>Ga0256404_1008474_pt1 | contig 15432 bp, 12 predicted proteins | sample RumenRJG_01DNA_FD_185990 | JGI IMG/M metagenome (GOLD analysis project Ga0256404, IMG submission 185990) | Bovine rumen microbial communities from Lethbridge, Alberta, Canada - RJG_01 | ecosystem: Host-associated > Mammals > Digestive system > Stomach > Rumen | place: Canada: Alberta | collected...
TCCGATGCCTTCGGAATCTTCGTCGATTTCGCAGGAGAGGGCTACACAGACAATTTCAATGGTCTCCAGCCGACCAAGGAAGAGAAGAAAAACTCCGTCGATGGCTACCCGGGCTTCCCTCTCGACCTCCGCGGTGTCGGTTCGTTCGGACTCGCTTTGCATTTTTAATCAATTGAGACAATGACAATGAAAAGAATATTCATGGTTATCGCCGCGGCGGCCATCACAATTATGGCAACCGCCCAGAACGAGCGTCCAACCAATTGGTTCATCGGAGCTGCCGGTGGATTGAATATTGGTTTTGACGGAAAGGAATATATCTCCCGTGAATTCTCCCACAGCGGAAACGGTACCGCCCTCGATGTGTATTTCGGAAAATTCTTCAACAACACTCTTGGATTCAGGGCCGGTTATCAGGGTCTCACGATCTCTGATCAGTACATCGACTACGGCAAACTGGACTACACTTACGCCCATGCCGACCTGCTCCTGCGCTGCTGGGAATTCCTTGTCCCCTACGTCCACGCAGGTGCCGCCAAGGTTGAGAACTTCAAGCCCGCCGGTGGTATCGGTCTCATGGTCCCTATCAGGCTTTCGAACAGAGTAAGCGTCATACCAGACCTCAAGGCTACAGCTTACCCGGGTGCCGTCTTCCCTGAAGGAGATGGCTTCGGAAGGACTATCAGCGGCACAGTAGGTCTGAGGATTAACCTGGGCAAGGTCGGAAGCAAACCCGAACCCGAGGTCGTGGAGCCTATCCCCGTGCCGGTGGTCGCTCCCGCTCCCAAACCCGAGCCCGAACCGGAACCGGTGGTTGAGGAACCGAAGCCGACTGTCCAGGAGGTCGTTGAGCAGATCAACAAGTCATTCAAGGCTGACGCCCTATTCGACTTCGACTCTGCGAAGATCCGTCCCGACGCCATTCCGATTCTCGACAAGGCTGTCGCTTGGCTGAATGAGTTCCCGACAGTGAAGGGTGTCATTGAGGGACACACTGACAGCCGCGGCTCAGAGGAGTACAACCAGGGCCTCTCCGAAAGGCGCGCCAAGGCCGTCTACGACTATCTCGTGGACAAGGGAATCAACAAGTTCCGCCTCACCTATAAGGGATTTGGCGAATCTCGCCCCGTGGCCACAAACGAGACTGACGAAGGTCGCCAGCTCAACCGTCGCATCGTACTGGTGCTCGACGAGGAGTAATCATAAACCCCAACAACCTCACGAAGTCTTGTCTGGCCATAAGGTTAGACAAGGCTTTGTGGTTTGAATAATACTTAACAAATGCAAGCGATAATATTGGCTGCAGGTATTGGTCGGAGACTTGAGGAACTGACCAAGGAGAACACCAAATGTATGGTTCCTGTGAATGGAACCAGGATAATAGACCGAATGCTCTCACAGCTTACCGGCCTAGACTTGAAGCGAATAATCCTCGTTGTCGGGTATAAAAGAGAGAATTTGATGGAATACCTCGGGGATAACTACAATGGGGTTCCTCTTGAGTATGTTATCAATCCGATATACGACAAGACCAACAACATCTATTCATTATATCTCGCAAAAGAGAAGCTTCAGGAGGATGACACGATACTGCTTGAATCGGACATCGTACTCGAGGACAGCATTCTAAGTCTATTGATGGATGACTCATGCCGGAATGCCGCACTGGTAGCCAAGTACGAAAGCTGGATGGACGGGACAATGGTCACGATAGACGAAGATAACAATATTCTGAATTTCATTCCTAAGATCGCATTCGACTATTCAAACACCTCACAATACTACAAAACCCTTAATATTTACCGTTTCTCAAAAGAGTTCTCAACGACAAAGTATATCCCGTTTCTGGACGCATACTCAAAGGTTGTTGGAAATAATGAGTATTATGAGAACGTATTGAGAATCATCACTTTCCTTGACAGTCATGATCTAAAGGCGCTTCCTGTTTCCGGCAAGAAATGGTATGAGATTGATGACAAACAGGATCTGGACATCGCCGAGGCACTGTTTGCGGACGAGAAGGATCTTATACGCAAGTATTATGGCAGGTTCGGAGGCTTCTGGAGATTCCCTCAAATGCTTGATTTCTGCTATCTGGTGAATCCATTTTTCCAGAGTTCAAGGATAATGGATGAACTGGAGGCGAACTTCCGTACATTAGTGTCAGAGTATCCCTCTGGAATGAAAGTGAATTCACTTCTGGCAAGTAAATGCTGGAGAGTCAATGAAGAATACATCGTTCCTGGCAATGGTGCGGCGGAATTGATAAAGGTTCTTATGTATCTTCTTCCCGGAAAACTCGGTGTGACAAGACCGACTTTTGAGGAATATCCCAACAGAAAAGATAAAGGTAGCCTGGTACCATTTTTCCCTGATAACGATGAATTCCGATACACCGCAGCAGATCTGATCAGCCATTTCTCTTCGCATAAGGTGGACTCTCTAGTCTTGATCAATCCGGACAATCCGTCAGGTAATCTTATTTCCTTCGACGAAGTTCTGAATTTGGCCGTATGGTGTGAAAAGAATGGAGTACGATTGATTGTGGATGAAAGTTTCCTGGATTTCAGCGAGGATTGGAAGAGCAGTTCCCTTATTCATAACGACATTCTGGAAGCCTACCCTCATTTGGTAGTAATCAAAAGCATATCAAAGAGTTACGGTGTTCCTGGTTTAAGACTTGGGATACTTTGTTCCGCAGATAAGGAGCTTATATCAAACATCAAGAAAGAAGTGAGTATTTGGAATATCAACTCCATAGCCGAGTTCTTTATGCAGATATTCTCTAAATACGAGAGTGACTATGACAAGGCATGCGCCAAATTCGTCGAGGAACGAATAGAATTCGAAAAGGGGCTCCGGGAAATTCCGTTCCTGAGGGTAATCCCATCACAAGCGAATTATTTCCTCTGCGAGATTCTTCCACCTTTCACGGCCAACCAATTAGTCCTCACAATGTTGCGGCGTTTCAACATTTTGACTAGGGATTGCAGCTCAAAGATTGGGCTTGTCGGCAAGCAGTATTTGCGTATCTCAATCAGGGATCATAAAGACAATTCCAAGCTTCTGGACGCTTTCAAACAAATCTCACTAGAAAACTAAAACAGAAATGCGGATTATATCGGAACAACTGATACGCTCACTTGCTATTACTCCCAAGCAGTGCGTCTCCTGGGTACGGGACAGCTTCTCTCTTAAAAGACAAGCTCAGCTGCCAGCGAAAATCAGTGTGCATCCATCTGACTCTGACTTTTTCACGTCCATGCCCTGCCTACTTCCTGAAGAAAAGGGCGCTCCCGTACGTTATTTCGGAATAAAAGTGGTCCATCGGATTGAAGGAGCCGTCCCCTCTCTCGGAAGTGACTTGCTGTTGTACAATGCCATTAACGGCGAGCTGCTGGCTCTTGTTGATTGTGACTGGATCACAACTATGCGGACAGGCGCTGTAGCGGCCGTTTCCGCTCAGGCGTTGCGAAAAGCTGTTGCTTCAGTCTATGGATTTGTAGGTTTAGGGAATACGGCTCGGGCCACATTACTGTGCACATTGGAAAACGAACCAGAGAAACAATTTATTGTCAAGCTATTACGATATAAAGATCAGGCGAAATTATTCATTGAACGTTTCAAGGATTACAGCAATGTCAGATTCGAGGTGGTAGATGATATTTATGAGCTTGCTGGTTCGGTCGATGTATTCTTCAGCTGCATCACTAGTGCAGATGGCCTGTTAGTCAAGGATGAGAAGGTCTTCAAACCCGGAGTGACAGTGATTCCTGTCCATATGAGAGGTCTACAGAATTGTGACACGACCTTTGATCGCGTTTTCGGCGATGACACCGACCACGTCAAAGGCTTCAAGTATTTCCCTCAGTTTAAGGACTATAACGAGATTGGGGAAGTGTTGACTGGAAACGATCTAGGACGAGAGTCCCAAACCCAACGGATTATCGATTATAACTATGGTTTGGGCCTTCACGATGTGCTGTTCGCATCAAGAATCTTTGAGATGGTACACGATAAAAACATACCGGTCATAGAAATCAAAAAAGAAACTGAAAAGTTTTGGGTTTGACATCTGAATCCCTAAAACAGAAGACCGTAAAAGGGGTCACTTGGACCTTCACGGAACAAGTGCTGACAAGAGGGGTCAACTTCTTGATTGGCATTATTTTGGCCAGGTTGTTGAGCCCGACCGATTATGGACTTGTGGGTATGCTGGGAATCTTTCTAACTATATCCCAAACACTGATAAATGGTGGCTTGACCAGTGCTTTGATACAGACCAAAAACCCAAGTGACAAGGACTTCTCAACCGTTTACATTGTCAATCTTGTCCTTAGTTTTGTTTTTTATGGGATTCTATTCGTATTGGCCCCAGCTATCGCCAACTTTTACGATCAGCCTCTTTTAAAGCCCCTGCTTCGAGTCATATCCTTGATTCTGATCATAGGAGCGCTGTCCTCCGTTCATGGCACAAAACTTTCTATCAGGCTTGATTTCAAAACCAAGACATACATATCCTTTATCGCATCTGTCTTTTCCGGTGTCGTCGGGATTGTTTGCGCCTACAAGAGTATGGGGGTGTGGGCTTTGGCCGCTCAGAATATCGCTTCATCAATCGCTATCACGATACTCTCGCTACTGTTCTTACGTTGGATTCCTCGTTTGGAGTTCTCCAAAGAATCATTCAAGAGACTGTTCGGATTCAGTTCTAAGATCTTAGCTTCCTGCCTGATCAACGACATATATTCTGGCTCTTACGCATTAGTCATTGGTAAAAGGTTTTCCCCTTCAGACCTGGGCCAGTATTCGAGGGCCGGTCAATTCCCAGGGATAGCAAACGGGACGATAATGGGGGCTCTAGACAAGGTCGCATATCCTGTTTTGAGCAAAGTCCAAGACGATGATGCCCTTCTTATTCGTGTGTACGATAAGTATATCCAATTTTCTTGTTTCATTATCTTCCCAATCCTACTGGGCATTTGCGGTTGCGCCAGGCCAATGGTATCATTATTGCTCACAGACAAATGGCTTCCCTGCGTACCGTTTATGCAGATTTTGTGTTTCGCTTTCCTGACCGAATGTATCACCAAGATAAACCTGAATCTGTTATTTGTCAAAGGACGGTCAGATTTTGTTCTGCGCCTTGAAATCATCAAGAAGATCATCGCCTTTTCAATCTTGTTCATATCCATGTTCTTCAGCCTCAAAGTTATGTGCTACGGACAGGTGTTGAACGCTTTTATCGCTCTCTACCTCAATACTCACTACACGAAAAAAATCCTTGGGTATTCATTTGGCAAGCAGATCAAATCAGTATATCCGTATTTCCTGATATCCTTGATTGTTCTCGTCGAGGCGCTATGCTCATCAACCTTAATTCACAATAATTGGGTCTCCCTTGCCGTGTCTGTGACAGTAGGAGGAATTTCCTATTTCCTTTTATCAAAGTTATTCAGACTTTACGCCGCACAGGAAGCCGAAGGTTACATCAAACAATTCTTATGTCGCGCTTAATAGCATTCTATCTTCCTCAGTTTTATCCCACACCCGAAAACGACCAATGGTGGGGGAAGGGGTTCACTGAATGGACTAACGTAGGAAGAGCGAAACCATTATTCAAAGGACATTATCAACCGAGAGTCCCGGCAGATCTTGGCTATTACGACCTAAGAGTTCAAGATGTGAGAGTCCAGCAGGCAAAAATGGCAGAAGCCGCTGGCATCCAAGGTTTTTGCTATTGGCATTATTGGTTTGCTGGAAGACGATTACTCAACAAGGTATTCGACGAAGTGGTTGAATCCGGTTCTCCGGACTTTCCATTCTGCCTTTGCTGGGCCAACCATTCTTGGTGGGCTAAGACCTGGGATCCTGACATTCCAGACAGGTTGCTAATTGAACAGACCTATCCCGGAGTGGATGATTATAAGAATCAGTTCTACGCTCTGCTTCCGGCGTTCCAGGACAAACGATACATAAAGTATAATGGGAAGCTTCTTTACGGTGTTTTTGAGCCAGCCGGAATTCCCAACATCAAGAAGTTTACGGAAACATGGAACACTTTAGCCGCAGAACACGGGTTGCCAGGGTTCTATTTCTTCGCATTCGCCCAAGGATCAGAACACCTTGAGGCTTATCATAAGGGGTTCGATACCGTAGTGTACGACGCCATGCACGATGCTGCGTATATGAACAGGATAAGGCCTTTCAACAAAGTCCTGGTCAAATTGAATCCGATTCTTCACCGCCCGGTTCCGATGTCTTATGACTTCTACACAAAACTGGCACTTGAAAAATTCAGACAGTTCCCAGACACGGTACCTTGTCTTGTCCCTAACTTCGACCACTCCCCAAGAAGCGGTTCAAAAGGAGTGATCATCCATGACAGCACTCCGGAAAAATGGGGTAAATTTTTAAAGGAAGTATATGAACTTCAAGTTAATAAAGATGGAGAAAAATTGCTGTTCATAAAGGCATGGAACGAATGGGCTGAAGGCAATTATCTTGAGCCTGATCTGCGTTGGGGGAAGAGTTACCTTAGAGAGACAAAAGCGAATATCATTTGACAATGACCAGATCCGCACATCGTGAGTCAAATTTCGAGTTGTTGCGCCTAATCTGTATGTTGATGGTGCTAGCCACACACGCCGTCGGGTATGTGCAGTATTCGCACCTTACCGGAACAGAAGGATATATCCGGCTTATAGCAAGCCAGTTCTGCCTTGTGTGCGTTGATGTGTTCGTTATGATTTCCGGATGGTTCGGAATCAAGGCCAGTTGGAAAGGTGCGGCTAATTTGCTATTCCAAGTCATCTTCTGTGCGACTCTTTGCTTTATAGTATTTCTGGCGGTTGGACTACCTGTATCTTTCAGGCAGAATCTTGCACCCTATCTTTTGTTTGGCTCAGGCTACTGGTTCGTGGTGTCATATCTCGTGTTGTACGCCCTATCCCCAGTACTAAACTCTTTCATAAAGAGCGCCTCGAAAAAAGAATTCATAAGCGTAATCGCCGCATTCTTCTTAGCCGAGTTTGTTTTCGGATACCTGCTTGATGTCGGTCATTTTGACTATGGCTTCTCGCCTTTATTTTTTATCGGAATATATTTACTTGCCAGATACGTCAAAATATATCCGGATAAATGCTTCTCTCTGGAATGGTATTACGACATCTTGATTTATGTAGCGGTCACGGCGCTGTCAATTTTAGGATTCATCTACGGTTACAAGTGGTTTGGAATGGGATTCCACTTAAACCATTACGATTCTCCGCTCTGTCTGGTAGCCTCTCTGTATTTCCTTTTGTTTTTCTCCAAGATTAACATCAGCAGCAAGGTTATCAATTGGCTGGCATCCTCAGCATTCGCGATTTACCTCATCCACACCAACAACCTGGTACTTCCATATTTCAGAGAACTCTTTAACCATATCTCAGAATGGTTCGCCTTACCTGCCAGGTTCTGTATCTCGACTCTCGCTTCATTAATAATAGCGTTCCTCTGTATCATAGCTGATAAACCAAGGATATTGTTATGGAAATGGCTGTCAACAATAGGAATTCGGCGGTCGACGCGATAAAAGGGATAATGATTCTCTTTATAGTCCTTCATCATCTCCTGATGATCCCCTGCCTGCATCACGGATACTTGGCGGTGGACATGTTCTTTATGATTGCCGGGTACTATCTGGCCAACCACTATTACCGCAAAGGTGGAACTGCCGCACAATATACAGGCAAAAGGATAAAGTCATTCTACTTACCCTATCTATTGTCTCTACTTCTGGCGACAATCCTTGACTACAAAAGGTTAATTTCTTTCAATGGATTCGAAGGATTTGTAGAGACTTTCGCTCCTTACGCAGCTTTCCTGACACTTACCGAAGAACTGGGGTTCATCTACCACTGGCCTGTGGTCCTTATTGGAGGATGGTTCCTTAGCATCTTGATAATCAGCAGCTTCCTCCTATATGGACTTTTGGAATACGATGATCGTAAAGCCATCAAGATAATTCTTCCTTTAAGTTTGATACTCGGCTTCACTTATCTGTTTTCCATCAGTTCTTCGACGGATAATTTCTCCGTGACAGGAGCTCTAAGCATCCCTTTGTTAAGGGGATTCCTTGAGATGGGAGTAGGAATCATGCTGTATTCCATCCTCACTGAAAATCAAGAAAGTCTTAATAAGAAGAAAACCCTTGTCACAGTTCTCGCATGCTTGGCCTCCGCACTATTCTTCGCGATGATATTCATAAAGAAACCGTTGGACAGCTATATAGTGATATTATTTCCGCTTATGCTTTCAGGGGTTCTAATAACTGAATCACCCCTCAAGAGACTGTATGACCGTTGCCCTACAAAAATACTTGCTTGGCTTGGTGCCCTATCTCTTGAGATCTACGTGATCCACCAACCTGCAATACACATAGTACATAGCAGTTTTAAGTTCCTGGGGTTATCGGTCTGCCCGACGGTCAAGATTCTTTCTTGCGTGGTTGTAGTCATTCTTGCAGCATACCTTTTGCGGGTTTTCTGTGGTTTTATTCGTAGGCGTTTAGCAAGATGAGATTGAACGACAGCCTCAAAAAATGGTTGCTGCTCACCGGGTATCTGGTCTGCGTCATTCTGCTCGCACTGATTCACGAGCCGTGGTTGGATGAACTTCACGCATGGGTCATGGCAAGAGATATGTCTTTGACTGAACTGTGGTCTGCCATGAAGGTTGAAGGGCACTTTTGCCTCTGGTTCTGGATCCTGATGCCCTTCGCCAAGGCAGGTCTAGGGGTTTATTGGCTGCAGATAATAAGTATAATTTTTACTGTAGTCGCTGCATGGCTATTTGTTTTTAAAACGGATTTCAGTTATGGGACCAAAGTGGCATTACTGTTTTCTTTCCCGATGATCTACTATTTCCCTGTGATTTCTCGGTGCTATGCCTTGGTTCCACCTATTCTTATGGGGATCGCCCTTTATTACAAAACGCTAGACAATAATAAATACCTTTTCGCTATTCTAGTTGGCTTTCTCGCTCATACCCACTTGTACATGGAAGGGATGGTTCTGGCACTATTTCTGGTTTACATATATAAAATGATTATTCCGAAGTATAAGGATAATCGGCTAAAGGTGACAGATTTCGGCCCACTTATTATAATCGTATTGTTTGTATTGCTTGCTTTCGTTCAAGTAGCTCGCAATCCACTCGTCCCTGTATATATTCAACTTGGAGATAATATTGTTGTCCCATCTGGAAATAAAGGGCTATCGATAACTGTCAGCAATATCTTTAAGGGTTATTCAATACTCCCCTACGACTTATTTAAACCTGGTCTGACAGAAATTCTCGTATATACTCTCGCTTTTCTTCCGATGTTGATACTATCTTTAATCATCTTCTACAACTTCTCGATCATAGGCAAGTTTATCACAATAGTATCAATTGGATGGCAGCTGCTGCTCTCACTTGTGGTGTATTTTATCGGGCATCAACGTATTTATCTGCCCTTTTTTATCATTATCGCAATTATTATCATGATGGATAATCGAGGCAAGAAGATAAACACGGCGATTATATGTCTATGCATCCTAGCATCTATCTCGGGTTATCTACGCCATATACGAAACGATGTTCTTATGACTTATTCAAGTTTCAAACCTTTGGCCAAGGCTATAGAGGAGAGTATTCCAATAGGAGAATCAGTATATTCCATTGATCTCGGAGGCGACGCCGTCAAAGCGTACCTCAATGAATCTTCCGCTTGTATTGTTCCTATTCCCTTAGATAGCATAAGAAGGGAGTCTTTCTATGTTATTACTGATCGGCCGACGGTCAAAGGATATGACGAGGACTATCTATATGATGGAACTGGTTGTTTCTGGGACAAGTATTCACTGATAAGACTCACAAGGATAGATCCATCAGAATAAAATGCTGGAATTCAAACAACTAAAGAAACTCGCTAAGGCGGCTGGAGATAATCCTATCGGCATTCGTGTCGCCATTCTCGGGGACACGGCCACCCAGTTCCTGGCGACGGCCATCAAGGGAGAGGCTGTCTTCAGAGGGCTCGGCATCAACATGTTCGAGGCCGAATACAACCAGGTGGAGAGACAGATCCTTGATCCGACCTCCGATTATTATCAGTTTGGAGCTGACTTTACGATTGTTTTCCAGTCCACTCACAAGCTGCTGGAGAAATATAGCCTTGAGAACGACGCTCAACAATGGGAAACCTTGGCCGACGAGCGCTTGTCTTTTATCAGGACGCTCTGCGAGTCTGTCAAGGGTAAAATCATATATTACAACTACCCCGAGATCGAAGACACCGTCTTCGGCTCTTTCGCAAACAGGTTGACAGGATCATTCACCTACCAGGTTCGCAAGCTCAATTTCGAGCTTATGAACCTCTCAAGGGAATATCCAAACTTGTTTATCTGCGACATCGCCGGCCTCCAGAACAAGTTCGGTCGTGATTGGATGTTCGACAGCAGCGTGTACGTGAGCACCGAGATGGTCCTAAGCCTTGACGCTCTGCCTTATGTCGCCAGTAGGACTCTTGACATAATCTCCGCAATTCAAGGAAAATTCAAGAAATGCCTGATTCTTGATCTCGACAATACCCTATGGGGTGGAGTCGTGGGAGATGACGGATGGGAGAATATTCAGATAGGCCATGGACTCGGGATTGGGAAGGCTTTCACCGAGTTCCAGGGATGGATCAAAAAGTTGCGTCTGCAGCAAGAATGACGAGGACAAGGCGAAAGAACCTTTCGAGAAGAACCCCGAGATGGTCTTACGGCTTGACGACTTTGCCGTGTTCATCGCCAACTGGGATAACAAGGCTGACAACATCCGCTTGATCCAGAGCATCCTGAACATCGGATTCGACTCGATGGTATTCCTCGACGACAATCCTTTCGAAAGGAATATCGTCCGGGAAAACATCCCGGAAATAACTGTTCCTGAGCTACCTGAGGATCCCGGGGATTATCTTGAGTATCTCTATTCTCTCAACCTCTTTGAGACCGCCTCATATTCCGGCAACGACAAAGACAGGACGAGGCAGTATCAAGAGGAGGCAAAGCGCCAAGGTTCGGCTAAAGCTTTCACCAATGAGGACGAGTTCCTTGAATCTCTTGGAATGACAAGCGAAGTGAAGGGATTCGATCCTTTCAATACTCCAAGGGTGGCGCAACTCAGCCAGCGAAGCAACCAGTTCAATCTCAGGACAGTACGGTACACGGACGATCAAATAAAAGCCATTGGAGAGAATAACGAATATGCCTGCTTCTCTTTCACCCTTGAAGACAAATTCGGAGACAATGGTCTGATCTGCGTGGTGATACTGGAGAAACTCGACAAGGAGACCTTGTTCGTGGACACCTGGTTTATGAGTTGCAGGGTATTGAAACGGGGAATGGAGAACTTCACTCTCAATACGATTGTGGACTTCGCCAAGGAGAACGGATTCAAGACAATAGTAGGTGAATATATCCCCACCGCCAAGAACGGGATGGTTGCTGACCATTACCTAGGACTAGGCTTCTCCCCAATACCTGACGAGAGCCGGAAACTGTTCTCTCTTAATGTCTTAGAGTACACGCAAAGAAAATGTCATATAACAAGAAAGTAAAATGGATAGATCAGAAATATTGAAGCAAGTACAGGATATCTTCAGGGATATCCTGGACGATGAGGAAATTGTTCTGGAAGATTCCACCACAGCGAATGATGTTGAAGGTTGGGACTCACTGACCCACATCCAGCTAATCGTGGCTATCGAGAAACAGTTCAAGATCAAGTTCACCTCCAAGGAGATCCTCAGCTGGAGGAACATTGGCGAGATGCTGGACAGCATAGCACGATCTTGTTCAAATTAAGAGAGTGTCCCCGAAAGCTAATAACAGGAATTGGTTGTTGCTGACCGGATATCTGGTCTGCGTCATTCTGCTCGCTCTAATCCACGAACCATGGATGGATGAACTCCACGCTTGGGTCTTGGCAAGAGATATGTCTTTGACTGAACTATGGTCAGCCATGAAAGTAGAGGGACATTTCTGCCTCTGGTTCTGGATCCTGATGCCTTTCGCCAAAGCTGGCCTCGGAGCATATTGGCTACAGATAATAAGCATAGCGTTCATGATGGTCACAGCTTGGTTGCTGGTTTTCAGAACTGACTTCAGTCTCATTGCCAAGGCCGCGATTCTGCTGTCTTTCCCGATGGTTTACCAGTTCCCGGTAATATCCCGATGCTATGCTTTGATTCCTCCTATCCTTTTCGGGATCGCGTTATGCTACAAGGATTTGGACAAGAACAAGTGGTTGTTCGCCGTTCTTGTCGGTCTGCTCGCCCACACCCACGTGTACATGGAAGGAATGGTACTGGCACTGTTCCTGGTTTATATCCACGATATAATCCTCCCGAAGCATCAGGAGAAGCATCTTAAAACAGTTGATTTCGTTCCCCTGATCGTGATTGTCGTTTTCGTTCTATTAGCTTTCGCTCAAGTAGTTAGGAACCCTTTCAGCCAGGTTTATTATATTCTTGGTGACACACATATCGCAAATGATGTCAAAGGTCTAGTCCCCACCGTGAGTTATATCCTTAAAGGTTACTCAATTCTTCCTCCTGGATTATTTGATTCCGGATTAAAAGAGATTTTGGCTTATTCTATAGCCTTTATCCCGATGCTTATATTGACTTTCGCCATATTATCCAGTTTTGATTGGAAAGGACGATTCACCGCAATAGTTTCAATCGGATGGCAGATTTTGTTTTCCTTCCTGATATATTCATTTGGGCAACATCGTACCTACCTGCCTTTCTTCATCTTTCTGACAATCTTTGTCATGATGGAAATGAAAGGCAAGAAGATAAACGGGATGATTGTCTGCCTATGCGTTTTGGCCTCTATTTCAGGCTATTCATATCAGGTGCCTAAAGACATATCCATGACCTATTCGAGTTTTAAACCGCTGGCCAATGAACTGGAGACCAAAATACCCACGAAAGAACCGATATACTTGATAGATATCGGCGGAGAATGCGTATCAGCTTATATTGATAATCCAGAGAGAGTCTTTATTCCAGCTCCACTGGATAGCATAAAAACAGATTCTTTTTATGCTATCTCCAACCAACAGGTATTTAACGGGTATGAGGTGACCTACCTGTACGACGGAAGTGATTGTTTTAAAGATAAGTTTTCTTTGTTGAAATTCCAGAAATTAGATCTTAGCACTACCGCGGCAGAGTAATGTCCTTCTTTTCATTAACATTTCTCTTCTTCTTCACGGTGCTGTTCGCGCTGTACTATTTCGTATGCAAAGGGAGAGGACAGTTGCAGAACATCGTTTTGCTGGTCGGTAGCTACATCTTCTATGGATATGCGAACTTGAAGATGCTTCCGCTGCTGGTAGCTGTGACCTTGGTCTATTATTTCCTCGGGATCGGCATGAGCCGACAAGATAATGAAAAGGGAAAATCCCTGCTATGTACTCTTGGAATAATACTTGGTGTCGGTCTGTTGGTGTATTTCAAATACCTGAACTTTTTCATCGACTCCTTCGCGAGTCTTTTCGAGAGCCTCGGCCTGAAGGCTAACATCCACACATTCAGGATCATAATGCCTTTGGGTATCAGCTTCTTCGTGTTCAAGCTTATAAGCTATGTGATCGAGATAAACAGAGGGCATATCGAGCCTTCCAGAGACATTGTGGCCTTCGCCACATACGTGTCATTCTTCCCCTGCTTGATGGCCGGCCCGATCGATCGTCCGGCTTTTCTCAAACAACTGGATAAGGCCAGAGCTTTTGATTACAATATGGCCGTCGATGGTTGCAGGCAGTTCATATGGGGCATGTTCAAGAAGGTCGCAATAGCCGACAATATAGCTGGTTGCGTGAACGCCTTCTGGGCTGGTGGTGATTTCTCGGGTGCCACAGGAGGAAATCTGCTGATGATGGCTGTTTTGTATTCATTCCAAATGTACTTTGACTTCTCAGGCTATTCGGACATGGCGATAGGAGTGGGCAAAGTACTCGGATTAAAGGTCGCAAAGAACTTCAATTATCCGTTTTTCGCCCTCAACGTCGCTGATTACTGGCGTAGATGGCACATGTCCCTAACCTCCTGGTTAACAGACTATGTGTTTATGCCTCTCAATGTCAAGTTCAGAGACTTGGGCAAGGCCGGAATGATTCTCGCCATAGTCATTAACTTCGTGCTGGTCGGAATGTGGCATGGAGATAATTGGACCTACGCCCTGTTCGGGTTGTATCACGGCCTGCTCTTCATCCCTCTCATCTTATCTGGCGCTTTTTTCAAAAAAGCGAAGCTTAAAACCGGGTGGCTTGGACTCCCCTGTCTCAAGGACTGTGGAAGAATACTGTTAACATTCTTATTGGTAACATTTGGACTAATCATATTCCGGGCTGATACTGTCAGCTCAGCATTCGCTTATATAGGGAATATATTCAGCGGGAGTATTCTATCCATATCTCTGGAAAATAGGCACTTCCAGTGCTTCGCTTTCATTCTGGTGGCGATGGTTCTGGAATGGGCGCAGCGTAAAAAGGAATATGCTCTCGATCTGGAAGGGGTTAAATCCGTCGCATTACGGTTCGCTATCTATCTTGCCGTAATACTGGTCACATTGATATTCTCAACTGATTCTTCGGAATTCATTTACGCTCAATTTTAGGCTCTTGCCATGAAGAGGTTCATATCGAAGTTATCCATTTTCGTTTTGCTCCTGGCCGCGGCCTTGGGGCTCATGGAACTTGGCTTCAGGCTTAAGCCGACGACCTTCAAGGATAAATATACAGGCCTGGACAAATTTGCCCCGGAAATAGAGATTCTCGCCCTGGGGCATTCTCACGCCAACGAGGGTTTCGATCCCCACGTTCTGAACCACAGGGGGTTCAACATGGCCGTGGGATTCCAGAATGTCTATTTCGACGACTATATCCTAGGCCATTTCATCGACAGGATGGATTCCCTGAAATGGGTTGTGATCGCGACATCTTATTATCACTTCTACAACACACTGCCCGATTTGGACAAGATGCGGGGAGAGGATCTATTCAACACTGTTAAGTATCACCTTTACTGGCAGGCTGATAGTGTCAAAAATGACAGGATCCCCCGCTTTGACCCGCGCTATAATCTTGAGATACTGAACAACCCTGCCTCTGCCTATATGGCGATGTTCAAATACTACCTGACCGGGGAAGCATTCAATCCCGCAACCAAGGCTGAGAGGAAGGACTTCATAAAATACGGTTTCGGACAAGGGCAGGATGTAACTCATAATGAGACGTTTCTGGACGAGAATGGTGTGTTTTACGCACAATCGCACACCCCGAACGCAGAAGGGAAGATTGAGTTGAACGGTTCCTACAACTACAGCAAATACGAGAGTATTGTAAAAAGAT
>Ga0256404_1008475_pt1 | contig 15431 bp, 16 predicted proteins | sample RumenRJG_01DNA_FD_185990 | JGI IMG/M metagenome (GOLD analysis project Ga0256404, IMG submission 185990) | Bovine rumen microbial communities from Lethbridge, Alberta, Canada - RJG_01 | ecosystem: Host-associated > Mammals > Digestive system > Stomach > Rumen | place: Canada: Alberta | collected...
CCAACGAGTTGCGCACCCTGCCGCCCAAGAAGAAGCTGAAGTTTGCCCCAGCCCGCAGCTTCCGTCGTGAACTGGAGGCCGGTGTCTTCGATGCCAGTCGCAAGTCGTTCTGCCGTCACCCCAAAGACCCCATCCTGCGCAACCGCGCCCAGATGGCGTACCGTGCAGACCGCAAGGACCAGATCAATAAAGGAGCCACCAAATTTTTGAAGCCCACCACGGATGACACAGATGACACGGATGGCGACGAAGACTTGAAACATGAATCATGAATCGTGAACCGCCCGTTAGGGCATTTAGCGGCTTTTTGTCCCAAAGTTTTAGCAAACATTAACAATAATAGTTTTTGTGTTTCTCATACCCGCTAAACAGCACCATCAACCTCAGTGTCGTTTCCGTTGACAACAAGCGTCCGTGCATCCGCATCAACGGCACCATCCAGTACATCGTCACCGAGAACAACGGCACGTGGACTGGCTCGTTCCAGATGCCCACCAAGGGTACCGTGCTCGAAATCCTCACCGACCCCGACGATGACGACTTCGCAGACGAGAACTAAACCCATCACGTCCCCGGCTCTTGCCGGCCAGTTATTCTTCGACCCCGTCAGCAATGCGCCTGACGGGGTTTTATGTTTGCGGAAAATAGTGGGTTGGAATGCCCTTGACTTTTGCGTGTGAAATCACGATATTGGAGGAAAATTATATATATAAATATGGAACATCTCAGACTTGAAATCTTCGACCTCGAAGGCACAGGCAGTAAGTTTGCCTGGCTGCCAGAGGATGCCAGCATTACGATTACAGATACCAGCGAAGTCTTCGCCAGCGGTGACGTGTGGAGCCATTCGTTTACGCTGAACGTCCGTGCCAATGCCCACATCTTCGGCACGGCAGGCGACATGCACGGCAGCCGTCTGCATGAGCAGATCAACAAGCGCCGGGCGCGTTTGTGGGTAGAGGAGGTGGCTCTCTACTATGGCTATCTGAAACTGGACGACGAGGTGGAAGTGGATGCAAAAGGCAATGTGGACGTGGGCTTTGAGAGCGGCCAGAAGACCTTCGACGAGATGATAGAGGGTGCCAAGGCCAATCAGGTGCCGATGATGAACGACGTGAGAATTGGTTTGGCCTTGTGGCGTAAACGCTGGACTTGCGTCAATCTAAGACTTGAAGCATCGGCTCAGTTTAAGAACAGTGATAAATCCTCGGAATCGTCTGTCATCACCCATACGGTTCATGCTGCCATTGTCGGTGACGAAGATCCTGAACTCACACCTTTCGAACTTGACGGCGAAGAGGACGGCAATGCTGTTCAGCAATATCCGCGAATGGTGTTCCCAAAAGGAAAGTTCGACAACTGGAAGACGGGTGTCAACGATGAAGAGATAAACTGTCTGAACACCGACACGCCATACGACGATGCACACCCGTATTGCAATATAGAACTCTGCTATCAGAAGTCCGGCTACTACAAGAAACAGAAGGACGGCAGCTTGGTTGCTGAATACTCCAGTGAGCCGGAGGCGCAACGCGGCTATGAAGTGATGCCTGCCAACCGCGTAAACTCTGCGCCTAACTTCTTCGTCATCTACTGGATCAAGTCGCTGATGAAACACCTCGGTATCTACATTGAGGAGAATCAGATGATGGACGTTGAAGACCTTCGCCGACTGTTCTTCGTCAACACCAACTGTGCCTATAAAGAGCCGAAGTATTTGCGTAATCCTAACAAATACGACTGGTCGCTCGGTAAGTATCAGTTCGGAAGTGGCGGCGACTTGGTTCCTGAATATTTCGGTGAAAAGGACGGCAACAGGTACAATGGTCCTCAGAAAATCACCAAAACGGAAGACTGCGGATTTGAAAGTTCCGGCATTACCGTTGGCACACCATCCTACGACCATACCGACATACCACCTGAAGATGTTGCTGTAATAGACCGCACCATACAGAATCTGGAGGTCGAGAAAATCAAGATCAATGTGACGCGGATTGCCGGCATGAGCGAATCCGTCAGGGCATACTACGACGGACATAATGGCAATAAGCAGTTGGCACGCAACCGTTTTCTGCACGATGCCATTGCCACCAGCGAATGTTTCCCAAATGCGGACATCAGCGAGGTTATCAAGGCTATAGAGAGTGGCTTTGGCGTGCGCTTCCTGTTTACTGACAACTATCAGCGCGTCCGCATCGTCCTGCTGCGTAACATCTTCCGTAGCGGAGACGTACAGGATATCAAGTGTGAGATTATTTCTGAGGGCAAGTTGGAGAATTGTATCCGAGGTTTCCGCATGACATACGGAGACAGCGAAGACACCGCTTACTATTATAAAGGCTTTGCCGACAAGTTGCCGCACAAGAAGGAAATATGGGTTGACGACAGCGACAAGCACGACTATTCGCATTGGGATTTGAATGCCGACTACGGCAGTCTGATCCGTAAGGTATCGGCATTCGACAAGACCTGCTATGTTGACCCGAAGACAGGTAATGCCCATATCGTCAAGGTCGATAAGGATGCAAAGCGCTATCAGGACTTACACCCGTCGCTCTTCGGTTGCGCCGACTTTATGGATGCAGAGGATGGCGACTGCACGGGCGAAGAGGAAACCATCGAGACGGTCAACGTCGGCTTTGTTCCAGCCATTATGAACGACGTGAACTTCGAGCAGGAGAAGAGCGGATATTCTCAAGAGCAGAGATTTGCCTTGTTTGTCGATGCCTCCATGCGTCCACGCCGACCAAACTTGGATAATTTACAGTCGGTCGAAAACAAATACAACGATGCGGACGCTTATTACAACGTCGAAGAACTTTACGAAAAACACGGCAAGAATGCCGAGTCTAATAAGATGACGTCGGATGACGACATCGTCAAGCCAGGTGAATTTGCCATTGCATCGGATATGTCGCCAGTGGTAAGAAACGGCCTGAGCCTTACCCTTACCAGCAATATTGACGTGGAAAAACAGGGTTACGACGGTGAGGGCGGTCATGATTATACTTACTATGACAGATATAAAGTCAACTGGCCTGTCAGCTTTAATATTTCAGGTTACATCAACGAGGGCTACCGCCTGTACCTGCAGGACAACTTCGAGCCGAACGACGATGGTGTGTCTCCCATCGAGACCCACGACTGGGGCCTGACACTTGGCATTATGCGCGGCAGTGGCAGCGATGCCCACGTGGAATACTTTGATGATCCCGATGACGGAGAAGGTAACGATACGTGGGAGATTGTAGCAGGCAGCAACGTATCTGCCCACCCCGACACCTGCGACAACTACGGCAATCTGTGGGACTACGATATAGAAAACGGCGGCAGAACCATCGAGGCAGAGTATTTGAGAATGGCTGGTTGGCAGGTAAGCGGCGCCGATAGCGAAAAGGTTGCCTACACCTACCACTACCTGCTTAACACATCGGAAGGCGTTCTCGACTTGCTCGTTACGCCTATCACGGACATGAGCAGAAAGACGCGCTCATATATGGGACCGATTGTCATGACGCAATCTGAGCTGGAGTCGTATATCAACCAGATGTGGTCTCAATATGGCTGGGACTTTACCTCTATCGACAAGGGCGAGTACATATTGAACGTAAGAAAGACGGATGGCAGTCTCGCCTATGCCGACGGGCGCTTCTCGCTGAAACTGCGTGCCGAGAAACTGAATCCGTACTTTGACCCGAAGCAGCCAGAGAGCACAACAAACCGCCGCTATCTGGAAATCAGCAATCCGAACCTGCGTGGTCGTGGACTGATAGACCAGTTCTATAAGGAGTACAGTTTCTGGATTCGCAACGCCCGCATAGCCAACCGCACGGTGCGCATGGAACTGGCACAGTTGCTGGCCATCGACAAGACCAAGAAGGTGACTATCGGCGACATCACGGGATATATCCGCAAGATGCAGTACTCCGTTAACAACAAGACAGGACTGGGGAATGTGACAATGGAGATTATGTATATTTAGTTTCAAGTACAGCCTGGCAGACGCACGAACTGTCAGGCTGTTTCTTATTATATAATGTTCGCACCCATGCGCCCTACCGTGCGAGGCAAAAAAATTTTGGGGTCAGAATGAAAGATTTTCCCGAAAAAATTTGGTTGGAATAATATTTTTCCCTATCTTTGCAACGTCAAAATCATAGTAAGCGGTACGAGAAGATGCCGCCGCAAAAGCGGCTATTTTTGTATTCAGACCAAAGAAAGAAGCATCTACGCGGTGAAGGGTCGGGTAACGGAAACGTCCCGATGGTCTCAGCTTACTTGAACCATGACAACCCGCAAAGCCGCGTTTTTTTATTGTCAAAATTAAGTAAGTATGGACAACATGAAATTGATGCTGGAGAACCAGCAAAAAGTGAACGAGGCGGTGAAGACCATCACCGACTACTTCCTGCAAGTCACCTACGAAGAAGAGCTTGAACTGATGTTCAGTGCCCAGACGCAGATTGTCGGTCTGATGGAGTTAGCCAAGCAGCAGATGGTCAACAGTCACGGCAAGGATGAGCTGTCCTTCAAGACCGACGAGATCACCCTCTTTATGCAAACCATTCGGGAGTATCTTCACATGCTGAAACCCTTTGCAGCATTGGTTGAGTAATCACTAAACAAAACTCGATTATGTTACGCGCCTATAAATATCGAATCTACCCGACAGCAGAACAGAAGGTCATGCTTGCCAAGACCTTCGGCTGCTGCCGCTATGCGTATAACTGGGCGCGTAGTCTCAGGGAGAAAGCCTACAAGGAAGGTGGCGAGAACATCGGCAAGTTCGATATGATGGGTCGTGTACGTAACGAACTTCATGAGACGGCACCGTGGTTGGCAGAGGTCAGTTCTAAGGCCATTGAGTTTGCCATTGCCGACCTCTACCTTGCATACGATAATTTCTTTGCAGGCCGTGCCAGATATCCTAACTTCCGCAGCAAGCACCATCGGCAGAGTTATCATGACAGGGGTAACATTCATGCTGACTTAAAACGCGGCCTGATATCCATTCCCAAGATCAAGGATATTCCCTGCGTGTTCCACCGCCGTTTTAGTGGACGCATCAAGCAGGTGGGTGTAGAGCTGCTGCCGTCTGGTAAGTATCGCATCAGCATCCTCGTTGATGACGGTCATGCTCTGCCTGAGAAAGCCCCCATCGACCCCGAGAAGATGCTGGGCATAGATACCGGCCTGATGCACTTTGCCGTTCTGAGCGATGGGCAGACATACAAGCCTACCCGCGAGGCCAAGCACGAGAAGCGCAAACTGAAGCTGTTGAGCCGCCGCCTTGCCAAAAAGGAGAAAGGCAGCCGGCAGTTCCGTATCTTGAAGCGTCGCATAGCCAGGCTGCATGAGCGTGTAGCCAACCGCCGTACCGACCACATCCACAAACTGACACACTATCTCGCCAGCGAGAACCAAGCAACGACGATCTGTGTGGAAGACCTGAATGTGAAAGGTATGGCGAGAAACAAGCATCTGGCCTATAGCGTACAGGATGCAGCCATTGGCGAGTTCTACCGCCAACTGGAGTATAAGTGCGCCTGGGCTGGTAAGAACCTGATAAAGATTGACCGCTTTGCGCCATCGTCAAAGCGATGCAGCCATTGCGGCCACATTTACAAAGAGCTGACGTTAAGTAAGCGTGAGTGGACGTGTCCTGAGTGTGGCACACACCACGACCGCGACCTGAACGCAGCCGTCAACATTAAACACTTTGGTCTCTGTGCCAACGAGACCCTACCTTCGGTACGAAGGAAAGTTACGCCTGTGGAGCAACCTCTGGTGGACGACCGCTCTTCGGAGCCTAAGAAGCTACATCGTTGCTATACCGCTCGTCGTGAACGTGCGGACGAAGCAGGAAAAGTGAAGGGCAAGCGCGCCCCGATGCCATAAATTTTGTCAATACATCCAACAGAAAACTGCACAACGTCTGAGACTTCCGGATGACAGGTTGGAAGTACCCGACAAATTGATGGTAGTTACAACAGTCTCGTTAAACACTGCGCCGAGTGACTTGTTGGAAGTACCCGACAAATTGATGGTAGTTACAACTATTTGCAGCCAGACGGATCCAATGGAAGTACCTGATGAATAAAGGTAGTTACAACATAATTGTAAAATTTTGGTTTAGAAAAAACCCGTTAAATATTATTAAGTAATTTGGAGGTTGAGAATATTTATCGTACCTTTGCCAAAAATAAATTGAAGGTGATATGGATAAGGTAATAGTTACACAGGACTTTTTATTCGAGTATCTTACTCAGCACAATGTGAACATGAAACGGCTGAGCGAGTTAATGGGCGTTAGCAATGCCATAGTGATGTTCTGCTTTCGTCACGACTTGAATCGACATGGGAAACCGCAGAAGTTCTCAGCCAGTAATATAGAGAAGCTGAATAATGCCCTTCCACAGTTGGCTCAGCAGATACGTGGAGAAGTGATGACCTTCACCAGTGAGCAGACCTACGATCAAGACATGGTGCCACGCGTCAATGCGTTACAACGGTGGTTTAAACTTGGTGGTTTTCTTCAGCGTGTATTGGGATGGAGCCTTAGTAAGAAGGAAGCAGTTCTTTGTTCACCAGCTGCCAAATCCTACGGTAACATCACCGCCGATCATGTGGCTCGCATCAATGCCGAAATCCTGGCAGTTTCAGGAATGCTTGGCGGCATCCAGGTTGCTGCCAATGAAGATGTTTAATTGTTAAATACGTTGCAGAATTAACTAAACACGTTGTTTTAGTTTTACATACGCAATTATAAATACAATCAGCAAATACCCTGTGCGGGAATTTTTGCTGATTGTTTTTTTTTTGATTTCTCTACGAAAACACACATTCCAACAAATATTTTTTTTTTGATTCGCGCACCTATCGCGACGCGCATCCCGCGCCTCGCAGAGTGCCGAAGGGTGCGGATCCGTCGTCTGGACGCTCTGCAAATATGCTTCATAGGGTGCAAAGGTTGCAAAGGTACGAAAGCAACCACCCCATAACTTTAAATAAGGTACGCGAAAGGGATGCTCCAAACATTGCACATTTTTGCGTTTTTGTGCAATTTAGGCAAAATAATCTTGCAAATGTTTGGATAGTATAGAAAAATTCCGTATCTTTGCAATACAACAAAACGGAAACGAGAGCCGTTTAAAAAATCTCGAAACGAAAGTTTAAGAGTTCATTGACATATTTACATACATCTTTTGAAGATAGGGTATCTTCATCTATGTCGGACGGCACAAAGTTTACTTTGTGTAATAGGTATAGGGAAAATAAAGAATAGGGTGCAAATCGTGTGTTAAAAGCGCACGTTGCCTGAAAAAATAAAGCGGACTATAGCCTAGACTTAGACCTTAGACTCACTTTTGCAGCTAGCTACGGCACAAGCGTAAAAAGGAAAGGAAACGAGACACACGAGACTTAGAGACGGGGAAACGAGAGACGTGAAACGTTGTAACTTGCTAGGGAAATGATGAAGAGAGAGGGAAAATAAAAAAGATGTTATTTCCGGTTGCTAAATTTCCGGCTGCGGTTGCTTAGAGCAACGAGTCAAATATTTAGCTTTCCGGCTGCGGTTGCTTAGAGCAACGAGCCGGAAAGGTTACTAAATATAGGAAAAACAATACAAAGGTATGTATACCTTAGGTAACGGGCAACAACTACATATAGACTTGTCGAGAGATAACTGTATATGTACCACGTATACCGGAGCGTGGCGTGGCGGGGCAATACTGGCCGATAACCGTCCACGGAATTAGTAGACTCACCAGACAACACATCTGTGCTATCTACATACCTTGGTAGACCCTATGCAGGCGGTCGAGGTGGGGGTCGAGTTCCCACCCGCCCACAATGCAACTATTGCAGATTTCTGAATTATTAACATCAAAAATTTTACAATTATGGGTACTACAAAGAAAACCAATCAGAGAGCAAGAACCAATCAGTCTATCAACCTCAGCTGCAAGCTCGGAGCTCAGCTTATGTCCGTATGGAATGAGCGCAACACGCGCCTGGTCAATGACAAGGGCGTGGACCTGGGCTGCACTAAGGGCGAGCACCAGTCGGCTCTGAACCTGTTCCCTCACTATGTGGGCAAGAATAAGGACGTGGCTAAACCATTCGGTCCTGCTGAGTTCAACAAGGCTATCGAACTGAACGGCGGTGCTGAGCAGCTCTTAGAGCGTGAGGGCGACAAGGTCACTAAGACCTATGTCTATCGTGAGCGTAACGTGAACGTAGAACTGATTGACGAGGATAGTGACGAGGGCACTCGCATCTATACTCTCTACACTCTCGACGAGGCCACTAAGAAAGCCAAGGGCGAGACCGGTGCTAAGGCTATCAAGGTATGGAGTCGCTTCGAGATTGCTGAGTACGGATGGGGTCCGAGACTTATCTACACCGTGCTCGAACAGAGTCAGGATGCTATCAGCTTCGAGACCAAGGCACAGAAGAGCCGCGAGGCCTACGAGGCTATCGAGAACGTCTACATCGTGAAGAATATCAACGGTGTCAATACTGTTATCGAGGTCGAGAAGCCCGAGCTGAACTTCTAACCTAACGAGGAGTGTGAACTATGGTACATGACGAAGTCTATGAGAGGCAGCGGGAGTTCATAGCCCGCTGCCAGGCTAATGCCCGCAAACGTGCAAGGACTACGCTGCGGGTGCTTGGTGTGAATCCCTATACGGGTAAGGTGGAGCGCAGAAGAGCGTTGAGTGATGCCTATCACGACGGCAAGGCTAAGCGCCCACCTAAGCGTAAGGTGCAGAACAAGTTCTCCAAGGAAGAGGCAGGTACTATAGGCAACTATGTGGGTACGTGTAGGTGGGACAACTCCTACATTACCAAAGCCTGCTATCGCAAGAAGATGTGGTAGGCAGGCAGCCCGTGAATGTGGACGAGGGAGTGATTATCGCGGCTAATGTGCGCCAGGTGGCGGGGCGCTCCACATCCCTCTATAGGTTCGACTCCTATGGCGGGCACATTGTTTGGGTCAGGTTGCGAGTAACCGCAGGTCGGAAGGAAAGCGTAAAAGAACCATCCTGACGTGTCGGCCTATCCGTAGGCCGAGGAGCTATCTGGGTAGAGGTGTGAGCTGGTACAGGTGCAGGGTATGGTGAGTCTATGGAGTCTCAAGGAAATCCACTATGGCGAGCAGCTGAATACATAGGCGAGGCTATCCGTGAGGACAGGCGTGCATAGTGGTGTGTGCTATCGCAAGATGGCATATGGTGTGAACGGACAACACCCCTATGGGGGCAGACTATACAGGGCGGAATGATTAGGAACCGACTGTTACATCGCGGGAAAATGTACCTGGGTGGCGGGGGTACACAGTTGGCTATGGGGTTCAATTCCCCATCTGCCTACTATTGCGCACAGAGGCACTTGAAAGCTCACTTTATAGCGAACATTGGAAAGGTGGTAAGCGGAACGTGCAAAGGCGTGAGACGTGAGTTATCAACAAAAGTTTCATCCATCTAAACAGAGACTATCGTGGAAAAGACGAAAGCAGTAGACTATCAGCAGATGAGCGCAGACGATCTGGAAGAGCTGCGCCTGGAGTATCAGAACGAGAAGACGCGCCTGGAGAGCCGTATCGAGTGGCTATCGCGTGAGTGTGAAACCCTGCAGCAGCTTATCGACGAGCGAGTGCAGGACGAAGCCAACGAAGAGGAGTGAACCTATGGCGAAGAAGTGGGCTATCAGTGACGCGCCACCCCTGAAGGTGCGACTTGTAAAGACGACCGAGGGTGACGGTATGGAGAAGCTGGTGGACCGTCCATCGCGTGTAAGGACTATCAGCAGGCGTATCGTGAAGGTGTTGGTGCTGCTATGGGCTTTGTGTATCGGTTCATGGCTACAGGCGTGCCATCATGCTACTGGCAACGACGGAGTGCAACAGGATGCTATCGACGGACAGGACAACCCATTCGGCATGGATTGACATAAGGGGCGTGTCGCTAAAAGCGGTGCGCCCTTATTGTCTTTACGACCTATCGGAAAAACAATGGAGGACAAAACTATGGCAAGAGCAAGTGTATATCAGTCACGTATTGTACGTGTCGTACCTACTGAGCAGCCTTTGCGTCGTTTTCGCGTGGTTGATTGTACCGGCGATATCTGGACGCAGAAGATGCGTATCGTGCGCAGCCGATCTGTAGAGCGCGTATTACAGTGGTGCTTTCAGAACGGCTATGACCTTGTAGAAGAAGTTTTTGACTAATCACTAAATATCGGAGGACAAAACTATGAAGAAAATGAGTTTTATCGTGAAGTTCATCGTAGCCTTTATCGTGGCTACGTTCGCTGTCGCCCTTTGCATCCGCTATGATGCGAGCGACAATGTGGTTATCGTGACCTACTTCGGCGTGTCTATCATGACTATGCTGGCCCTGGGCGCGTTCGACGTGAAAGAGAAGCAGTCGAAGTACAACTCTATCAAGCATCGTATGGGTAGCCGTAATTATGGGCAGGCTGCCATCTTCGTGGGCACGGCGTGCCTATTCACGGGTACACCCCAGCAGTGCGAGGAACTGGCTGACAGTATGCAGCACTATGCCCAGCAGGCAGAGGTGCGTGCGCTGACAGGTAACGAGACATTCGACATTCTATAACATCAAAAAAATCGTGAGTTATGAAGAAACAGATTAAGAAGGCTACTATCGTAGCTATGGCAGCTATTACTGGCGCAACAGTTCAGAGTGAGACTCAGGCTATGCAGGCAGCATTTGCCGACATGCAGGCAGAGTATGGCGAGCACGCCGTTATCATCGACATCAATCCGTTCGACGGACTAATCGCATAAGGAGAGTGTACTATGGCAAAGGTATATCCCAAGGTGGAGAAAGTGCGCCTGTACTTCCCCAACATCGACAAGGAGTTTGTGTACTGCTATCCGCATGACATGGAGCAGAACCGCGTGGAGCAGGCTATGCGCCAGTGGTACGACGAGCAGGCAGATCTGTTCTTTGCGCTCTATGGCTATGGTCCTATGGACGTGAGCGTGACGCTGGATGGCAATGAGGTGGCAAGCTATAAGGCGTGCTATCAGGAAACGCTATGGCACTCGTTCTTCCGCGAGGGTGGCGAGTCGTGGCATGGGCGCTTCTCTCACTTCGAGCTATCGCTGATAGAGTGCCGTCGCAGGAATGAAGAGTGTGAGCAACGTGAACTGAAAAAAGCAGCGTAAGACTATGGAAGGGAACTTTATGATGAACGACAACCGCTTTCCGTTCTATCAGACGGACGGCGGCAAGTACGTGGTGTATAAGGGCGAGGTGTATCTCTATCACTTCGTGGACTACATGAACTTCAAGAACTCGCACGGATTGCATCCGCTATCGCCTGAGACGCTGGCTGCCTACCTGGAACAGCTGGAGCCTGCGCATAAGGACGTGGCTATGCTGATGATGGAATCGGCTAACTATGAGCGTGAACGTCGGGAGCAGCGCGAGCGTGAGAAACGTCGTGCAGCCCTTGTAAAGAACTATCGGGCTGACTACGAGAACGCCTGCGACGACCTGTACTATGGCTACGGCTTCAAGTTCTGGTATGATCGCGGTGTGAAAGACCGTCTATCGCTCGACGATGCCAAGGCACTATGGCGTGCCGCCGTACTGAAGATGGGAGAGTGTTGAACAAAAAATATTGAGCGTAAACAATGAAGCATAACTTAAAACAACAGAACGATTATGGCAAAGACTATTAGCATGAAGAAAGTGCGCAAGGCCGTCAAGGTGGCCTATGGCGTGAGTGACAACGATGCTCGCGAAATGGCGGGTATGTTTATCAACATGAGAAAAGCAGCATAAGTATTAACAGTCAAAATTCGGAGGACGAAAGTATGACACAGAATTTACAGGGTGCCGACCTTATCGGCAAAGTGATTGTAGTAAACGGCAGTAATGTCAAGTATGTAATCAAGAGCGTGGACGGCGACAAGCTGATGACCGACTTCATCATGGGCGACCGCACTATGCCCTGCCCTGTGCCTATGAGCCAGGTGGAGAGCATGGTGGAAGCAGGTAAGTGGACTATCGAAGGGAGTGAAGAGCCTACGGCTACCGAGACAAAGGCCGAGGACGTGAAGCCTGAGCCTGCTGCTACCGAGGAAACTACTGCCGATGAGCCTACCGCAACTGAGGAGGTGGAAGAGGTTATCGACGAACCAGAGCCTGCGCCTGCTCAGACCGTCAAGATGAAGACGGAGATGCCGAAGGACAAGGCGGAGGAGAAGGCTACACCTAAGCCACAGAAGCCACAGACTAAGGCTAAGACCGCAAAGAAGGAGCAGGAAGCGCCTGCCGCTGGTCGTCTGCGCTACGAGACCTATACCACAAAGAAGGGCAAGACGGGTGCGAAGATCGTTGGCTTCAAAGAGACGGATGCTGCCTATCTGGCTGGTCCCGAGCTGCACGGCTCTAAGGCGTGGGAGAATGACAAGCAGGGCAACAAGACGTTCTGTCTGCTGTTCAGTCATCGCTATGCCAAGGCTGCAGAGGACGTATGCAAGGCACTGAACGCTGGCAAGAGCGTGGCAGACTGCCAGGCTATCATCGATGGATGCACCGAGGAGCGTGCCCAGAAGCGCGAGGAATGGCGAGCAAGACGTGATGCCCGCGACAATGCCGCTACCACCGAGGGCGAGGCTACCGCCAAGACTGAGAAGCTCTATACCGAGGCAGAGGTGCGTAAGGCGTTCGCTACACTGGCCGAGGCAAGCGGTGTGGACGTGAAGGAGTTCGAGCCTATCATCGAGGCTATGCGAGCCGCTGCATAAGCTATAACGACCACGGATTGCACGGATGACACGGATTGATATCTGTGTTGTCTGTGCTATCTGTGTGACAACTAAGCAGAATTACAAACATCAAAAATCTTACGATTATGGGACTTGATTTAAGTGCTATCAGAGCAGCTGCTGCAAAGATGAAGCAGGAGCAGGAACAGCCACAGGCGCAAGCGCAAACCAAAACGCAAACCAAAACCAAAACGGCTGAGCCTAAAGGCGGTGCTAAGGCGAACACAAAGACGTCTGCACCGAAGACTGACACGCCCAAGACCAAGGGCGGTGCGAAGTACGTCATCCCTGCCGAGTTTAAGCAGGCTATTGAAGACCACTTGAAGGGTAGGGCAGACATGAAGGAGAAACTATCGAAGAAAGGCAAGTCGATTGACGGCTGCTGCGATTATATATTCGACGTGATGCGCAAGCGGGCTGAAAAGGAGCGCGGTGGCAAGAGCGCCGTGGGCCTCTATGCCAACCCTGACGAAATCTTCGGTCTGGCTTGTCACTACTATGACGAAAGCGAAGAGGACTTGAAAGAGGAAATGAAAAAGAAATGAGCTATGGCAAGGAAACTGACAGCATTTGAGAAACAATGCACGACTATCAATAACCGCATGAGTGGTCATCCTTGTGAGCGGGTGGCGATGCAGATATACCGTCAGGTGTTTCAGCCTGGCCTTATCTTCCGCAAGTATCGTAGCAAGTACTATCCCATGAAGCACTATTGCTCGGAGTGTGGCGCACAGATCGGTGTGGCTACCCAGAAGGAGTGTCCTGTATGCCATGCCAAGTGGACGGCAGAAACCAAAGAGGACACAAGACGATGGGAGCGTAGCTACCACATGGAGATGGAAGCCAAGGGCGATATTCAGGTGTGCCGTATCTATCGGGTAGAGCGTTTTGTGCGAATGACACATGAGAAGCAATACTGCGTATGGGAAGTGGAGCGTATTATGTATGCTCCCGACGGACGGCGGTGTGTGTTTGCCAAGGGTGTCAGCACTATGTGTGGCTATTACGATGCTTTCAGTCGGTGGGGCGACCTCAAACTGCGCCGTGAGCATGGAACAATGACGTGGAGTGCTATCAACCGCTATAACCTCGACATCTACAGCTGGCACATCCGTAGCCTGACGCAGCAGTGGCAGTATAAGGACATACCCGCATTGCTGGAGGACTTCAAGGGTGATACGGGCGTGCTGAAGATTATTGCCCATCCGTGGGCTGAGACGCTACGCAAGGCAGGACATGAACGATTGTTCCGCTATCTGGTGAAAGACTTGCGTCTGCTGACCAAGGAGCAGATACGGGCTATCAACATCTGCAGCCGCAATCACTATGTTCCCAAGGACTACAGCCTGTGGCTCGACTATCTGAAGATGCTGAAGGATTTGCACCTCGACACGCACAATGCCCACTATTTGTGTCCGGCTGACCTGATGGCAGCGCACGACGAGATGCTGACACGACTGAACCGCAACCGCGACCGCCAGCGTATCGAGAAGAAAATGCAGGCTATCGGCGACGAGGATCGCCAGGCGTATGTAAAGCGTATGGGTGGGCTGTTGACTGTCAAGTTGACGGCTGACAACCTATCGGTGCATACGTTGCAGAGTGTTGATGAATTTGCCGATGAGGGCATCCACATGCACCACTGCGTGTTCGACCTGGGCTACTATAAGCGTCCTAACGTGATGATTATGTCGGCGCGTGATGGTGACGGTCATCGTCTGGCTACTATCGAATACAATCTGGCATCGCAGAATATTGTGCAGTGCCGTGCGGCATGTAACAAGGTGCCGGAGCGCGACGCTGAGATACGTCAGTTGATAACCTCTCACAGGGCAGACTTCCAGCGATTGCTGAAGGCCGCATAAGCGAGAGCAGAGCGTCGCCATGCTCGCATGAGCGACCTATGCCGAGCGCAAGCGGGCTCGACAAAGTCAAAGCTGCCTAATACCTATATCGAAGTTAAACTAACCCCATTTGAGTTATGGCAAAGAAACAATTTACGATGAACGACTCGCAGAAGGAGAAGTATGCGGAGTTGTTCGAGGAAGCACTGGACGCTATGGAGCGTTCGGACTGGACGCAACCGTGGGTGTCACCCAATATGGGTGCGCCATGTAACCTGTACCGCCGCCGTCATCCCTATCAGAAGAGCAATGCTTTCTGGCTGGCTATGCTGATGCAGGTGAAGGGATGGAGTACACCCTACTTCCTGACGAAGACGGACTTGGTGAACGAGGACAACAGCCGCAAGTATGACGGTCTGCAGGCTAACTGCACGATGGTGACGGACGAGAACGGTATGCCGAAGTTCGACGACAACGGCTGTCCGGTGATGGATTACGAACGGAGATTCCCTGTATTCTTCTACAAGCCTATCTACAAGGACAAGGACGGCAACACCGTGAGCGAAGAGGACTATAGGGCCATGAGCGACGAGGAACGTCAGGAGTTGAAGGTGTTCTTCTACCGCACTCACTACCTGGTGTACAATCTGGACCAGACGAACTTCAAGGAACTCTATGCCGACGACTACGAGGCGATGGTGGCGGTGCCTGAGCACGACTACCAGACAGGCCAGCGTGACGAGGTGCTGGAGCGGATGATCGCTGGCGAATGGATT
>Ga0256404_1008476_pt1 | contig 15429 bp, 17 predicted proteins | sample RumenRJG_01DNA_FD_185990 | JGI IMG/M metagenome (GOLD analysis project Ga0256404, IMG submission 185990) | Bovine rumen microbial communities from Lethbridge, Alberta, Canada - RJG_01 | ecosystem: Host-associated > Mammals > Digestive system > Stomach > Rumen | place: Canada: Alberta | collected...
TGTGCGCCGCCTTCGGCCACACCTGCTCCTGGCAGAGCGGGTTCAGCGCCCCCATCCTCCTCACGGAGGAGACGACCCCGTCCGGCTCCCTTCCGCCGCACAGGGCCATGACGGGGACGGGAATGTCGCGAAACTCGTCCGTCAGCTCTATCCCATTGTCGACGGAGTTCCGCACGGTCTCGGCGCTCACATTTTGCATGTTGCGCAAGAACTCCCTGCGCTGCTCTCCCGGGACGCCGCACGTCAGGGCAATGAGACTGCATTTTGCCCTGTTCTGCAGGGATTTGAGCTGCCTCTCGTTCTCCCTCAGGATTCCCTGCATCTCCGCGGCGTCCTTCTCGAGCCACGGACTCACCAGGACCGTCTTGTCGAACAGGTCCGGGCGCCTGCATATCAGGGCGTACCCAAGCTGCGCGCCGAGGGAGAAGCCGACCAGACCGACCTTCCTGCCGAGCCCGCCGATGCATTCCTCCAGTTCCGCTAGCGCCTCGTCGGTCTGGAACGTCCTGTCGGTGTGCCTGCCGAACCCCATGATGTGCGGGACGACGATGTGGTACCGATCGGCAAGGCAATACTGCCGGCCGAAGGCGAACGTGAAGAACGCCCCGTGGAGCATCACAACCACCCTGTCGTTTTCCTGGCCGAATTCCTCGCAGTACATCGGCGCCTGCCCTTCTCGTCGGCAACATGTCTGCTTTCCTCGACGCAAGATTCTATGCAAACGTCCGCCCCTCGTCGGGTGACGCACATGCTGGCGGCTGGTAGGGCCTGCGGTGCATGCAGGGATCCCATATTTTATGCACGGCGTCCGTGAGACGATTTTGAGACGAATCTCCACGTGCGCGGGAGATAGGGGAGCGTACGGCACGGCGTGGGCTGTTACCTGCTGACACGTGGGATATGCCAGATACACCGCGACTATCGAGTGGGAATAGCGAAATTTAGGAATTAAACTCCTAAATTTGACAACAACTAATCTACCTGGGACAATTGGGCCCACAATGAGGTTGGGAGGTCCTATGTACATCGCGCGCGAGATAGAGCGTACCATCGGCGAGATGCTCGGCCAGTTCAAGGTCGTGCTCGTGACCGGCGCCCGACAGGTGGGCAAGACGACGGTCCTGCGTGAGTGCCTGGGCGACCGGTACTCCTACGTCTCCATGGAGAACCTCGCAGACTTCGATCTCGCCGAGCGGGACGCCGCCCTTTTCTTCCAGACCAGGGAGCTCCCCCTCATCATCGACGAGATCCAGCGCGTCCCCTCGCTCTTCCAGGCCGTGAAGTGGCTCGTCGATCAGTCGGACGAGAGGGGCGCCATCGTCCTGACGGGGGCGCAGACCTACGAGCTCATGAGGGGCGTGAGCGAGTCGCTCGCGGGGCGCATCGGGATACTCGAGATGTCGGGCATGTCCCTCAGGGAGATCGCCGGGGCCGCCGGGGGCGGCGGACGCTACGTCCCCTCTGCGGTCACGGGCGACGCGGCGGAGGCGCCCGAGGGCTTCGACCTCTGGGGACGCATCCAGAGGGGGTCGATGCCGGAGCTCGTCGCGACGGACGTCCCCTGGGACCGCTTCTGGTCCAGCTACGTGAGCGCCTATCTCGAGCGCGACGTTCGCGCGCTGGCGAACCTGAAGAACGAGCGCGGCTTCTACAACTTCATGATCGCGGCGGCGGCCCGCTCCGGCCAGCTCTTCAACGCCTCGGACATTGCGGGCGACGTGGGGGTGGACTACAAGACCGTCCAGTCGTGGACGTCCATCCTGCAGGCCTCAGGCATAGTCCGCCTGCTCTACCCATTCTGGCCGAACACGGGCAAGCAGTTCACGAAGACCCCGAAGCTCTACTTCATGGACACGGGCCTCGTCTGCCACCTGACGCGCTGGACGACGCCGGAGCAGCTGCGCCGCGGCGCCGTGGCGGGGCACGTGTTCGAGACCTTCGTGGTGTCCGAGGTGCTCAAGAGCTATATGAACGCCGGGGCCAGCCTGCGCGACGTGTGGTTCTACCGCGACGCCAGGAAACGCGAGATCGACCTCGTGATACAGGACGGCCGCGTGCTGCACCCCGTCGAGGTGAAGACCGCCGCGACGGTGGGGGCGGACGCGGTCAGGAACTTCTCCTGCCTTGCGGGCATTGCGGGCTACGAGCTGGGTTTCGGTCACGTGGTGTGCCAGACCTCCGAGCCTTATTTCGTAACGCGAGATGTGCAGGCGGTGCCCGTCTGGGCGATTTGATGCCGGGACCGCTGATTTTATGCACGGCGGCTGTGAGACGATTTTGAGACGAATCCCCACGTGCACGGGAGATAGAGGAGCGCACGGCGTGAAACAGGTTATTACCAGCTGCAACCTGGGATACGTCAGATACGCGGTGACTATCGAGTGGGAATAGGAATTAGCCAGTTAACGCACCTATTTTTTTGAAAAATAATAATGGTGGTGCGTTAAAACGCCATATAGCGACCGCCCAAGGTACGCCTCAGCTACGATCCGACGCTGGAGAACGCGCCCTACGGCTAACCACGCTACCTCTTCACGCGTGACCGGCGGCAAGGGATTGCCAAGCGATTTATGCCGGGTCGGTTTAGGGGAAGTCCCCTGGCGGCTGGTTAAACTCCCGCGTAAAAACCAGGAGTGTCCTATACTATTCCGAAAACACGTGCATTGGCACGGAAATTCGGAATAGAGGACCCATGAGAATCGAACGCCAGTCATATGTGGACAAGCTCGAGGAGCGCCGGGAGAACGGGTCGGTCAAGATAATTACGGGCATCAGGCGCTGCGGCAAGACCTACCTGCTGTTCGACCTGTATGCCGATCGACTGCGGGAGACCGGCGTGCCCGCGGATAGGATCATCCAGGTCGCCCTTGATGACGACGAGAACGCCGCGCTCCGGGATCCCGACAAGCTGAGGGAGTACATCGGGTCTCGGCTGGACGGCGAGGGGGGTATGCACTACGTCATGATCGACGAGGTGCAGTACGCCATCACCCGCAAGGAGCTTGCCGACCGCGACAACCCCCCGAGAATCTACGGAGTGCTGAACGGACTCCTACGCCGCGGGAACGTCGACGTCTACGTTACGGGCAGCAACTCCAAGCTCCTGTCCTCCGACGTGCGGACCGAGTTCCGCGGCCGTGGTGACGAGATCCGCGTGAGGCCCCTGAGCTTTTCTGAATATCTTCCCGCCCACGGCGGCACGGCGGAGGATGCCTGGCTCGACTACGTCGCATTCGGCGGGCTCCCGCACGTACTTTCCTTCGCGTCGGACCAGGGTAGGGCGGACTACCTCACGGCCCTCATGGACAAGGTCTACATCGACGACATCGTGGAGCGCAACGGCCTCCGGGGGAGTACCGCCATCGGCAACGTGGTCGACGTGCTCGCCTCGTCGGTCGGCTCGTTGACGAACCCGACCAACCTGGCAAACACCTTCGCGTCGAGGGGCATGGGGTCGATCGACGACAAGACGGTCCGGGCCTATATAGACTACCTGAAGGACGCCTTCCTCGTGGAGGAGGCCTCGCGCTATGACGTCAAGGGGCGCAAGTATATCGGGGCCCAGAGGAAGTACTACTACGAGGACCTGGGGCTGCGCAACGCGCGGCTCAACTTCCGCCAGCAGGAGGAGACCCACCTGATGGAGAACGCCCTGTACAACGAGCTTGTCTGCCGCGGCTACAGCGTGGACGTGGGCATGGTCGAGCATGTCGAGAGGAACGGGGACGGGAACCGCCGCCGCAAGCAGCTGGAGATTGACTTCGTGTGCAACATGGCGAGCAGGCGCTACTACATCCAGTCCGCCTTCGCGATCCCCGACGCCGAGAAAATGGACCAGGAGCAGAGGTCCCTCGTGAACACCGGCGACTCCTTCAAGAAGATCATCGTCGTGCGCAACCGCGTCAAGCCGTGGCACAACGACCAGGGCGTGCTCGTCGTGGGGCTGACCGACTTCCTCACCGACCCGACGCTTATCGATGGGTAGTGGGGGACATTCCGAAATTCCTCGTACCTGCACGCTTTTTCGGAATGGATATCGGACAGTCGCGCCGGTCCCACGTCGAGTGACACGAATGCTGGCGACCAGAGGAGCACGCGAAGTCATGCAGCAATCGCCGGTTTTATGTACGGCGGCCGTGAGATGATTTTGAGACGAATTCCCACGCGCATGTTGGATAGGGGGCGCACGGCAGCGAACAGGCTATCACCTGCACGAACGAGGGATACGTCAGATGCGCGGCGACTATCGAGTGGGAGTGACCCTGAGCGCAGCCGCCACGTCGTGTTGTAACTCACTTCGATATTGGGTAAGATTACCGGACAGCGAGAGAGTTTCCGTGGACTCTAAGTGAGGCGGGAACAAAGAAGGGTCGTCGTCTGCATGGGCGGCGGCCCTTTGACTTACCGAAGGCGATGGGATGGCGAAGGAGTTCAAGACGGTAGACGAGCTCGTCGAGCTCATGAGATCGCGCGGTATCCAGGTCGGAGGGGAGGCGGCAAGCGCAATCCGCCGTGAGAGCTACTACGCCATCGTGAATGGCTACAAGGGGCCGTTTATCGACCGTGCCGCCATGCGATCCACAAGCGACGACGTCTACCTCGAGGGTACGACGTTCGACCAGGTATACGCTCTTTTCAAATTCGACCGGGATCTCAGGTGCCTCACCTTTGAGTACCTCATAAGGGCGGAGGCGATCATGAAGAACACCGTGGCCTACGCGTTCTGCGAGAGGTTCCCGGAGCACGATGCCTACCTGGAGAGATCCAACTACGCGAAGGCAAAGGACATGCTCGTGCCGCCCAGCTATAAGGGCAACAGGCAGGACCTCTACCGCGACAACATGGCGGTGCTCATGGGCATCCTCAACCGGCGCGTGACGACCAACAAGCACATGAGGCCCTTCGTCAGGCACTACGTCGATACCTACGGGGACGTCCCTTTGTGGGTGCTCACGAACGACCTTACGTTCGGGAACATGTCGCACTTCTATCAGCTCCAGAGGAGGGGCGTGCAGAACAGGGCCTGCAAACTTGTGCTCGAGGCCAACGGCAATGGCGGCAGGCTTGAGCCGCAGGAGCTCCTGCGGTGCTTCGAGGTGCTCGTCTCCTACCGCAACCTCTGCGCCCACGACGAGCGCCTCTACTGTGCGACCGAAGAAGGAGCGAGGTACAGGGATATGCTCTCCTACCTGGGGAAGGTCCTGCCGGCTCGAGAAGTCGATGCCTGCACGGCGGGCGTTCGACGCCTGATCGATAGCTATGGCGAGAAACTTGGCGCCCGGGTGCGGGCGGAGGTGCTCGAGGCGATGGGTGAAGAGGGGTAGGCGTCTCACCTGGGCGAAGTCACTACCATCGATATTGCAGAGACGAAAAAGTCCCCTATTCAGTAATTCCTGATTTTATGCATGACGCCCGTGAGACGATTTTGAGACGAATCTCCACGTGCGCAGGAGATAGGGGAGCGCACAGCGGGACATGGGGTGTTGCCAGCCGCAACGTGGGATAAATCAGATACGCGGTGACTATCGAGCGGGAGTGATTTTGAGCGCAGTCGCCATGTCGTGTTGGTGACAGGTGAGTGACAGGTGACGGGGGAGTGACACACCCGTGATACCGGGCAGAGTGACGGGTGACAGGGGAGTGACACACGCCACATGTGACTGGTGACAGGGGAGTGACACGTCGGGGGCTGGCACACCTAATAAAGCCAGTCCGACGTGCCGTGCCTCCAGGTACCTTTGCGGACGGTTTCTATCTGCTCTGCTACGCCAGGGAGTACAAGAAGCCTGCTTCTGAGCTTGGGGATCCGGTCATCGCCCTCACCGAAGACAATCCAGCCGGCTTCGTCGGCGACCTTTCGGAAGAGCGGCTCTGTGGCGGTTGCCAACTCGAGCGTCTCAGGGCTATCGGTGAAGTGGTCCATCATCTGGGCGATCTGTCCACGCATCCCGAGGCCGTATACCTCAAGTGCCTCGACGACGAGCGCGAGGCCGAGCGGCTCGGCCTGGAGCGTGAGCATGAAGTCTTCCTCACTGCCCATACAGGAGCACGTTACTTCCGGGAGACTTCCACGTATCCAGGGGGTATAGAAGTCGACGGTTATACCGCCTTCGGGGTGTAGGTGCCAAGCACGTGTAAAACGAATCACCTGCTTCATATCGTAAGCGCAGATGGCGCGGTCGTCTGTCTTGTTGCTCCAGATGCCGAGGAATCCGGACATGCCAAGGTGCCTGGTACTGGGTAGGGTGACGTCGCGCATCCGGCGTACGATATCTTCCAACTTGCGTTGGGTGGGGTAATCACCGTATATACCAGTCAGATACCCCGTGCACAGGAGCATCTCACCGTACTGGCCCATCCATATGCGTGAGTAGAAGTCGAGCGAGCTTGTTATCTCATGGGTTTCTTCGAGATTGAGTTCAATGGTGTCCATAGCGCTGCCTATTCTACGTGCGTTTCAAAGGGTGTGGATTAGGTTGCCTCGAAGGACCGTCAGTTGTGGGCGGCACGAGGCTCGGTGTACTCGGCCAGTATCTGCGAAATCGTATGTGTTCGGCGGTGTGCGATAAACTCGTCGATTGATGCGAGATGCAAAATGGGGAAGTCAGACTCTTTGCCGGCGGCAAGTGCTCCTAGATCGGAGAGACTCATGCCCAGGCGCGAAGCGATCTCATCGTCCTCGAGACCTTTGGCCCTGAGGCTGTGTATTGCCTGACGACGTCCCTCTTCGAAGCCCTTCTCATACCAATGAAGCTCATGGTGGACTTGCTCGTTCAGGGTAAAGCTATCTATCCCGATGCATGTCGATACAAAGTCGAGGGGATACCCCTTCGCAAGCAGCTCGAATACAAGTTCGTAGCTTTCGTCATGGCATCCTATGCGATATAGCAGCTCGCTCACGGCCGGAGGGTCAGCCTTGCGGGTAGCAAGGAAACCGGAATCGTCGATCCCAAGGATTGCAAGTATCGCAAGGTCATTGAGGTGAAGAAAATCTCGCATGTACTGAATGACAGCACCAACCGCGTCAACTTCGCCTGCAAGGTATGAGCGCTGATCAAATTCGATGCCAAGCCTGCGGCAGCTTTCCTCGATGGTCATGGAGTTCCCTCCGTTTCTATAGCGTCGCAGTGGGCTCGTCTGTATCGGTTTTCAGCCAGGCCTCGAGCCCCTCTGGCAGCACAAGGTGCAGGCCCGAATCGCCAAGGAAACCTTCGAGGAATGCCTCCTCACCCTCGACGAGGGTGCGATCGTCGCCAAGAGCCTGCTGTCGATCGGCAAGGATGAAGCGTTGCACGCCATCGCTGGCATCAAACAGCTGAAGCCGCACCTGTTGTCTGGTGTGTCTTTCGGAGAAGAGAGCCAACCGCGCATCGTCAGCTGGAGTGATGAAGCCGGGAAGACGTACTAAATCATCTGCGGTCATGAGATGCCTCCAATCGAGACGACGTTGCCTATTGAGCGAAATATATCACAAAAATGAGTGATATATTTCGCAATTGCGAGAAATGAAATGAGATATACTTCTCGCAAAGATGGGGATTTGGCAGCAGGAGGTCGCCATGCAGAAACGTATATCGGTAGGGAAACACAACGTGCTGAGCATGTTGGTACCGGGGGCCGGATGGGTACTGTCAGGGCTGGCAGGCGCGCTTGGCCTTGATGGTGTGGCGCCTGCGGCTGTATCGTGTCTCATTCTCCTAACTGTGGCGGTGTCCCTCGTTCTGAGTGTCGTGCTTCCGCACGAACACGACGATGAGATGAGCCTGGCCAACCGAGGCCGTGCGGGCAGCGCGGCGCTCATCGTGGTCCTCGCCTTGTTCTGCAGCGTGCTCGCTGCAAACTATCTCGGCGTGCAGCTTCCGACGGTAGCGACGGTCGAGATGATGATGGGCGCCGCGATGTTCTCCTTCGGCATCGCGTTTGCTGGGTACGAGAAAGCTGGCTTGTGATGCTGATCACCCGAATCCAGGCATACCGCAAGAAGTTCGGACTCAGCCAGGCCGAACTCGCCGAGAAGGTCGGCTGCCGCCGCGAGACCATCGGCAAGTTGGAAAACGGCAAGTACAATCCGTCGTTGCGGCTGGCGATGAGCATCGCGCAGGTTTTCGGGACGACCGTCGAAGACGTATTCCGCTTCGACGAAGAGGGGCACGTTGGCTTCCTCGATTGAGGCGAGCGTGGGGTTCCCGCTATGACCAGGAAACGAATAGCTGCAAATCTTTATACCTGTGGCAGGTTTGGCAAGGGGTGGCGTGAGACCCTTGATCGAGACAATCCATACTTGTACTCAGGAGGTCGCTATCCCACCAAGATCATCGCGGATGACCTTCCAGAGGACTACATCAGGATTCATAGTCGGTTCACCTGGTACATGACCGGCTATCTCAGAACCTCGGGGATAGTGGATATGGCCTATGCCTGGGTGAAGGAAAACCATCTTTTCAAGGACGATCGCATCTATCTCTCCTATTCGGAGCCCCTTCGTTCAGAAAGGGACCGATGGGGTTTTAACGACATCGTCAACTATGACATCTGCATCTGTGGGAGTGATATCGTCGACATTGTCTTGGCGGCCGAGAAGTACTCGGGGTTCGACACCTCTCACGTGCGCGTGGAAATTGAGGCGAAGAGAGTCTGGTTGAGGGATAACGAGCCCGAGGAGTACGAGCGAGCCGTTGGCACAGACAGGGATATCTTCGAGTTGTGGATAGAAAAGGGCTATATCGATCAGAAACTGTTGCCGGATTCCTGACAAAGGCGCGTGGCAAACCCTGCTACCCGTCACAATGTCTCACGCGTCACATGTCACAAAATGTTGCTGATGACATTTATTTACGGAAATTAATGTAGAATATGACATTAATTTCCGAAAAAGTGGGCTGGGATGAAACGTAAAATCACGCAACAGCTTGAGACATGGAAGAACTCCAGCCATCGTAAGCCCCTCGTGGTGATGGGGGCGCGGCAGGTGGGCAAGACATACTCGGTCCTCGAGTTCGGTCGTGCCAACTATGCCGCCGTGCTGCATGTCGACTTCGCCGAGCACCCCGACCTCTCGAGGCTTTTTTCTGGGGACGTCGAGCCGGATAGGCTTGTCAGGCTTCTTGGTGAGTACTTTTCCACGCGCGTTGATCCAGAGACGACCCTGCTTTTCTTCGACGAGGTGCAGCGTTGCCCCGAAGCCATCACCTCGCTCAAGTACTTCTGCGAGAGTGCGCCTGAGTACTACGTGATAGCTGCCGGCAGCCTGCTGGGGACCACCGTCCGCCAGCGTGCGGGTCTCTTTCCCGTGGGCAAGGTGGACATGATCACCATGCGTCCTCTTGACTTCGAAGAGTACCTGTGGGCGCTTGGCCATGAGGACTTGGCCGATCTCATCAGGGAGGCCAGCTGGGATTCGCGGGCCTTCGCTCTGCATGATCGGTGCATGGAGCTCTATCGCAGATATCTGCTGGTGGGGGGCATGCCTGAGCCTCTCTCCCTCTGGATTGCGCAAGGGCGGATGGACGTCGTGCGACGGACTCAGGAGAATATCGCCACCGGCTATCTGGCGGACATCACGCAGTATACCGAGGGGCTTGACGGGGCCATGGTGCTTGCGGCGTGGCGGTCGATGCCGCGCCAGCTCGCTAAGGACAACACCAAGTTTCAGTACAGCGCCATCAGGTCCGGTGCCCGCAGCAAGACCTACGCCCCCTGCATCGAGTGGCTCAAGGACGCGGGTCTCGTGGAGCCGGTGACCCACATCACCGACGCCGTCCGCCCGCTGGAGGCTTTCGCGGAGGACAACAACTTCAAGCTCTACCTCCTGGATACGGGTTTGCTCTCATCGCTCTACCGAGCTCGGATGGAGGACGTGCTGCCGCAAGGCGACAAGGCGGCCGTCTTCAGGGGAGGCCTTACCGAAAACTATGTGTGCCAGCAACTCGTCGCCGCCGGCATCAAGCCCTACTACTGGGGCGTGGCCAGCAAGTCGGAGGTGGAGTTCGTTTTCGAGACGAGGGACGGGCGCGTTATCCCTGTCGAGGTCAAGTCGGGCAAGAACGTCGGCGCAAAGAGCGTGCGCAGCTTCGCGGACAAATACGAGGTCCCTTATGTGGTCAAGGTCACAGCCAAGAACTTCGGGTTCGAGAACGGCGTGAGGAACCTACCACTCTATGCCGCGTTCACCTTGGACGAGGATGCGGACGCGTGACAGGTGGCGCCCGAGGGTGTGTCACACGGTCCCTTACCCCATGAGCCGACGCAGCCAGGCGCCCGTCTTGGAGGCCTCGCACCCCACGAGCTGCTCGGGTGTGCCTTCGAACACCACCTGGCCGCCGCCCGTGCCACCCTCTGGGCCCAGGTCTATAACCCAGTCGGCCTGGGCCACGAGTTCCAGGCGGTGCTCTACCATCACGACGGAGTTGCCGTTTGCGACCATGCGGCGCAAGAGGCCCAGCAGCACCTCCACGTCCTTGGCGTGCAGACCGGAGCTGGGCTCGTCCAGGACGTAGACGCAGCAAGTGCGCGAGAGCTGGCTCGCCAGCTTCACGCGCTGCACCTCGCCGCCGGAGAGCGTGCTCGTGGGCTGTCCCAGGGTCAGGTAGCCCAGCCCCACGTCCGCCAGCCCCTGCAGCGGGACGCATATCTTGGGGTCGTTGAAGAAGCCCAGCGCCTCGTCCACGGTCAGGCGCAGGGCCTGCTCTATGTTGAGCCCGCGGTAGGTGTAGCCCAGCGCCGTGGGGTTGTAGCGGCGGCCCCCGCATTCCTCGCAGGTGACCTCCACCGGCTCGGCGAAGGCCATCTCGTATGCTATGCGGCCCGTGCCCTTGCAAACCGGGCATCCGCCCTTGGAGTTGAAGCTGAACCAGGCGGGCGTGGTGTGGTTTGCCTTGGCGAATACGGTGCGAATCTGGTCCATGGCGCCGGTGTAGGTGGCGGGCGTGGAGCGGGAGGAGGTGCCGATGGGCCGCTGGTCGATGACGATGGCGTCCGGCCATACGCGGGGCAGCTCGGTGCGCGCCAGCGTGGACTTTCCCGATCCCGCAACGCCCGTCACGGCCACCAGCGCGCCCAAGGGGACGTCCACGTCTATGTGCCGCAGGTTGTGGGCATGCGCGTCGCGGATGGGGATGGACTCGTGCCAGGGCAAGGGGTTGCGGTTGAGCTCCACCGGCCTCGCCAGCGCCTGCGCCGTTGGGGTGCCCGCGGCGAGGAGCCCGGCCAGGTCGCCCTGGTAGACCACCTTCCCGCCGTGGCTGCCGGCCCCGGGCCCCATCTCTATCACGTGGTCGGCCAAGGCCAGCATCTGCCGCGAGTGCTCGACCACCAGCACGTTGTTGTGGGCGTCGCGCAGCTGCACGAGCATCCTGCCCACGCGCTCGGCGTCGGCCGGGTGCAGGCCCGCCGTGGGCTCGTCCAGCACGTAGGTGATGTTTGAGAGCGGGCTGCCCAGGTGGCGCACCATCTTGAGGCGCTGTGCCTCGCCACCGGATATGCTGTCCGTGTGGCGCGAGAGCGAGAGGTAGCCCACGCCCAGGTCCACCATGCGCTGCAGATGGGCGCAGATCTGACGGGCGAGCGAGACACCGCGCGGGTCGTCCAGGCGGCCGAGCACGCCGATGAGGTCCTCGGCTGGCATGTCGCACATCTCGACGATGTTCATGCCCAGCACCTTGGAGGCGAGCGCCGCCGGGTTGAGGCCCGACCCGCCGCAGGCGTGGCAGGGCCCATGGCTCACGTGCGAGAGGATCTCGTCCTGAAGGCTCTTCTTGAGCTTGCTGATGTCGCGGCTCAGGTACAGGCGACGAAAGCGCGGAATCACGCCCTCATAGTCCACCCGGTCCACGCGGCCAGTCTTGTTGGACCGTATCTCCACCTTGGGCGGCTTGCCGCTGGGCCCCTCGCGGAGGAACTGCCACTCCTCCGGCGTGTAGTCCTCGAGCTTCTTGGCGGGGTTGAGGACGGGGTTGTTCTGATAGAGGTAGGTCTGCCAGCCGCTGGAGAACTGGCTGAAGAGGATGGCGCCCTCCGCCAGTGACCTGCTGGGGTCGAAGAGGGAATCCTCGTTGAGCACCAGCTCCTCGCCCAGGCCTGAGCACACGGGACAGGTGCCCGCCGGATGGTTGGGGGAGTAGGCCATGGAGCCGCCGGCGCTGGGCGCGCCCACGCGGGAGAAGAGCAGGCGCATGAGAGGCGCCACGTCCGTGGCGGTGCCTACGGTGGAGCGGGCCGACGCGCGACGATGGCGGGGGTGAGGTTGTGCAGCGCGTCTGCCGCAGGACGTTCGTAGTGGGGCATCTTGTTGCGCAGGAAGAGGGGATAGGAATCCTGCCAGGCCCGCTGGCTCTCGCGGGCTATGGTGTCGAAGGCCAGCGAGCTCTTGCCCGACCCCGAGACGCCCGCGAACACGACGAGCCTGCCCTTGGGTATGGTCACGCTCACGTGCTTGAGGTTGTTCTCCGAGGCGCCGATGACCTCGATGTCGTCGCCTTCGCCAATCACGATGGTCTACCTTCCCGATTCCTGCGCGTCAATGAACCCCTCTGAGGCGAGCTCTGCCTGCACGGCCTCGCGAAACTGCCGATAGAGCTGCGAGAATCGTGCCATGGCCTCCCTGCCCATGGAGGCGAGGGCGCGCTCCTCGGCGGCTCGCAGGCGCAGCACGGTGTCCTTTGCGGCCTCCGCGCCCGCCTTCGTGAGCACGACATGTTTACCGTGTCCCATGCCCGACGCAGGTGCGAGCTCCACCAGCCCCTGGGCCTTGAGCTTCGTCACCGAGGAGTTCACGGTCTGCTTGGGGTACATCATGAGATCGCAGAGCCCCTGCTGAGTGAGGGGGTCGTCGGCGATGGCCAGGAAATAGAGCACCCACATGGCGCAGTCGGGCATGCCGAAGCTCCGTGCGACGCTGCGGTAGGCGGCGTCGAGCAAGCGCTCGTCTTCGGCAAGTCTTGCGAGGAGTTCTGATGCGTCAGTTTCGCGGTCAGTCACCAAGTCGCCTCCTTCAAGAAGTCCGATATCAGACCATATTTTGTGGTCCGATATCGGACTTGTCAAGACACCTCGTGTGACAGGGTACGCGTGACAGGGGACGGGGGAGTGACACGCGTGGCGGGGGAGTGACACGCTCCCGGCTCCCCGACTACTCGCAGTCCAGACAGAAGCCGTGGCCCACGGCCACCAGCTTGGGGCTCACCGCCCTGAGCGCCGCCTGGACCTTCTCGCGCTGTGCCTTGACGGGGATGCGCTGCTTGTCAATCGCGTTCACCTCGTCCGGCCAGCTGGCCTTGATCGTCTGCCCCACGCCGTTGCCAAAGCGCAGGAAGAGGTCGGCGGAGTAGAGGATGCCGCTGTTGCGCTCAAGGGCCAGGATGCCGTTCTGGTCGTGCACCTCGGCCGGGTAGTCGAAGAAGACCAGGTCGAGCTGGCCGTCCTGTAGGGTCTCGCCGCCCGCCTTGGCGACGGTCGCGCCCTCGTAGCCCCAACCGGGGAGCTCGCGGGCCGCGAGGTTGCCGCAGATCACTTGCACGTCGGGGTAGGCCTTGCGGATGACAAAGACGCCGCCCGCCTCGTCGGTTTCCATGTGGGAGACAAAGACGTACTTGAGGGGCCTCTCGCCCAGGATCTCCCGTATCTCGGGCAGCACCGCGGCCGCCTGTTGGGCCGTGCCCGCCGCGAACAGAATGGCGGGGTCGGTGGCGAGCAGGTACTGGTGGATGGTGAAGTCCATGGGCGGGATGTACATCGAGAACTGGTAGAGGTTGTCCGCGATCTTCTTCATGGCGTGCTCCTTGCTTGCATTTTTCGTATTTCTTCTCTGCAACAGCTGTTGCATTTAGACTATTCGATAAAGCAGACGCGAGCTTGAGGTCGCGACACATCCGAGGGATTGTCGCAGGAGGGGAGCGTGGGATGCCGGCAGAACGGTTGGCGGATGGCGGGAGTACTGACGGGGGCATCGCCAGGGCGCTTCTGACCATCATTGGTCAGAAGCCCTACGCCAGGATCACCATGGCGGAGGTCGCGCGCGCCGCAAACGTGGACCGGGCCACCTGCTACTGGCACTTCGGCGGCAAGGACGAGATCGTCTCCTGGTACCTGCGCCGCTACCTTGAGGAATGCACTGGGCGCTTCCGCGAGAGCGGGGCGCAGGACATGCGGTCCTACCTCATGACCGTCTTCACGGTAACGCTTGAGCGCAAGGACGACATGCTGGCAATCTATCGCTCGGGCGCCGCCCACCTGCTGCTCGGCGCGCTCTCCGAGGCCTTCCGCATGGAGTCGCTCTCGCGCTCGGCTGACCCGCTTGCCCAGTACGCGGTGGCCTACCACGTGGGCGGGATCTACAGCGACATGCTTCTCTGGTTCGAGCGGGGCATGGCGGAGACGCCCGCCCAGATGACGCAGGTCGCCCTGGCCAGCAGGCCGGCCGGTGCCTTCACGCTGCTCGACTTTGGCTAGGACCGACCAAGTCCGCCGGCATCCGGCGAAAGGAGTGACCATGTCTCTGCTCGTTTCATACCTCTATGGCTGCCTCTGCGCGTTTGTGCCCTGCGCCGCGTACCTGTTCGTTGCACGTCGCGGCAAGTCGCGCTCGCAGGGCCTCGTCCTCGCGCTCTACCTCGCGCTCGTGATGGCCGTCACGGGAGCGGGCACGCTCTGGGACCTGCTCCGCCCCTCGGAGCCAGGCTATTCGAACATCATCCTCAACTTCCAACCGCTCGCCAATGGTCTTCGCCGCGACATCTGCCTCAACGTCGTGATGCTGGTGCCCCTCGGCTTTCTCCTGCCGCTCTGGTGGCGCGACTACCAGCGCCTCGCTCCCACTGTCGTTGCCGGCGCCGGCCTCTCGCTCCTGATCGAGGTCTCCCAGCTCATGAACGGCCGCGCGACCGACATCGACGACCTTATCGCCAACACGTTGGGCGCCCTGGCCGGCTACCTGCTCTGGTGCCTCCTTGGCAAGAAGGACGAGGCGCCGCGCCATGACCAGGGCCTCGTGGAGCCGCTTTTTCTGGTCCTTCTCTGCTTTGTGGGCCGCTTCCTCCTCTTCAACGAGGGCCTGGTCTTGTGACCGGTGACGGGGAGTGTCACACGGCGGCTTCAGCCCCGTTCGCAGAGCGTGACGTGCACGGTGTCGCGCGGCTGCTTGCCGATGGCGGAGCGGATGGCCTTCGTGACCCCGATGATGTAGCAGACGCTGCCGTCTTCATGCTTGACGCCCATGTTGACGATGCTGCCGTCGTAGGGCTCCCCGTCGAAGGTGGCGTGCACCTTCTGCCTGCCCTTGCCGAAGAGGGCTCGGATGTCCCAGGGGAACTCGACGTAGGCGCCGCCCTTGTCGGGCACGGCGTGGATGACGGCGTCGTATTCGTAGGTCTCCATAGCCCCTCCTCCGGTCTTTTCGCTCGGGCATGCTAAGACTACTGCATGTTGTCGGAGGGT
>Ga0256404_1008477_pt1 | contig 15429 bp, 17 predicted proteins | sample RumenRJG_01DNA_FD_185990 | JGI IMG/M metagenome (GOLD analysis project Ga0256404, IMG submission 185990) | Bovine rumen microbial communities from Lethbridge, Alberta, Canada - RJG_01 | ecosystem: Host-associated > Mammals > Digestive system > Stomach > Rumen | place: Canada: Alberta | collected...
ATTTACATAATATGATTTTTTGTTCAAACAAGATTTATATAATTTAGAAAAGCAAAGTGATGAAGTTGTGTTCATAGACAGCTCCTTTACATCATAACAAGCATTATTTATTGTACATTAGGAATCCCTTGCAAGGCATGGTTTCAGCCAATCCGGTCGTTTGCGAAAAAAATCAAAACAGCCACCTAAGAGTCAGTAGGTGGCTGTTTTGATTTTCCACTTCCTCGGCTTAAAGATTATCCGAATCCGTGTCTTGCCATATGATTTCATCACCCTATGCCTAATAGTATGCATTCTTCGTCAAAATTGTATACCTGACCGTTTATATACACCAAACCTGTATAGAAATAGCCGCTTGTACTTTGCCAATGCGCATGTAACTGACCATCCACGCCAAGCTGATAAATGACCATATCTTCTGCGAATACCGGTGTGTTAGTCAACGGATCAAAGAAACACCCCTTTGTCTTTCATAATCATAGGTTTTTGTCTGATTGTAACTTTTATCCAAGCAAATCAAGAATCCCCCTTGTCGATTCATCAGCCACTCCGATCATTCTTTCTGTAACATCCATCAGGATACTATCTTTCCGGAATTTGCTCATTGCATCAGCCATATTGGTATCTCTTATCCGGGATTCAGAAGCATTTACATTTTCATTCATTACTTCGTTATTATTTCTGCTATGTTCAAGACGGTTATACTGAACTCCGACTATTGCCCTGAATGAAGCTATCTTTTCTATTGCTTTTGTGACATTATCAATATTGCTTGGCGTATAGATACTTACATCTTCGACACCAGTTGGATTTGCTTTATATCCTGTATAGGTTGTAATATTGCTTGGAGGTATTGTTTGTGTTACTTCTTGTTCAGGATAATGTACGCTGCCGATCCAGTCCCTTGATTCGTTCACGCATAGATTCACTGACAGCGAGACCGGCAGCATCGTCTCCTGCCTTATTTATCTTATCCGGATGATAATTTCTCAAGATCCTTTTTTAAAGCTGTCTGATTCATTCCGAATCTTCTCAATGTATTTATAGAAGCCGAATTATGCTTAATTTTCATATCACACCTCCATACTTCATGTGACTTATGTGTGCATCACTTGCGTATACATAAGTTATATCGACAAAATTCTCAAAATATAATAGTCCAAAACCACGTAAACTTTGGAGGTTTAAAATGATACGGTTACGTATAAAGGAGATATTGGCAGAACAAAATCGTACAAAATACTGGCTTCAGAAACAACTTGGAGAAACCAGTTACAGAAATCTCAGTAGATTGATGAATAATGAGGTTATTTCTATACGCCTTGAGACAATAGAGCGTTTAACAACTGCTCTACAGTGCACCCCTGGTGATCTTTTCGAAAAAATAGAAGATACAGAAAAATGACATCCGACTCCTTGCTATAGGTTAATCGGATGTCATTTTTTACTTAATTTGTAAGGCTGATTATATCCCTATGTTTATTATATTTAGGTTGCTCTTCTAAATCATAGGTTCAGGTAATGTATAATTTTTATATTTTATTTTCGTAATCTTCAAGTCCATGAAACATAGCAACTATTTCAACAGTATCACCTTTGACACGAAAAAGAAAAAAATAGTTGTGTCTTGTAAAATTTATCCTCTTTAATCCTCTTTGCTTTAGCTTTTCGCTCTCAGGTTCACCTATATATTTGCAAATATCAGCAAGACGCTTTTTAGTTGACCTATAATCATCGAACAATGCCTGGGCTGCCTGCATACTCAATCGTACATTGCGAAGATAACTGACATACTTTTTTACATCTTTTTTAGCCCTGGGAGCTACAATCACTTTATATTTTTTCAATACATCCTGCCTCCACATTTCGATTAAAGTACAAGTCCGAACTCGGCAGCAATCTCTGCATCCACTTTGTCGGAATCTTCTCCAAGGCCCGAATCTAATTCTGTAATTCCTTCATCTATGTGTGTATAAAACTCTTCCTCGGTCAGCTGTCTGAAGGGACGGTCTATCACCTTTTTATTTTTTATTATTATCGCAACATTGCGAACTGCTTTAAGTTCCTCATCTGTCATAGATGTAAGAACATCTATTGTCTGATCAAGTTCCGATCTCATTGCCTGCATAATGTACACAACCTCCGTTTCTCTATTTATTTTTTCACAGATATATTATCTTATCATGTCAGTGATTCTAGCAATAACTCATTCGTTTCAAACTGAATCAATTATATCACGTAAAGTATTTTTTAATCTGAAATTTATATGAATTCACCTATTGGATATACAAAGACAGAACCCGGCAGGTCACCGAAAACGTGACCTGCCGGGTTACATGATAAAAAATCATTCACTTTTTCTTTCCAAGATAAGCAGCCTTGATGTCATCATTCTGAAGAAGCTCGGCACCGGTTCCCGAAAGGGTGATACGTCCTGTTTCCATGACATAGGCCTTGTCAGCAACCTTAAGCGCCATGTTGGCATTCTGCTCGATAAGAAGGATGGTTGTTCCTCTCTCATTGTTGATCTTCCTGATGATGGAGAAAATCTCCTGAACAACGATAGGAGCAAGACCAAGAGAAGGCTCATCCAGCATCATGATCTCAGGATTCGACATAAGAGATCTTGCTACGGCAAGCATCTGCTGCTCACCCCCGGAAAGAGTTCCGGCAAGCTGCCAGTTACGCTCCTTAAGTCTCGGAAACAGATTATAGACATTCTCGATATCCTTAGTCAGATCATCATTTCTCAGATATGCACCGATCTTTATATTCTCAAGTACCGTCATATCAGGGAATACTCTTCTGCCCTCGGGACAAAGCACTATACCCTTTCCCACACGCTTTGCAGAGGGCATGTTTGTGATGTCTTCCCCGTCAAGAGTGATGGTTCCGGAGCTTGCCTTCACAAGTCCGGCTACGGTACGAAGAGTCGAAGACTTGCCGGCACCGTTCGCACCTATAAGTGTAACTATGGAATGATCAGGTACCTCGAAGCTAATTCCCTTAACAGCCTCGATTCCGCCATAGTGTATTTTAAGATTATCAACTTTAAGCATCTTCAGAACCTCCCAGATATGCTTCTATAACTTCAGGATTGCTTTGTATCTCCAAAGGTGTACCCTGTGCGATCAGCTTACCGAAGTTAAGAACGTAGATACGCTCGGAGATCTGCATTACCAGATCCATATGATGCTCGATCATGAAGATGCTGAGATCGTACCGGTCACGAATCTTCACGATAAAATCTGTGAGTTCCTGCGTTTCCTGAGGGTTCATGCCTGCCGCCGGCTCATCCAGAAGAAGAAGCTTTGGCTGTGTTGCAAGAGCTCTCGCTATCTCAAGATGTCTCTGGAGACCGTAAGGAAGTGATGAAGCTATCTCATCCTTCAGTTCATAGAGTCCCTGCTCCTTTAAAAGCTGTGCTGTCTCTTCCCGCATTCGACGCTCTTCGGCAAAGTTCAGGCGAAGAGTCGCGGAGAAAACATTGTCCCTGGCACGAAGATGCTTCGCGATAAGAACATTATCAAAAACAGTAAGGTTGGAGAACAGACGGATGTTCTGGAATGTTCTCGCAATTCCAAGCTTTGTTATTTCATCCGGTGAATTTCCTTTAATGCTTTTGCCGTTAAAGCTGAAACCGCCGGATGTAGGTGTGTAGATTCCTGTAATACAGTTAAATGCAGTTGTCTTACCTGCACCGTTAGGTCCGATAAGAGCAACTATCTCTCCCTTGTTGACTAAAAGAGAAAGATCATCTATAGCTCTTACACCGCCAAACTGCATGATAACATTCTGCATCTGAAGGACATTCTGTTTGTTATCGCTCATCTTGCCTCGCCCTCCGCTTTCTTAGCTTTCTTTTTTCCGAAATTCCTGAAGAAACCAATTATTCCGTTCCAGCTGAATTCGTTTGTTCCCATAAGTCCCTTTGAATAGAAAAGAACAACTATCATGAGAAGTATGGAGAAAATGACCATACGGAAGCCTGGTCTGAAAAGAGGCACGTTAATGCTTCCGATGTATAAAGGCTCATCAAAGAAACGAAGTACCTCTCTGCCTGCTGTCACGATAAATGCACCGAGAACGGACCCTGTTACGGAACCTATTCCTCCGATGACCACGATAAGAAGGATGTCATAGGTAAGTGCCACCTGGAAGGTCTTACTGTCAATGGACCTCATGAACATGGCAAGCATTCCGCCGCTCACTCCCGCAAAGAAAGAAGAGATAACGAAGGAGAGCTCCTTGGTCTTGAAAAGGTTGATACCCATTGCCTCTGCCGCGATCTCATCCTCACGTACTGCCTTGAACATGCGTCCGTAGGAGGAATTAATAAGAAGCACCATAAATCCTATACATACGGTCGAAAGGATAAGGGGCTGATAAATACTTGTAAATCCCGGAATGGACTTGAGACCGTATGATCCGTTTGTGATGGTATCGAACTGGGGAGCTGCGATACATGCACGGATGATCTCCGCAAATCCGAGAGTAGCTATGGCAAGGTAATCCGACTTAAGTCTGAGAACAGGGAACCCTATCAATGCCGCAACTCCTGCTGCCACGAGACCGCCGAGTATCAATGCAACTATAACAGGGAGCTCAATTTCAGCTATCACGGGATTGATACCTGATATGTAGTAAACAGACGGTCTCTGAGATACAGGTATGGTGAATATCGCAGTCACATAAGCACCGAGTGCCATAAAGCCTGCCTGTCCCAGTGAGAAAAGTCCTGTAAAACCATTCACGAGGTTCATGGAAACCGCTACGACAGCATAGACCATGGAACGCTCGATGATGGAAATAGCATAACTGTAGGTATATTTGTTCGCCTCAAGATATCCGCAGACACCGAGCACAAGGGCGATAAGAAGAAGACTCAGGATGGTGTTTCTTCTCTTTTCCTGACTAACTGATTTATTTGCACTCATCTCCGTACCTCCTTAGACCTTATTTGTGGTCTTCTCACCAAAAAGTCCGGTAGGACGAACGAGAAGAATTACGATCAAAATAACAAATGTGAATGCATCAGAGAATGTCGAGTATCCTGCAGCAACAAGGGCAGTCTCTCCCATTCCGATAAGGAAGCCTCCCACAACGGCGCCGGGAATGGAACCGATTCCTCCGAATACAGCCGCAACGAAGCACTTCATTCCCGGAAGTGAACCGGAGAAGGGGAAAACAGTCATACGGTCTGTAAAGTAAAGAATAGATCCTACCGCAGCAAGGACGGAACCGATGGCAAATGTAACCGAAATGGTACGGTTAATGTCTATACCCATAAGAGAAGCAGTCTCATAGTCCTTGGATACCGCTCTCATGGCCATACCCATCTTTGTGTGCTGTATCAGTGTAATAAGAAGATACACGAGTAGCAATGTAAGGACAGGTGTAAGGAAAGTAACAAAAGAAGCAGAAAGACCGCCAAGCTGATATACCTTCTTAAGACCCGGCACCTCAGGATAGCCCATGGGAAGAGCCGTAAACAGGTAAGTAGCAAGGTTCTGAAGAAGGTAGGACACACCGATTGCAGAAATCATGACAGACATTCTTGGTGCGGATCTTAAGGGCTTGTAAGCAACTCTCTCGATTCCCACGCCGAGAGCTGTAGTAACGATCAGTACTACAGGCAATGCGATGAACCAAGGAAAGGATGCCATAGCAAATATCATGAAGTAACCTGCCATCATGAAAATATCACCATGTGCGAAATTGATAAGTCGAAGAATACCATATACCATGGTATATCCGATGGCTATAAGAGCATAAGCACCGCCAAGCGAAATACCTGTCAGACACTGCTGAAGGAACGTTGTAAGAGACATAAGACTTTTCCCCTTAAAAATAGAATATCCTTAACATGGAATCGAGTAGAGGATACTCCCTCTACTCGATTTCACAAATTTCTAAAATCAGCCGTTGATAGTTGTAGTTGTAAGGAACTGGAATGCGCCATCCTTAACAGTCTTGATAAATGCCATATCCTTATTGGCATCACCTTCACCGTTAAATGAAACAGCTCCTGTTACACCGTCATAGGAAACTCCCTTAAGTGCTTCCTTGATAGCCTCACCATCTGCAGACTGTGCTTTTTCGATAGCATTGTAAGCTGCAAGATAAGCATCATAGCCAAGGGCTGAAACTGCAGGAATGATATCTGACTGGTCATTCTTCTTTAAGTACTCCTTGAAGCCCTTAATGAATGCCTCAGCCTCTGCATTGGCCGGCTCTGCCTCATCGAAGAATGTTGAAAGAACTATGCCCTCTGCGTCAGCACCTGCGTTTTCGATAATGGTTGAATTTTCCCATGTATCGCCTGCAGCGATAAGAGATGTGATTCCAAGCTCTCTTGCCTGCTTGATGATAAGAGGCGCTGTTGTAATCGATGAAGGAGCAAAGATCACATCAGGATTTGCAGCCTTGATATTTGTAAGAACTGCCTTGAAATCGGTCTGGTTTGTCTGGAACTGCTCCTCATCAACAACTGTACCGCCCAGCTCCTCAAAAGCTGTCTTGAAATATGAACCGAGGCCGGATGAGTAGTCGTCGCCGAGCTGTGTAAGGATAGCTGCGTTCTTGTATCCGTTCTGCATAGCGTAGTTAGCCATAACTGTACCCTGGAACGGATCAAGGAAACATACTCTGAAGTAATAGTCATTTCCCTGTGTTACCTGAGGGTTTGTGCAGGAACATCCTATAGCAGGTACCTTTGCGTCTGCGAAGATCTGTCCGGCTGCTATGGATACACCGGAACCATAGGAACCAAGGACTACTGAAACCTTTTCTCCCATGAGCTTGTTGGCTGCATTTACTGCTTCTGTCTTATCGGACTTGTTATCTACTTCAACCAGCTCGATAGTGTACTCTGTATCCCCGATCTTCACTGTCTTGTGAGTTTCGTTGGCATAACGGATTCCGAGAACCTCCTGATATCCACCGCCGCCGTTCTCACCGGTAGTCGGTTCGAAAACACCGATCCTGATCACATTTCCACCGGCATTTGAACCGCCGCCGGCAGGTGCTCCGGAAGAACTTCCACATGCTGCGAGTGAAGCGGCACAAGTCACTGCAAGACCAAAAGATAAGATTTTCTTCAGTTTCATATTCCCTCCTACAGAATGTATCCGAATCGTACATTCTTATTTGATATGTCCGCCTGCGATACACATTTGTATTTGTATCGCAAACACTTTTGCTTTATTCTATCACTTTTAGCAATTATTTCAATATATTTAAGACCTGATTATTACCTAAAGTTTGATAGAAAAAAAATATAAGAACAAGCGGTTATATCTTGTATAACGAAAAAGGGAGCTGCCGCTTTTGCGACAGCTCCCTTGCTGTTCTAAAATGAAATATAAACTCCCGAAATCCAATTGTCAACAGAACAAGGCGCCGTAAAAAGTTATACCTGACATAATCCGTCACTGTCTCTGCTCATGACGTCCTCTGCTTACATTTCGTCTTCCCGTAGTATATTCACTGCGGTTCTGACCTTGATTCCGTAATGTATTGTGAGCACCCGAACGAGTCTCTCTTCTGTTTGCAAGAACAGACATGAACTCCTCCTCGGTCACATTGATATCCCTGAGACGCTCCGCCCTTCTTTCTTTCATTCTTTTGTCAAGCTCACGTGAATCCTTCACATTTTTCATGACTATGAAGATTCCCGAACACAGTGCTCCGATTCCGATAGCGATTCCTATGATCTTCCCAAGAGTCTTTACGTCTATAGATGAAACCACTTTGGTTTCCTTCTTCTCTTCCGCCACGGTCTCTTCAGGAGCCGATGTGGCAACAGCCACTGTCTGTTCTTTTTCAAGATTGTATCTTCCCACAGTCAGCCCATCCGCCTGATACTCTATCTCGGCTATTGTTCCTGCGCTGACTTCCCCCGGCAGATTATAGTTGAGTTTGTAGGTGAGTCCTTCCTGGGTGGATCCCACCGGAAGAGAGACGAACATATCCTGTTTCACAGAAAGATCCGCTGCATTACAGTTCTGGTCCACTATGGTATCGGCAACAAGACGGTTCTTTATATCCTCAGTATTAAAAAGCGCTGGGTCAAGCGGCTGCTTTTCCGTACTGTAAAACCCAAGATCCAAAAGCGCCTTAGTATCGGTATAGTGGGCAGGATTCTTATCCCTGAGAACAACTGCTACGATATTTCTGTCATTTTCTCTGGCCATGGTGATGAGGGTATTGCCAGAATCCCTGGTATAGCCTGTCTTTCCTGCCACTACCCTGTTATCGGAGTATTGGGTGTCCGTTCTCAGCATCTTGTGTTCCATATACACCGTATGTCCCTCCGGATTACGGGCAGTAGTTCCCAGCTTGTATGACAGATGAGAATCTATTTCCATAAAGGCTTCATTTTTCATAGCCGCAATACCTATAAGGGCCATATCGTAGGCACTGGTATAGTGATTCTCATTAAAAAGACCAGAGGGATTAGTGAAATGACTGTCCGTGCACCCGAGACTCTGAGCCTTCCGGTTCATAAGCTCGGCAAATGCCTCCCTTGATCCCGCAACATGACAGGCAAGTGCATTGGCCGCCTCATTGGCAGATTTAAGAAGGAGGGCATGAAGACAGTCTTCTACAGTCAAAACATCTCCTTCATCAATCTGGGCATTGGACGAACCGGCGTCAACATTGTATACATCATCATGTGAGAAGGTGACATTTTCTGTCAGTTCACAGTTATCAAGCACCACCAGCGCTGTCAGTACCTTGGTGATGGATGCGGGATATTCCTTAAGATGCGGATTCTTCTGGAAAAGTATAGCTCCTGTGTCAGCATCCATTACTATACCGGCTTCAGCCACCAGCTCCGTACTCGGAAAATTCCAGGCAGCATAAGCTTTAACCGCTGTGTATGGGCTTAATATAGTCAGTATCAAAAATGTCATTGTGAGGGCCGCAGTAACATATCGCACTCGTCCGTGATTTTCTGTAGTCATCAATTCTCTCTTTTAGTTCTTAATATTTATTTTGTCCTTTTCATGCTCGAGCCTTGCATAATAAAACATATACTGCTGAAGCACGCCGAGGACCGACCTGTAGCTCTCCGGCCACTCACCGGCATAATGCTGTTCCTTGACTCTCTTCATCCAGACATCTTCAGGACATATGGAAAGTCTGTGGAATCCGAAAAGTGCCGTACAGCTGGCCACCTTTATTCCGACGCCCTGAAGCTCCAGAAGCTTCAGAAGAAGCTCCTCATCGGACAGTACCAAAAGCCCCTGAAGATCAAGCTCACCTGTGAAAACCTTTCTCGCCGCCTCCATGATATAGCCTGTACGGTAGCCTGTGCCCGTAGAATTGATCTCCTCAGGGCTGTACTTTGCCAATGTCTCTGCATCGGGGAAAGGATAATAGCTTATACGTTCCGGAAAGGATGGGTTCATAGCATGCCATTCGGAACAATCCAGTATTTCCTCCCTGCCTGAAAGCGCGCACAGTCTTTCAACTGTTGTTCGTATGGCAGGGACAGACTTCCTCTGGGAAATGATAAAGCTTATGAGCATTTCCCAGGGATCCTGATTAAGTATCCTTATGCCTTTTCCGTATTCCATGCATTTAATCAGGAAGCTGTCCTTTTCATCGGCATAATTCCTGTAGACCCGGTAGTCTTTATTCAGGTCATAGTATCCCTTATAGAAATCTTCCCACTCGGATTCTGTGCATCCGGCAAGAAAAGAGTGTTCATCTCCATCAGGGTCACCGGAAATAAGAAGGCACTTTCCCATAGCCAGGACCTTATATACGGGATATCCCGGTTTCAGGCTGCCGGCTTCTGTCATACGGAAGCATTGTCCTGATTCCGCTATGGCTTTAAGATCAAAATCATCTATCTTCAAATGGAGCATTCAGAACCTCCGTCCCCTCAAGTACAAATCTGCCGCCGGAGATGATGCGGATCTCCTCCCCATCCTCTGTAACGGCAACTATGGAATCCAGTTCATTGTACGGAATTGTTATATCCGTATGAACCGCGAAATAAGCCTTTTCCGGTGAAGTCTTTCTCAATGCCGAGCACTCATTATCCTTGGCTATAAGCTCCTTCCCGTCAGGATTTAAGAGCTTCATATCCTCCATGAAAGAATAGCAGGTGTCTCCCACCGCAAAATGAGGTCCTGTTTTCTCAGCTATGAGTATGGGCATCTTGGATCCAAGCTTATACTTTTCGATCATTTTGTAGGCAAGGGTATTGGTACCTATGGCGAACTCTCCGACAGGCAGATTCTCCTTCTCGCCAAAGATAACACGTCTTATAAGGGCCTTTGATGCCTCGGGACTTTCAAAATTGTCACAGCTGTAATCCGTGACACGTCCGTCCCTGAACTCTATTCTGAGATTTCTGAACTGAAGCCCCTCTATGAACACAGACTTCACATTAAGTACCCCTGTGGTTCCTTTAAGCACCGGAGATGTAAATACCTCTCCCAAAGGAATGTTCACATCGGAAAGACAGTTTTCGAAGTTAGACTGCTTTTCCGGATCCTCCAGCCTGTGAAGCACTACTGTCATATCCGTATCGTTACCTCGTCCCTTTACTTTGACAAAGCTTGCCTTGTCAAGTGCTTCTATCAGCTTTGACTGGACCGGCATGTATGCTTCACTGGACATGGTGTTTATCTTCACAGTCTCATGAAGTATCTCCTCGAAATCCTCCCCTATGGTCGGAAGGGGCCATGCGATAATGGTAAAGGATCTCTCTTCCTCAAGTATGAATCTGTGGACAAGAATCTGGAGATCGTTACGATAACTTCCGTAAACCTCTTTTTGATGTTCGGAAAAACGAAGGCGCTCCTCCTTTTCCACCGGCTCAAATTCCGGCTCACCGAAGCCCTCCATGACCACCGGTCCTGCATATCTCTTTATCTCCGTGCCAAAGGAACGGAATATCTGTTCAGTCTCTTCAAGCATACGGGCGGCAATACGGTCACCCATGACGAGAGAAAGATCATAGCTGTGATCATAATCCATCTGTCTGTTGGGACTTTCGTAAAGAGCTCCCACCCCCTTGGGACTTCTGGTAATAAAATGCCCCGATCTTCTGGGAAGGGTAAAATCATAACCGTCTTCCTTAAAATATCCGGCTGCACGTTTCAGCACACGTTCATATCCCATCTGATATCTGAACTCTATAAGGGACTTCTTCTCATAAGGCTTTCCCTGTATTTTGAAGCCGTCCTTAAAACCCTTGTACCAGGTATATGCCATACGGTCTATCTCATCCTCCGAAAGAGATGCTACAAATTCAGCTGTCTTTAAGGCAGTTTCCGAAACATAGCTTCCATACAGGAAGATCTCGGAAGCATCTTTAAAATCGTGGTTAAGGATGATGTTCCCGGTATATGACTCCCCGGAAATATACTGTCCGCTCATCTGCCGATTTATAAAATCATAGGAGTAATCAAAAGCGTAGGAATAAAGCACATCCTTCACCGCCTGAACATCTGGAAGTACACTCTCCCTGTGATTCTCGAGATATTCACTGCAGCTTGACTCGAACATACAGTAAATCTGTATAAAGGTTTCGAGAACCGTGGTTATATCCTCCATATTCTTTTCGTAAGCCGAAGGAATCAGATTCTCTATCTCCATAAGAAGCACAGACAGAATACCACCGAAGGAAGACAGCTTCTTTTCACTGTACTCCGGATTCAGATATGATGTCTCGTATCCCTCCGCCATCTCACTGTAGAGTATCCTGTTCCACTCCCTGAGCCTGTTCTGCCAATGCTTCCCTTCCGCATCATCCCGAAAGTCCAGTACCGACAGATCCAAATCTTTTGTTTCCTCAAGGAAATCATTAAGTTTTAAAATAAATTCAGCGCAAATCATGAAATAATCCCGGAAAGTTTCCGGCACAGCCTTTTCTTCCGGGATTTGTCTGATGCGCTCTATAGCATCATAATATCGTTCCATAATACCTCAGGAAAGCTTGATAAAACCGATCACTATAAGGCAGACCCATATAATCAGGATAAGCCCTGCTGTAAAACCGGCTATACGTGATGGAATATAGTTTTTTTCCGGATCCCTGACGCCTGGTATCATATCAAGGACCGCATATACAGCATATATCACAGATGTCAGACCGAGAGCACCCACATACATCGGTCCCTCACCTTTCATCATAGTAGAAGCAGTGACACAGGCAACCAGAAAAGCAAAGGATAAAACGGTAATTATGATCCTGAACCAGGTACCGCCTGCCAGCTTCTTTCTTATATAATTAAATCGTTTCTTCTTTGCCACTAAATACCTCTGAATCTTCGTCTCTTCTCAGCAAACCGCACATATCTCATGGCTCTTTTATGGAGGACATATCTGAAAACCAGGTATCCCAGAGCTCCTCCCAAAGTGTTCAGAATGATGTCATCGACATCACAGCTCCCTGCACGGGTAATGAGCTGAACCATCTCTATTCCATAACTCAAAAGATATGTGCATATCACAGCATTGTACCAGTGCGCCCTGCATCTCTGACTGATGACACCCAGTATGAAGCCAAAGGGCATAAAACCTATGATATTGCCGTACAGATTAAGTATCACACCTCTTAATCCTATCTGTCTGAAGAAGACTATGTATCTCCTTATCTCCAGAAACGGGGTCAGATTGTAGGTATAGTCTGATTTAGCCCCAAATCCCCGCTGCTCCATCTCAGAGAAGAACATGAGGTAAAGAAGGGCCATCAGATACAGTACAAACAGAACCCAGCCTATCTTCTGGTTCCGTGTCCTTAGTTTAGCCATCTCAGAATGTCAGTTCGTTCTTTCTCTTTAAAAGAAGTGTTCCGTTGATGATAGAAATAACACCTACAACGATACCGGCAACCAGTATGATTATGCCGGCTGCAATAGAACCGGCTCCTGTATAACGCATAGTCTTATAAATCTTTTCCATTTTATCTCCTGTCATATTTATCTATTTTCATTTATGAATCACAGCAATAACTGCAGAATTATTATAATTTTAACTATTTTATTTACTGATTCAATGTATTTTAACATAATGGTATTTTGATAGCAAGTTTGATATAATGTCAGCCATGGAAGCAGAATTATATAAAGAATTAAGTGAAAATGACCGTTCAGCGGTACGTGAACTGGTGACAGAGTGTAACCATGCCGATCACACGAACTATGACTGTGATCTGGATGGTGATTTTTATTACCTTATAAGAAATGATGATAAGGAAGAAAGCGGTGTGGACTCAGAGCTTTTTGCAGTTCTGTCAGGCTATCTTCTGGGAGAAACCATTGAGGGAAAGCAGGTTCTTGAGGTGGAGGCCTTTACACATCCTGTAATGCGCAGGATAGGTTTTTTCTCCACCTGTTTCAACAGTCTGAAGGATGATTTCCGTAACTATCGTATCAGATTCATGATAAAAAGCCCTTTGTACGGCTTTGATGATTCGGAATATGAGCATATCTCTTTCGAGTCAGACTCAGGAGATCATGATCATCTCCATGACATCACGGCGGATACTGACGAAACAGACAGCTGTGAGTCCCTTCCCGAACAGCTGCCAAAGGCTGCTGTTCCTTTTATTTCTCCTGACACCTATGAAACTCTCTGTGCCATCGATGCCGTACACCAGTATGATGAGCTTTTTATGGAAAAAGAGCTGGTCCGTCCCATTGCGGACCCCGGTGACAGTTTGTGCAGCCGTTTCGGCGAAGTACATCTCACGGGCTACAATGAAGATACTCTTTACCTCTACGGTCTTCTGGTCTATGACAAGTATCTGGGGCAGGGCCACGGCAGAAAACTTATGGAAGCAGTGGAGAACTATAAAGAAAAGGGCCCATATAAAAAAATACTTCTTCAGGTCACAAGCACCAATCTGATTGCCTTAAGGCTCTATGAACATCTGGGTTACAAAGAGCGGGAACGTATTATTTATTTTTACATTTAAAAAACGAGGAACACATACCATCCCGTATGTGCTCCTCGTTTTTTGATTATTTATTTCCCTGTCGTCTTATGTCTGATCACAACCGACTTCACACTCTGACCTTAATTTTCTCAAGTCCCCATATTTCCTTAACGTACTCTTCGATGGTACGGTCTGAAGAGAATTTTCCGGCATGAGCAGTATTCAGGATACCTGCCTTTGCCCACCAGGATTCATCCTCATACTTTTCACATGCCCTTCTCTGAGCTTCGTCATAAGAAGCAAAATCCTTCAGGATGAAATAGCGGTCCGCAACATCCGACTCTATTGTATTAAGAAGTGAATTATAAAGCGGGCGGAACAGCTCAGGGTTATCAGGGCTGTAGAAGCCGTTAACAAGCTGCATAAGGACTCTTCTGATCTCCTGATTGTTGTTGAAGAATTCCATAGGATTGTACTGATGGCTATGCTCAAGTGCGATAACCTCATCAGAGCTCATACCAAAGGTAAATGCATACTCCTCTCCTACTTCCTTCACTATCTCAACATTGGCACCATCCATAGTTCCGAGAGTGAGAGCACCGTTCAGCATAAGCTTCATATTGGATGTTCCCGAAGCCTCCTTGGATGCAGTTGAGATCTGCTCAGAAATATCTGCCGCAGGAATGATGATCTCTGCATTGGATACTCTGTAGTCCTCGATGAATACAACCTTTATAAGACCGTTTATGGACTCATCATTGTTGATGACATTGGCCACATTGTTAATGAGCTTGATCGTCAGCTTTGCTGTCTTATATCCTGCAGCCGCCTTGGCACCGAATATATAAACATGAGGATGGAAATTCATGTCCGGGTGATCCTTCAGCTGATTGTATACATACATTACATGAAGGATGTTCATGAGCTGTCTCTTGTACTCGTGCAGTCTCTTGACCATGACATCAAAGATGGCATCCGTTGATACCTCTATGCCGTTATGTTCAAGTATATACTTTGCAAGACGCTCCTTGTTATGACGTTTGATAGCCATAAACTCAGCCTGACACTTTTCATCGTCTGCATATACCGCAAGCTTACTGATCTTTGTAAGGTCTGTTATCCAGCCTTCGCCGATCTTGTCGGAAATCCATGCAGCCAGCTCAGGGTTTGCATGAAGCAGCCATCTTCTCTGTGTGATACCGTTGGTCTTGCTTGAGAACTTTTCCGGATACATCTCATAGAAATCCCTGAGAGTCTCCTTCTTCAGAATCTCTGTGTGAAGCTGTGCAACACCGTTTACCGCATGTCCGCCAACGATGGCAAGGTGAGCCATCTTTACCTGACCGTCATAAATGATAGCCATCTTGGAAATCTTGTATTCTGCATTGTCCGGATATTTATGCCGTATATCCTCACAGAATCTGCGGTTGATTTCTTCAACTATCTGATAGATACGCGGGAGAAGCTTTGAGAAGAGCTCAATAGGCCATTTCTCAAGAGCCTCAGCCATAATTGTATGGTTTGTA
>Ga0256404_1008480_pt1 | contig 15416 bp, 13 predicted proteins | sample RumenRJG_01DNA_FD_185990 | JGI IMG/M metagenome (GOLD analysis project Ga0256404, IMG submission 185990) | Bovine rumen microbial communities from Lethbridge, Alberta, Canada - RJG_01 | ecosystem: Host-associated > Mammals > Digestive system > Stomach > Rumen | place: Canada: Alberta | collected...
TCCCGTTAGGCGTTCCCTCTCACCGTTCTGTCGGATTTGCAATCCGACAGCAAATAAGATATCAGGATTTACAATCCGCTTAAATAAATAAAATGATGAGATTTACAAAGGAACTATATTTTATAACTTCTACCGTTATAGATTGGATGGATATTTTTACCCGTCCCAAATATAAACATATTATTATAGATTCATTAGTTTATTGTAAGCAAGAAAAGGGACTGGAAATATATGGTTGGGTACTCATGACTAATCACCTGCATTTGATTGTAGCCACAAATGGGGAATACCGTGTTCCCGATATCTTGCGTGATTTCAAAAAGTTCACAGCGAAAAGAATACTTGCCGAACTTGAAACCGACTTGATGGAGAGTAGGAGAGATTGGCTCTTACGTCGTTTCAAATATGCTGCAGCCAATGATAAGAAAACAAAGAATGGGAAAATATGGCAAGAAGGAAATCATATAGAACAAATTTACACAAAAGATTTTTTTGAACAAAAACTCAATTATATTCACATGAATCCTGTTCGTGTAGAATTTGTTTCACGTCCAGAAGATTTCTTGTATAGTTCCGCAATAGATTATGCCGGTGGGAAAGGATTGATAGAAATAACTTTCATATAAATTCCCGCCCGTACTCACCGTTCTGTCGGATTTGCAATCCGACAGCAAATAAATATCAGGATTTACAATCCGCTTAATACGTTTCTTGTTTTATTGGATTACAAATCCTTATAATGAATGCGTCTGGATTGCAAATCCAGACGAACTAAGTCGTAGCGACTAAAAGAATTCATAATTCGAAACAGTTCCCCGTTCTGTCGGATTTGCAATCCGACAGCAAATAAATATCAGGATTTACAATCCGCTTAATATGGTTCTTGTTATATTGGATTACAAATCCTTATAATGAATGCGTCTGGATTGCAAATCCAGACGAACTGAGCATTGGGAAAACTCTCTTACCGTTCTGTCGGATTTGTAATCCGACAGCAAATAAATATCAGGATTTACAATCCGCTTAATACGGTTTTGTTTTATCGGATTACAAATCCTTATAATAGTTGCGTCTGGATTGCAAATCCAGACGAACTAAGTCGTAGCGACTAAAAGAATTCATAATTCGAAACAGTTCCCCGTTCTGTCGGATTTGCAATCCGACAGCAAATAAGATATCAGGATTTACAATCCGCTTAATATGGTTCTTGTTATATCGGATTACAAATCCTTATAATGAATGCGTCTGGATTGCAAATCCAGACGAACTGAAAACCATTTGCACTTCTTATTGGAACTTATGGTTAGGGTGGGGCTTATTTTTTCTTACCTTTTCTTTGTCTATTTCCGAATTATTTCCTACCTTTGCATCGACTTATGACCGAAGGTCATTTAGAAGCCTGTGTGCTCATGTTCGGGTGCATTGATATTCAGGCTGATACAGCAACGACAATAAAAACAAATAAAAAAACAAAATAGATTATGAAAAAACATTTACGTTATCTTTTGACGCTACTACTCGTGATGGTAGCAAGTGTGGGATGGGCGGAAGAAACGACCACAACTTATTTATTTACAAGTAAAGCATGGGCAGCCAAGCTCGGAGACGGTGTAACCACTGCTGATTGGACAAGTGGGAAAGATGGTGGTCAGTACGTAGCTAATCAAGGCGTTCAGGTAACAACCAATGCTACTGGTGCTAATGCAACTTCACCAATCTCTTTTTCGAATGTGACTCGTATTGTAGTAACTTATAATACAAATAAAAGCAAGGGAAATGGTACCATTAAAGTTCAAGTCGGTGATAACTCAGAAAAATCATTAGCTGTAGCTTATCCTGGAGGTGGCGTTGATGGAACAAGTGCTAATTTTACCGCCATATTTGATAATATAGATAATGAATCTGGGAATGTGAAATTGACCATAAATTGTACGACAAACTCCATTTATATAAAATCCATTGCCATTACGTGTGATGAAGGTAGTAGCACTGCTGCAACCACTTCTGTAACAATCAATAGTTCAGGTATCACGAATACAGATATATATACGGGCACGGCTGCCGGTCAACTGACTGCAACGGTGAACAACGACGATACAGATACAGCTATTGAAGACGCGACTGTGACATGGTCGTCAAGCAATGAAGGAGTGGCAACAGTAGCTGCAGACGGTACGGTTACACTCGTAGCAGAAGGTACAACAACGCTGACTGCTTCTTATGCTGGCGTAGAAGATGTTTATAAATCTTCTTCAGCAACTTATGAATTGACGGTTACCAATAGCGACCCAGATAAACCTGGTTCATTGAACAATCCTTATACTGTAGCAGAAGCATTGGCAAACACTCCCGCATCGGGAACGTCTGCAGACGTTTATGTGCGTGGTATCGTTTCAGGATTCTATAGCAGTACAATTACTGGTGATGGAAGCAATTACCGTTATTATATCTCTGATGATGGTACGACAACAAATCAAATGATGGTATATAAAGGAAAAGGTTTGAACAATGTCGCTTTTGCCAATGATGATGACCTCTTAATTGGTGATGAAGTCGTCATCAAGGGCGGTCTGACAACGTACAACAACTCAACAAAAGAGATTGCAGCAAACAACTATATTGTTTCGCTGAACCGTAATACCAGCAAGGTGGCAATGCCGACGTTCTCGCCCGCAGCAGGAACTTATAGCGAGGTACAGAATGTAGAGATTGCAACAGCAACCGATGGTGCAACAATCTATTACACCACTGACGGCACTGATCCCGATGCAACAAGCACGGAATATACTGCAGCTATTCCCGTAGCGCAGACAATGACCATCAAGGCTATCGCCGTGAAAGAGGGAATGACCGATTCTGAAATTGCTACGGCAGAATATATCATCAAGATTATCACTGTCAACCCGAAAAACATCGGCAGCAACTATTTTGTGAAAGTAACTGATGCTGCTGACCTTGAAGATGGCGATGCAATTCTGATTGTGTATGAAGATGATGCTAAAGCAATGAGTACTACGCAAAACACCAATAATCGGGCAAGTGCTTTGGTTACGATTACTAATAACACTATTGAACCTGGAACAGAAGTGCAGAAATTAGTTCTTACGAAAACTGGAGAGAATTGGATGTTCTATACGGGGGCTTTAGGATTCTTGACAGCAGCAAGTTCTGGCAGTAATTTCTTAAGAACGACGGCAGATCCAGATGATAATGCGAATGCTACGATAGAAATTACAGATGGAAATGCTGCGATTATATTCCAAGGAAATTATACAAGGAATGATTTGAGATTTAATGCGAATAGTGGTCAAATGCTATTCTCATGCTATGCATCTTCTTCCACCACTATGAAAGCTGTTCAAATCTACAAGGAGGTAGAAAGAACGAGTGTAAACGTCACCATCGGTGAGACCGAATATGCTACATTGTATTACAGCGATGTAAACCTGACTGTTCCTGAGGGAGTGACGGCTAAGACGTATAAGGCGAACGGTACGGCGCTTGTTGAACTGGACAGCTACAACACAGGTGATGTGATTCCTGCAGGTACGGGTGTTGTGCTCAATGGTGCGCAGGGTGACTATACGTTCGCGATTACGACTGAAAGCGGTACGGCAAGTGAGGAAAACATGCTGTGTGGTTCTGACGAGGAGGCAGAGACGACGGGCGGTGCTAAATACTACATGCTGTCGCTGAATGCCGACAGCGATCCGAGTTCTATAGGATTCTACTATGGAGCTACTGATGGTGCGGCGTTCACCAACAAAGCACACAGAGCATATCTCGCCGTTCCCGAAGGAACAGAGGCAAAGGCTACGGGCTATGCTTTCAACGAAGTGACCGGTATCAACGACATCACCCGTGAGCAGGTGACCGACGGCGTATGGTACACCATCGACGGTAAGCGTCTCAACGGCGAACCGACGGTGAAGGGCATCTACGTGGTGAACGGAAAGAAGGTTGTGATTAAGTAAGGAAATATAAATAAGATAAAAGATATGAAAAAGACGTATTTGAAACCCCGCATCAAGACGCTGGATGTGTTGTCCGAGAACGTGCTGAACATGACGAGCGTGAACGACCAGATTGGTGACGGAAACCAGCTGGGAAAGGAGACGGACTACAGCGACCAGAATGATTGGGGAATGAAACGGACAAATGTATGGGAATAATATTCCTAAGATGATGATCACTGTGAGGAGGGTGCCTGTGGAAGGTGCCCTCCTTTTTTATGGTGGAGCCCCTTCTAAACGCTTCGTTTTTGCGCTTTGCTAAATGATAAAGGTTGGGAGCTTGGGGAATTTTGGGAGGGTTGGGATACTCTCTCACCGTTCTGTCGGATTTGCAATCCGACAGCAAATAAGATATCAGGATTTACAATCCGCTTAATATGGTTTTTGTTATATCGGATTACAAATCCTTATAATAATTGCGTCTGGATTGCAAATCCAGACGAACTGAGGGAGGACTGGGAAGGCTGGGAAACTCTAATCATAATTCTTAATTCTGAGCACGGGGAAAACTCTCTCACCGTTCTGTCGGATTTGCAATCCGACAGCAAATAAGATATCAGGATTTACAATCCGCTTAATATGGTTTTTGTTATATCGGATTACAAATCCTTATAATAATTGCGTCTGGATTGCAAATCCAGACGAACTGAGGAGCACGGGGAAGGCAGGGAAACTCTAATCATAATTCTTAACTCTTAATTCATAATTCTTAATTCTCTCAGCGCTTTCTATGGTTAATAAAAACGGGCACTCTCCCCGAAGGGAAAGCGCCCGCACATTTAAGCAAGTTTTTTTATCGGTTTAGAGCGGAATCTTATAACCGAGTGTGATTTGGAATACGCTGTTCTTTCCTTTGCCGCCAAATTCAATTTCATATTGTTCACCCAAGAACTTAACCTCTTTTGCAACATTTGTAAGACCCCAGTTGTAACGTGCATCTATGACAAAGTTCATGTATTCGTAAGATATACCTACAGGAATTGAGAGATCGAAAGATTTAAATGAGTCATTAATAATGTCATAGCTATGGCCTCCAATTTTAAATTCCGAATTTACTTTAAATGCAGGCTGTACACCCAATTTTACAGCTAAGCCTTTTGCTACATACACATTAGCCAAAATAGGTACATTGATATAATCCAACTTCAGTGTTGCTTTCACACCGTCATCCGAAGCCTTTGATCCCTGCATAGAGTAAAGAGCTCCTGCTGTAATACTAATCATATCAGTTGCCTGATATTCAAATTCTCCACCAGCTACCAAACCGATACGTGCGTCACCATCGCCTTTTGTGATGTTAGCGATATTCATACCCACTTTCGGAGTTACCGACCATGTTCCTACTGCTTGTTGTGCGAAAGCACCTACTGAAGACAGCGCGAGGGCTGCCATGATAACTAATTTTTTCATATTCCTGATATTTTAAGTTAGTAATTCGCTGCAAATATACAATAAATATTGGTATAATATAGAAAAAAACCAAAAAAAGTTTCTGCGGGGACTTTTTTTGAATGCTTGTCAGAGTTGCCCGGACTCTACCATGAGCACGACGCGTTCGGTGAGCCGGTCAACGCCTTCAGCGTCGTATCCTTTCTTCAGTGATGCGCCGAACGCCCACGCAAAAGCCTGGTAGAATCCCGCTTTCACGGGTCCGAGAAATGCCTGTATGAGGTTGTAGGACGAGGAGTTGCACTCGCGATAGATGAGTTTGATGAGCAGTTTGCCCTGCGAGTAGGTGAGCTTCTTCATGCGTGGCGTGTATTTCTTCTTGATGTCTTTCTCCACCAGTTTCATGTGCTCGTCCTTTGCCTTTTTGTTGGGCAGCGTCTGGAGGTATTCGTAAGTCTCGATGATGATGGTGTTTGCCTCTTTGGCGATGGGCAGCACCTTCTTCACGTTGTTGACCAGTTGGTTGTATTTGCGCCTTTCCCGTTTTGTCTTGAGTTCCACGGGTGGATAGACGTAGATGTTGTTCAGTTCCATGAACTGTACGGAGTCGCCGTCGAGCAACACCTTTCCCACTTTCAGTGTGGGGACGAACGTGGGCTCATCCATCTTTACCTCCCGCTCTTCGGGAAGCACGGTCTGCCCGGCGGCGTGCACTGATGCGGCGAGCAGGGCTGTGATGAGGAGTGTGCGTGTGTTCATTCTGCGGCAAATGTACTGATAATTTCTCATTTGTGTGTTGATTTGTGTAGATATTTAGGATAAATTTTATTTTGCACTTGTTCATGTAAGAGATATTAATTACCTTTGTATGACTTAATCTATGTCTGTGAAGAAATGAAGAAGAAAGCCTTTGGTCTCTTGCTTGCGATGGTTGTTTCCGTCAGCTGTCTGGCTCAGACGGAGCGCCCGTGGGAGCGCTATTTCAACGAATTGGGTGTGATGGAGGATATGGAGTCTGCCTCGTGGGAGTCGGTGTATGAATTGTTGTCGGAGCTGGAGGAGCATCCGTTGAACATCAATGCGGCGACGCGCGAGGACCTTGAGCGTTTCCCTTTTCTGACGGCTCAGCAGGTGGAGGACATCTGCGCCTATCTGTATCAGTATGGCAGCATGCAGACGCTGGGCGAACTGGCAATGATTGAGTCGCTTGACTACGACACGCGGCAGCTGCTCTCGCTGTTTGTGTGTGCAGAACCTGTGGAGAAGCGCACGTTTCCGTCGCTGAAAGACTTGGCGAAGTATGGCAAGCACGAGCTGATGCTCACGGGAAAGATTCCTTTCTACGAAAGGCGTGGCGACGAAGAGGGTTATCTGGGTTATAAGTATAAGCATTCTTTCCGTTATACCTATAGTTATAAAGAGTATGTGAAGGCTGGTCTCGTGGGTGCTCAGGATGCCGGTGAGCCGTTCTTCGGCACCCACAACAAGTGGGGCTATGACCACTATTCGTTCTATGTGCTCGTGCAGAAGTTGGGTCGGCTGAAGACATTGGCGATGGGCAGATACCGCGTGAACTTCGGCATGGGGCTCGTCATCAACAACGATTTCAATCTGGGAAAACTGGCAACGCTCTCCACGCTCGGGCAGCGCACGAACAGCATACGGGGACATTCGTCGCGCATGGAGGGCAACTATCTGCAGGGTGCGGCGGCAACGGTGACTGTGGCAACGGGGCTGGACGTGAGTGCCTTCGTGTCGTATCGGAACATTGATGCCACGCTGAACAGCGACGGAGAGACGATAGCCACACTGCTGAAGACGGGCTACCACCGCACGGAGAGCGAGTTGCTGCGGAAGAACAATGCTGCAGAGTTCGTGGCAGGTGCCAACGTGAACTTTTCGCGGAGCGGTTTTCGCGTGGGAGCGACAGCGGTATATAACAGTTACGACCGCGAGCTGAAACCGAACACCTCGCAAATCTATCGCTACCACTACCCGGCAGGGAAGCATTTCTACAACATCGGCATCGATTACGGCTACCGCCACCACCGGTTCGCTTTCAGGGGCGAGACGGCAACAGGCGGCTGCGGAGCCATTGCCAGTCTGAACACGTTGTCGTTCCGGCTCTCAGGCGATATTGAACTGATGGCAATCCACCGCTTCTACAGCTACAAATACTATGCCTTGCATGCAGAAAGTTTCAGCGAGGGTGGCAGTGTGCAGAACGAGAATGGAGTGTATCTCGGCGTCACATGGCGCCCGAACAGGAACTTCCGGCTGTTTGCCTACTCGGATTTTGCCTACTTCGCATGGCCTCGCTATCAGGCAGACAAAGCCTCGCGCAGCTGGGAAAACCTGATACAAATGTCTTATGAAAAAGGGAATTGGGCGTTCTTCGGACGGTATCGGTACAAAATGCGGGAGAAGAACAATGAGGCGAAGACGGGACTGATTGACCAGACGACACACCGCGGACGGCTGTCGGCAGACTATAACGGTGGGATATGGACGGCGAAGACGCAAGGCGACATCGCCTATTCCACATATAAGAAGAACAGTTTCGGATGGATGGTGACGCAGAATCTTTCCTGTAAGCCCCTGGCGTGGATAGACGTGAATGCAAGTCTGGGCTATTTCCACACCGATGACTACGATTCGCGCCTCTATACTTATGAGCGAGGGATGCTCTATACGTTCAATTTCCCTGCTTTTTACGGAGAAGGCATCAGATATGCGTTGCGGGTGCGGGCTGATATTTCGAAGGAGTGGATGGTGATGGCTCGACTGGCAGTGACCGACTATTTCGACCGCGACCATATCTCAAGCGGTCTGCAGCAAATCAACCGCTCGTCGATGAGCGACTTGGAACTGCAACTGCGGTGGAAGTTTTGAAGGGGCTTTAGAGTTTTTAAGGTCTTTAAGGTCCTTAAGTCCTTAGGGTCCTTAAAGTCTTTAGAGGAACCGTTTAGACAGATAGCGAACGGGATATCTGACGGAAAGATAGCTGATGATGGTGACGGTGATGAGTGTCAGCAGAATGTCGGAGGCGTGCACGCTGACGGGATAGGCATTGACGACGAACGAGCCTTCCGACTGTCCGAGTGTGACGAGGGAATAGCGTTGCTGCAAATAGCACAGCAGCAGTGCGAGCACGGTTCCAATCAATGCTCCGGCAATGGAGATAATCATTCCCTCAAGCGTGAAGATGTGAGCCACCTGTTTCTCCGTCGCACCGAGATTCCGAAGCGTGTTGACGTCCTCTTTCTTGTCGATGATGAGCATCGTGAGCGAGCCGATGATGTTGAATGCCGCTACGGTAAGGATGAACGTGAGGAAGATATAGGCAATCATCTTTTCGATGTTCATGATGTTGAATGTTTCTGCCTGTTGCTCGTAGCGGTCGAGCACCTGATATTTTGTTCCGGCAATCTGCTTAATCTGCTTTTTCACCTGGCTGATGTTCGCGTCGTCCGTCACCCGGAGTTCCAGTGACGAGAGCATGCCCTGCTGGTCGAAGAGGTTACGCGCAAAGGCGATGGGGGCGATGATGTAGTCGCTGTCGTATTTTGACTGCTTGACGTGGAAAATGACTCCTGGCGACATGAGAGAGTCTTCCACAAACGCATCGTTGGGATTGGTCATGTCAATCTGTCCTTCGCGCTTGGGAGCATAGATGCGCAGAAATCCACGGAAGCGGGCACCTGTTCCGAGCGTCTGCGCCAGTCGTATGCCGAGGATACCGTATTGGAGGTTGGCAGCATGCAGTTCGAACTCGCCGTCGCCGAGCAGAATCTCATCAATGTGTGTGAGCTGCTCGAAATTGTCGTCCACCCCTTTGAGATGTATCATCGCCTGTTTGTCGTTGAAGACGGCAAGCGCCTGGTCTTCGACGGTCTCCGTGGCAATCTCTATTTGTGGGAGTTGGCGTATCTGGGTGAGGATAGGGTCGTCGGCAGGCACCGTCTTTCCTTCCGTCGGGATAATCTTGATTTGTGGGTCGAACTGGGTGAAGAACGATTCGACAAGGTCGTGAAATCCGTTGAACACGCTGAGTGTGACCACGAGTGCCATCGTTGCCACAGCGACACCCGTTGCCGAAATGGCGCTGATAATGTTGATGGCATGTGTGCTCTTTTTTGAGAAGAGATGTCGTCGTGCGATGTAGAACGGGAAAGACATGTGCTCGGGGTGGTGATAGGCGGTTTATTCGTTCTTGTCGCTCTCGGGCTCTTTCGGCTGCTGGCTGCTGAGAAGGTTGTCGATGTGTTCGATGTAGTCGAGTGAGTCGTCAAGGAAGAAGCGCAGTTCGGGAATGATGCGCAGTTGGTAGCGCAGTCGTGTGCCGAGCTGGTATCGGATAGCTTTCTCGTTCTTTCCGATGTTTTCCAGGATTTCTTTACCTTTCTCAGACGGGAAGATGCTCAGATAGGATGTGCAGATGCTGAGGTCTGGCGATATTTTGGTGCGTGTGACGCTGACGATGACGCCGTGTGTCATTCTCGTCTGGCTCTGGAAAATCTGTGCGAGTTCCTTTTGTATCAGTCGTGCTACGCGATTTTTTCTGGTATCCTGCATAATATATATATAATAAGGTGTGGGTTAGCGCAGGTCAAGGTGTTCCACGAGTATGTCCTCGTTGAGGAAAATCTGTGCGTTTTCCTTGAACTTCTGCGGATGTTCGGTTGTCAGGTAGTGGATGCGTCCGCCTTCGGTGCATTTCCGCTGTATGTCTTCGTGGCGCTGTAGGTAATCCTTCAGGCTTCGTGCCACGTATTCGCCCTGCGGTACGATTTGTATGCCCTTCGGTGTGAATTGCCGGATTTTGTTCATCAGCAGCGGATAATGCGTGCATCCGAGGATGATGGTGTCTATCTGCGGGTCTTTTTGGAGAAGTTGTCGGATGCGTTTTTCCACGAAGTAGTCGGCACCGGGACTTTCAAACTCGTTGTATTCGACGAGCGGTACCCAGAAGGGACATGCCACCCCCGTGACGTGTATGTCGGGGAAGAGTTTGCGCACTTCCAGTGTGTAGCTTTCGCTGCGTATCGTCCCTTCTGTGGCAAGAACTCCGATGTGTCGGCTGTTTGTCAGTGAGCCTATCACTTCGGTGGTGGGGCGTATGATGCCGAGCACCCTCCGTTGCTTGTCCCAGTTGGGTAGGTCGTTCTGTTGTATGGTTCTCAGAGCTTTTGCCGAAGCGGTGTTACAAGCCAGGATGACGAGGTGGCACCCCATATCGAACAGTTTGCTGACCGCCTGACGGGTAAATTCATATACGACATCGTAGGAGCGTGAACCGTAGGGTGCACGTGCATTGTCGCCGAGATAGAGGTAATCGTATTGCGGCAGCATGCTGCGAATGGCGTGCAGGATGGTCAGTCCTCCGTAGCCGGAGTCGAATATTCCAATGGGTCCTGGTGAATCTGAGAACGGCATGAGGGTAGGGGATTATTTGAGTGCGTCTTTGATGAGTGTCGTGATGTTTTCCGCCATGCTGGAATCGACGTATGGACAGGCATTGTTATCCGTGTTGAGGATAAAGGCATAGCCTCTCTGTCTGCCAATCTCCTGAACGATGGCGTTAAGTCTCTTCCTTACCGGCTCGTAGGCTTCTTGTTCAGCCTGTTTCAGCAGTCGCTCAGTCTCTTGTCTGAAGGTGATGTTTTTCTCCATCAGTTCCTGCAATTCTGCCTGGCGTTTCTGTAGGATGCTGGGTGCGAAGCTGCGCTGACCTTCAAGAAATTCTTCGTATTTATTGTTGAATTCGTTCTCAGCACGTTTCATTTCATTATCGTACTGCTGCCGTAGCGTGTTGATGTTGTTTTGCGCTTCGATGTAGTCGGGCATCGATTTGAGGACTTCGTCGTAGCTGAAATAGCCGAACCGCTGTGCAGCGACCATCATGGGCAGTGCGATGAGTGTGGCGATGAGGAATAGCTTTTTGGTCATGGGGTGTTTGTTTTTTTAGTGTATAGTCTTTAGGCAAAGAAGGGCAAGCTTTCTTGCCTGCCCTGTCTTATGCCTGTTTCGGTATTATTTCAGCTTGTTGTACTCGGCTTTCACTTCGGCAGTCACATCCTTGCTAATGGCATCGTTTACGTAGAGCGGCTGTCCAGCTTCTTTCTCCATGATGTAAACATATCCTCCGGTCTTTGCAACATTTTGGATAGCTGTGCGTACTTTCTCGATAATCGGTCCGAGTTTTTCCTGCTGCATCTTGTTGTAAGCCGTCTGGTTGTCCTGTGCAGCTTGCTGTATTTTTGTGTACATGTCTTGCAGGGACTTTTCTGTTTCAGCTTGCTTGGTAGGATTCATGGTGCTTTTCGTCTTTTCATAATCCTCCGCTTTGCGCTGCAATTCCTCTTGCATGCCTTTGAGTTCGTTCTCATAGATTTTTCCCTGTGCCTCGAGTTCGCTCTGAACCTTGATGGCTTCAGGAAGTGACTGGATGAACGACTGCGAATCGATGTGTCCGAATTTCTGTGCAAACAGTGTCATCGGAGCCAACATCATTAACATAATAAGTGTCTTTTTCATTTCTTTGTTCTATTAAATGATTGATTAAATTCTCGTTAATACTCTCTGTATTTGGCTTGCAAATATACAATTTTTAATTGGAATAGCCTAACTTTTCAAGCACTTCGTTTGATATGTCGATTTTCGGGGAGCCGAAAATGATGCCCGTATCGCTTGCACGGTCGATGACGAGCGAGTATCCGTGGCGTTCGGAAATTTCTTTCACGACGTTGTAGATTTCCTCTTGGATGGGGCTCATCAGGCTCTCACGCTTTTTGAAGAGTTCGCCTTCGGGTCCGAAATACTTACGTTTCAGTTCGCCGGCTTCCTTTTCTTTCTGCATGATTGCTTCTTGCCGTGCGGTCTTCTGTTCCTGTGAGAGGAAGACCACTTCGTTCTGGTAGTTCTTGTACATGGTGGCAGCCTCCGTGTTGAGCGCCTCTACTTCTGCTTGCCACTTCTTCGAAACTTGGTTCAACTGTTCGTTGGCACGTTCGTATGCTGGTATCTTGGCAAGGATGTATTCCATGTCGAGCAATGCGAACTTTTGTGCACTTGCCGTTATTGCTGCTACAGCAAAAAGGCATATCATCATTACTTTTTTCATAAACTTCTTCTCCTATTTGTTTTTTATGTCATTCTTTTCTTTGACGTGACTCTGTCGCTTTGGTTTATTTTCCCGTCAGCCCCGGCTATTAGAATTCTTGACCAAGGATGAAGTGGAACTGACTGCCGCCTTTCTTACGCGTCTGTCCGTCGAACACCTTGTCGAATCCGTATGCCCAGTCGATACCCATCATGCCGACCATCGGGAGGAAGATTCTTACACCGACGCCCGCAGAACGTTTCATGTCGAAAGGATTGAATTTCTTGACGTCGTACCATGCGTTACCTGCTTCGAGGAAGGTCAGTCCGTAGATGGTCGTATTGCCGAGCATGAAGGGGTAGCGCAATTCCAACGTGAAGCGGTTGTATGCGTAGGCATAGTAGCTGGCACCGTTGCTGGCGTTGATAGAGATGACGCCATTGTCGTATCCGCGCAGTCCGACGGTCTCCTCGGAAAAGCCTGAAGAATAGCCCGACATACCGTCGCCACCGACATAGAATGTCTCGAACGGCGATTTCTTATATTTGTTGTAGGAACCGAGCAGACCGAACTCAACACGGGTCATGAGCACGAAACACTTCTGGGCGTTGTTGAGTGCCGTGAACGTACGTGCCTTGAATTTCCACTTGTGGAATTCCACCCAGCGGTATTTTTCCTTCAGTTCATCCTGGTAGGTGGGCGATTGTGGGTTGGTTCCCATGTTTTTATAGTCTTTCTTGTCCCATTTCGACCATGGTGGCGTGAAGGTGACCGAAGCAGAAAATTCCGAACCGCGTCGTGGATAGAGTTGGTTGTCGGTAGATGTTCGGTTGAGGGCGATGGTGAAACTCAGGTTGTTGGAAGCACCGTTCGTAATCATCAAATACTGCCAGTTCCTCATCATATAGCGGGTGTATGACAAGTTCAGCGAAAGGGTGAAATAGTCGTCTGGCCAGCGCAGGCGTTTACCCCATCCGACATTCGCTCCGAAAATACGGATATATCTATCGGGGTCGTAGTAATCCTCATAGTTACTATAATAGCCGTTATAGTTTCCGATGCCATACATATAACTATTATAGTTGTTCAGCAACGCATTGTTGTAGTAGTTGCTTGACACGTCGGTCTGTTTTGAGTAGAATAAGCCGACGCTGAACTGAATGGGGCGTTTGCCACCGAACCATCCGGTAGAATAACTGGTGTTGTACGACTGGTAGTAAGTTCCGTTGGTCTGTGCACCGATGGAGAGCACCTCGCCGTCGCCGATAGGCAGAATGCCGCGGTGTTCCTTGTTCTTGCGGAAGAGGTTTGCCATGGAGAAGTTGTTCAGTTTCAGACCGACACGTCCGATAATACCTGTCTGTCCCCATCCCAGTGAAAGTTCAATCTGGTCGTTTGATTTCTGTTCGAGGTTCCAGTTGATGTCAACGGTTCCGTTTTCCGCATTCGGTTTAACATCGGGACTCACCTTTTCGGGGTCGAAGTGTCCCATGGACGACAACTCGCGGGCGGAACGCATCAGCGCATCTTTGGAGAACAGGTCGCCGGGTTTCACGCGGAGTTCGCGACGCACGACATTCTCGTAGAGACGGTCGTTACCATTGATGCGCACTTTGTTGATACGCGCCTGCGGTCCTTCCTGGATACGCATCTCGAGGTCAATGGAGTCGCCTACGATATTGATTTCCGTCGGTTGAAGATTATAGAACACATACCCCGTGTTCCAGTAGTTGTTACCTACGGCGTCTTCGTCCTCCGTGAGGCGTTTGTCCAACAGTTTTTGGTTATACACGTCGCCCTTCTGTATGCCGAGCACGGCACTGAGATAGTCAGTCGAGAACACGGTGTTGCCGACCCATGTGATGTTGCGGATGTAGTATTTCTTTCCTTCATCCACTTTGATGAAGATATTGACGTGCTTGTCGTCGTTATTCCATACGCTGTCTTCCAAAATGGTGGCATCCCGATAGCCCAACTCGTTGTATTTCGCGATGAGGTTTTGCTTATCTTCCTTCCAGCGTTCGGGCGTGTACTTCTTTTTCTTCAGGAAAGAAGACAGTTTTCCTGCTTCGTGAATGTTCTTGAACGCACCTTTTCTGAACAGTCCACCCTTCACTTTTGCGTCAGTCAGCTGTTCGTTGCCTTCGATGGTGATGTTGCGCACTTTCATCTTCTCCTTTTTATCAACGTCGATATCGAGAATGACCTGATTCTTGTGTGCGACGTCATCGCGTTGCAGGATCTTGATGTCCGCATTCTTATATCCTTTGTCGTCGAAGTATTTCTTCGCCAGGAAGCGTGCCCTGTCAATGATGTTGGGAGTAACCTGTCCGCCTCTCAACAATCCGAGCTTCTGTTCCAGGTCTTCCCGTTCCGACTTCTTTACGCCGCTGTAGTTGATGGTTGATACGCGGGGACGGGTGGCGAGGTGTATGCACAGGTAGATGCTGTCGCCAACGATGGAGTCCGCCGTGATGGATACTTTCGAGAACAGCCCGTGTTTCCAGTAGCGTTTGACGGCGTCGGTCACTTCACTGCCTGGTACTGTGATTCTCTGTCCGACCGAGAGTCCTGAGATTCCGGTCAGCATGAAGTCTTCATAAACACCTTCTACGCCAGAGATGGCTATCTTCCCGATGATGACGGAGCGCGGTGTGCCGGCATATAAAATGTCGGGTTTGATGATTTTCTCTTGGGCTTCTATGCTGATGGTGCAGAAAATGGCAGCCAGCAAAATAAGTGTCTTCTTTATTGTATTCATTTCCATGTGATTATTCTTGGTTTTGTTCTTCCACCTGTGCTTCGGTCTTTCCGAAACGTCTCTGGCGACTCTGGAAGCTGGCGATGGCTTGTTGCAAGTCGGTTTCGCTGAAATCCGGCCAGTAGGTGTCGCAGAAATAGAGTTCGCTGTA
>Ga0256404_1008481_pt1 | contig 15415 bp, 11 predicted proteins | sample RumenRJG_01DNA_FD_185990 | JGI IMG/M metagenome (GOLD analysis project Ga0256404, IMG submission 185990) | Bovine rumen microbial communities from Lethbridge, Alberta, Canada - RJG_01 | ecosystem: Host-associated > Mammals > Digestive system > Stomach > Rumen | place: Canada: Alberta | collected...
CTGAAATCCGGCCTCCGATGCGTGGCAGGATGTGCAGGAAATACAGGTTGAAAAGCCACTTCATGAATCTGTTCTCTGGCAGAGAGAGTTCCAGAAGCACCAGCCTGCCTCCTGGCCTCAGCACCCTAAGCATCTCTCGAAGCCCTTTGCCCTTGTCTTCGAAATTCCTTATGCCGAAGGCAATCGTGACTCTGTCGAATGTGTTGTCTGGGAAGCGCAAGTTCTCGCCGTCTCCGTTCTCGATGGTGATTTTGTCTGTGAGTCCGAGGGCATCCACCTTCTCTCGCATCACGGAGAGCATGCCTTCGGAAATGTCTGCCGCAGTGACGTGGCAGTCCTTGATTTTCTGGGCGATGGCTATGGAAAAGTCCCCAGTACCGCAGGCTAAATCTAAAATTTCCAGGTGGCCTGGCTCACCAGCGATGCGCTTTATGGCTTTCTTGCGCCAAGATTTGTCTACGTTCAGAGACATTATGTGATTGAGAGCATCGTAGTCGCCTGCGATGTGGTCAAACATTTCTTGTACTTTTTCTTTCTTCGGCATATTCATTAAATGATTATTCCTATCCCGCAAAGGATGCTAAATACAAAAGTGGACATCACCAGAAGCGGCAGCATTTTGTCCAAGGCTCGGCCTTCTAGATGGCTAACTCCCTTAAGATGAATGAAATATAGTGGCAGGGCCAGCAAGAACAGCCAATGACATATTCTTTGAGGAAGAAGAGCCATGTAAATCACCATCGCCACCCATCCGAAACTGATGAGCAGGAAATGGTAAATCCTTGCCCTGCGCAGCCCCAGCTTCATTGCTACGGTCACTCTCTTAGGCGCATCGGTTTCCATGTCTCGCATGTTGTTGACATTCAGCACGCCGACGCTGAAGAAGCCTATGCTGGCGGCAGGGAGCAGGAGGCTGGCATCTAGCGAGTGTGCTATGACATAATAGGCGCCCATTACAGAGACAAGGCCAAAGAATATGAATACGAATATGTCGCCGAGGCCTTTGTACCCATATGGCGATTTGCCTAAAGTATATTTCATTGCCGCGACTATTGCACAGGCACCAAGAATGAGCAGGCAGATAGGCTCCAGCTTCAGCAGGGTGCCGAAAGAGCAGAGGATCATGAATATGCCAAAGATCATGCAAAGGAATGTGAAAGTGAGGATGAGCTTCCTCATGTCGGCTAAGCTCATCTCGCCACTGTTCAAGCCGTATTCGGGTCCAACTCTGTCTTCATTATCGTTGCCGCTCAGCACATCACCAAGCTCGTTCGAGAGGTTTGACAGAATTTGAAGGCATACTGTAGTTGCAAATAGGAATATGATTGTTCCCCAATTGAATAGCACCTTAGAGGCTGCTAAGAAAGAGCCTAAAATCACCCCTGAGAGCGAGAGGGGGAGAGTCCTCAATCGCATTGACCTCACGGCCGCTTTCAATTTTGCCATAGAATTTCGAACTAATTTTGTGTAAAGTTATTTAAATTGCTCATATTTGCAAAGTGGAAATCAGGAGCAGACGAGAGAAACGTTATGAAAAGCAATTCTGAGAATTCGGAAAATTTGTCCAAAATACTGATGTTGAGCGCATTCGCTGCTTTGGTCGTGGCTGCTATCGTGCTTCTGGCTAAAACAGGGAAAAAACTGAGGAATAATGCGGAGTCTCGCGGGACAGTCCCGGCGGACTCGGCGATGATGATGAATCTTTCTGGCACCTACGATGTGAGCTATTCCAGCTACGATTCGTTGGATGCATCATCGGCGGAAATACTTCCGATAGATGGCAATGAATACGAACTCGTGACCATCAGCAAATACGGCCCTAGGACATACACCTTGCAGGTAGCTGGGACGACGCTTCGCTCTGATATCTTAGGCGAGGGCACGGTTGAATATAAGAAAAGCGTCGATAAGACAACTATAACATTCACGAAAGGAGGAGAGACATGCACTTTCACAAGATAGCATCTTTTAGCGCAGCCTTGATCCTGATGCTCTCGGGCTGCTCGAATCATGGTTTCGTTTCACAGTCGGACTACGACGACTTGAAAAAGGAATATGACGAATTGAAAGAATCGCATGAGAAAACGCGCGACAATTACGTCAATCAGGCTAACGAGATGAACGAGATCCTAAATGAGCTCTCGGCCATCACGGGCAGGACTAATTCCTTGAAGCTGGATGTAGAGAGCGGCACAGCCCAGATAACCGAAGCAGATGAGATTCAGGGCAATATCGATGAAATAAAGAAGAGGCTGGACGATCTTGAAAAAATGGCCTCAAAAGACAAGGCAAACCAGAAACTCATCGGAAGCTTGCGTAAGACCATCGAGGAGAAAGAAAGCGAGATTGCTGAGTTGAAGCAGGAGATTCTTCAGAAGGACGAGACCATCAGGCAGCAGGGGAAGACCATTGAGGAGCAAGAAGGCACAATCGGCCAGCAGAAAGAGACGATCAGCCTGCAAGAGGAGCAGCTGCGCAAGAAAGTCGCCGAGCAAGCGAAGATGCTGCTTGAAGCCGGCAAGGACTTCGAGGCTCTTGCGGATTCCTCTCCTGACGTGTCTTGGAAGAAAAACAAACGCAAAGTGGACGACTGGACTCTGGAGATGTACAATAAGGCCCTTACATATTATCTTAACGCCCGGGATGCAGGCAACGGCGACGCTGCGCCACTGATTGAGGGCGTGAAAGAGAAAATCAAGAATCTAGGAAAATAATGCGCGGAGGATACAGGATTCGAACCTGTGAGCCCCTTTCAGGACAACTTGTTTTCGAGACAAGCACCATAAACCGCTCGGACAATCCTCCAATGCTGTTCTTGTTCAGTTCAGCAGTGCAAAATTAGTAATTTTTCCCGTAATCTGAAATCTATCCGTTAAATCATGAACATAAAAAAAATACTGGCTGTCTCTTTGGTCGCTGCGTTCAGCTTGCAAGCTTTCTCACAAGTACAAGGCAATGTAATGGAGCCTCTGTCCGGTGGAAACGTGAAATTGAATGGTTATTTCGACGATGACATCATCACCTGCATGGAAAACTGGAACAAGAAACTGATGCCATACGATGACGTCATCGATTTCTTCCGCCACGGCAGGTCAAAGTTCGCCTTAGGAGAAATGCCAGGGAAGGCGATCAGGTCCAACGTGATGCTTTACAGGTACACTCATGACCCGGAGCTGAAGGATATTACCAAGAAAGCGGTGCATGACCTGATCGGCACCATGAAAAGCAATGGGAGCATATCTTGTACGCCAGTGGATAAGCAGCCTGGCGATAAGGACGGGGACATCTGGGAGAGGAAATATGTCTTGCTCGGTCTTAGCCGCTATTATCTGGAAATAGAACAGGATCCGGAAGTGCTGGATGCGATGGAGAAAGAGGCTTCCAGCGTAATCGACCAGGTGGGTCCTGGAAAGGCGGATATTACGGAACTGGGCTGGAGCGTCAATAACATCGAGTCGTCCTCCATCCTGGAGCCTATGATGAGGTTGTATTTCATAACTGGCAAGCAGAAATATCTGGATTTCGCCAAGTACATCATAGACTCCGGCGGATGCAAAGGAAAGAATATCTTCGAGCAGGTCTATGACAACGTACCGATGTACGAAGTGGGCGACCCTTATCCGAAAGCCTACGAGATGACTTCCATCTGGGAAGGCCTCGTAGAATATTACCGCGCCACCAAGGATGAGAAAATCTTCAGATGCCTGAAGAATTTTTTCAATAATGTGAAGGACAATGAGATAACGATTATAGGAAACGCCGGAGCCGACATCTGTTACCCTAGATGGAATGGAGAGGCTTGGAGCAATACTGCATTCGAGCAGTCTAATCCTGACATCAAGCGGATGATGGAGACTTGTGTCGGAGTGACGTGGATGAAGTACCTGACCCAGTACCTGAGGCTTACAGGAGACCCTGTGGCAGTGGACTACATAGAGAAATATGCCTACAACGGGCTTCTTGGAGCGATGAAACCGGGAGGGCAGGGGTTCAGTTACGTCAACCTGCTCAATGGCGCGAAAGTGACGAACAGCGGCTGGGGCACCACGATAGGGGGGCAGCCTGTGACATGCTGCAACCTGAACGGCCCATTGGGGCTGGCATACATCCCTTACGTCGCCGTGATGCAGGGTGAATCCGGTCCTGTCGTGAATCTGTACAATGCTTTTGACGCTACGGCAAAGACTGCTAAGGGAAGCGACGTGAAAATGAATATGGAGACGGATTTCCCAAGGAGCAATGGCGCTGTGCTGACCCTTGGCCTGAAAGAAAAAGAGAAATTCACTCTCAGCCTGAGGATTCCATCGTGGAGCAAGAACACTTATGTGGCAGTCAACGGAAAGAAAGTCTCGACTAAGCCTGGTTCATATTTGAATCTCTGCCGGCGATGGAGCTCTGGAGACAAGATACAGATAATCTTCGACATGAATGCTGAACTGATTCATGCACGGGAGGGCAGGAATCCCAAGGGTTCTGGATATGTCGCCGTTCAGTGGGGGCCTGTAGTCCTTGCACGTGACGAGAACATCGATCCGGAATATGACCGTCCCGTCAGAATCATCGCCAATCCGGAAGGCAGGATTGCAGTGAGGCAGGTGACACCGGAGCGTTCCGGCACCAGGATGGAGTTCGTGGTGCCCGTAGAGGGAGGATCGATGCGCATGGTCGATTATTCTTCTGTAGACTGTTGGGGCGGCACTCACGTCCAGACGTGGCTACCAATCGGAAAATGAGAAAATGAACTGGTTGTCGGGGCTGTTCATGCAGCAGAATTCCCTGCAGGCGGTGGTCGTGATATTGCTGATAATCGCCGTCGGACTTGGGCTTGGCAGGATAAAAATCGCAGGGGTCTCGCTCGGCGTGACTTTCGTCTTCTTCTGCGGCATATTGGCAGGCCATCTGGGCCTTCGCATCAATGCACAGATGCTGCAATTCGCCCAGAATTTCGGCCTTGTCATATTCGTTTATGCCTTAGGTCTCCAGGTCGGTCCCGGCTTCTTCAACTCATTCCGGAAAGGGGGAGTGAAACTGAACATGTGGGGGCTGGCCGTCCTGGTTGCAGGCACGCTGTTGACCATATTGTTCAGCTACGTGACGGATGTTTCCTTGCAGGACATGGTAGGCATAATGTGTGGCGCCGCTACCAACACTCCAGCCCTTGCTGCCGCACAGCAGACACTAGAGCAGATGGGCATTGAAAGCAGCTCGCTTGCCATCGGTACGGCGGTGACCTATCCTCTGGGCGTCGTGGGGGTGATAATCGCACTAATCGTGCTTTTTAAGCTACTCGGCGGGAAAAATAAGATCCAGGTCGATGAGAAGAAAGAAAATCCAGCCTTCATAGCTACGTACCTCGTGAGCAATCCTGCGATTTTCGGGAAAACGGTCAGGGAAGTGGCTCGGATGTCTGCCAAAGCTTTCGTAATCTCTCGAATTTGGCGCTCTGGCAAGGTGAGCATTCCTCAGTCGGCCACTGTCTTGGAGGAAGGTGACAAACTGCTTGTGGTAACTTCGGAAAAAGAGTCGGAAGAGTTACGCATCATATTCGGGAAAGAAGAAGAGAGAGACTGGAATCGCGGAGACATTGATTGGAATTCCATTGACAATTCGCTCATTTCCAGAGTGATAGTTATAACGAAGCGGCATATTAACGGAAAGACCATCGGCTCTTTGAGGCTCAGGAATCACTATGACGTGAACATCAGCCGCGTGTTCAGGGCTGGCGTGACGCTTCTGGCGGAGCCGGATCTGACCCTGCAGATGGGGGACAGAATAGTGGTAGTGGGCAAGGAGTCCGACATAAATAATGTCGAGAAAGAATTCGGGAACGCTGTCAGGAATCTTAAAGAGCCGAACCTCATTTCCATCTGCGTAGGAATAATAATAGGGCTTGCAATCGGATCTATTCCTATTTCATTTCCTGGAATTTCTGCTCCGGTGAGGCTGGGAATCGCCGGAGGACCCATTATCGCCGGAATATTGATGGGATCTTTCGGCCCTAGGATTCACATGGTGACTTACACCACCGAAAGCGCCAACCTCATGCTGCGTCGCCTCGGCCTGTCCATGTATCTTGCATGCCTGGGACTGTCTGCAGGGGAGCATTTCTTTGAAACAGTCGTGCGGCCTGAAGGCCTGCTTTGGATAGGCCTCGGATTCGTCATCACCATCGTGCCGGTGCTGCTGGTGGGATGGCTCGCACTGAGATTCGGCCATCTGGATTTCGGTTCCGTGACCGGCATGCTTTGCGGCTCCATGGCTAATCCCATGGCGCTGACTTACGCTAATGACACGATTCCGAACGACAAGCCATCCGTTACCTATGCCACGGTTTATCCGCTTTCAATGTTCGTCAGAGTGATAATAGCGCAGCTGTTGCTGGTTATTTTCCTTTAGAGGTACAGAGCGTAGCTTTCCTTTATTGTGTTCATTACGAAGGTGGATTGGATTGAGCCGACCGAATCTATCGTGCCTAAAACATTGATGATAAAATCGTTGTAGTATTTCATGTCGGTCGCATTGATTCTTAGCAAGTAATCGAATTCTCCGGCGATGTTGAAGCAGTCCGCCACCTGCGGGATGTCCTTGATGACTTTCACGAAATCGTTGGCTATGTCCCTGTTCATCTGCTTGAGTTTAACGCTGCAGAAAACGGTGAAGCCAAGATTCAGTTTATCGGCATCAAGTATGGCGACATATTTCTTGATGTATCCCTCCTTTTCCAGCCGCTTCATTCTCTCGAATACAGGGGTCGTCGAGAGGTTGACCTTCGCTGCAAGTTCTTTCGTGGTGATGCGCCCTTCCTCTTGAAGGACCCTCAGGATCTTCAGGTCCGTCGCATCTAGTTTAGATGAATATTCCAAAATAATTAAGTTTTAAATGTATATATTCTATTATTATTCCAAATGGTGGTGTAAATATAGAATTATTTGCCAAATATTTAAAAATTATTGCTTGATTATTCCGATAAAATTAAATTTGCAATCACTTTTTTGAAAGAAAGATGCTGAATGACGCCCCAGTCATCCTGAACTTGATTCAGGATCTCGCTGGCAAAGGATATAGTGCAGGAAGATAAAGTGCTAATTACAGCAGGAATGCAAAAAATCGAACGATGATTAAACGAACTATAACATTGGAGAACAGTTTTGGTTTCGAGGCAGGAGGGAGCGTGGAGGGGCTTAATATTGCCTTCCATGCTTCGAAGCCTGAATGGAACGGCAAGGACAAGGTCATTTGGATTTGCCATGCTCTCACCGCCAACTCTGATCCTTCGGACTGGTGGCCAGGAATGGTGGGTGAAGGGAAATTCTTCGACACGAATGAATATTTCATAGTTTGCGTGAACATTTTGGGTTCGCCATACGGCACGACAGGCCCTTCCTCCGTCAATCCTGCGAGCGGGAAGCCATATTTCTTCGGTTTTCCAAAAGTTACGGTAAGGGATATGGTGAAGGCTCAGAACATCGTCAGAGAACATCTCGGACTGAACCATATAGATTTCCTGGTCGGAGCGTCCATCGGCGGCTTCCAGGCTGTGGAATGGGCCGTGACTTATCCGGAAATAATCAGGAACCTGGCATTAGTCGCCACAGACATCCGCGTGTCGCCTTGGCTCACAGCCTGGGTGGAAGCTCAGAAGATGGCTCTGCGGGCAGACCAGACCTTCGAGAAATGCGAATCTCTCGATGGGGGGAAGGAAGGCTTGAAATGCGCCAGGGCTCAGGCTCTGATATCTTACAGAAGCTACGATGGCTACTGCCTGACCCAGGCCGAAGAGTCTCTGGACACCTTGTTCGCAGACAGGGCTGCCTCCTACGAGCGTTATCAAGGCGAGAAGCTGGCGAATCGATTCGACGCATATTCATATCTCAGCCTTTGCGACTCTCTGAACAGCCACAACATTGGCAGAGGTCGAGGCGGAGTGGATGCTGCGCTGTCAAGAATAACTGCGGGCACTACCGTCGTCGGCATCGACAGCGACTATCTTTTCCCGGCCAAGACAATGAAAGAGTGGCATTCAAAAATCTCAGGGGCGAAGTACGCAACCATCAGCTCAGCTTTTGGTCATGACGGCTTTCTGCTTGAAAATGAACAACTTACGAATATATTCAAAGAAATAATATGCAAGTCTTGAAATTCGGTGGCACTTCAGTCGCCACAGCAGATAATATCTCAAAAGTAATTTCTATCGTCAATAAGGCGGTTAAAAAGGACAGAACCATTTTGGTTTGTTCTGCAATAAGCAAATGCACCGATGCTCTCATTGCAATTGGCGGCACTGCGGCCAAGCGCGACGAGAAATATAAGAATATGATAGATGTCCTTCAGGCCAGGCATCACGAGATAATCAGCGAACTTCTTCCTCCGGAATATGTTTCTTCAGTGACAAAGACGGTAGACCAACTCTTCGATTCTCTCCGAGGCATCGCTTACGGAGTGTATCTGCTTGGGGAGCTGTCGCCTACCAGCCTGGATGCCATCCAGAGCTACGGCGAGCTGTTCTCGACAAAAATCATTGCCGCAGGCTTTTCTGCCAAGGGTATTGATAACCACTGGGTTGATTCCAGGAAAATCGTCAGGACGAATGCCGATAGAAGCGTGGACATCCAGCAGACAAGCAAGAATATCTTTGCCGTAGTCGACAGCAGTCCTTCCGTAAATCTGTTCATACTTCCTGGCTTCATTGCCTCAGACGAGCAGGGAAGGACTTCAACTCTTGGCAGAGGAGGGTCCGACTACACTGCCTCGCTGCTTGCTGTTGGCGTGAATGCCCGCTTGCTTGAAATATGGACAGATGTTTCAGGAATGATGACTGCCAATCCCAAGATCGTTCCCCAGGCTCGCACGATTCGGAACATTTCGTATAGAGCCGCATTGGAGCTGTCTCATTTCGGAGCCAAAGTCATATTCCCTCCTACCATCCAGCCTGTAGTTGCAGAGGGCATACCGATTTACGTAAAGAACACTTTCTCTCCGCAGGATGCAGGAACCCTCATCGAGAAGAATCCGCCTCGCGGGGATGGAAACGTGATTGGAATATCCAATTCCGATAATATTGCGCTGATATCGTTGGAAGGGAGCGGAATGGTAGGCGTCCCAGGCTTCTCCAGCAGGCTCTTCGATGCCCTGACTCGCGCAGGGATAAACATCATACTCATCACTCAGGCCTCTTCCGTGCACACTATGTGCATAGCGATTTCTGAGAAGGACGCTCCGAAAGCAAAGAAGGCTGCGGACGACTGCTTCGCATATGAAATCTCTTTGGGGAAACTCAGGCCGCTGAAGGTGGAAAAAGGATTCTCAATCGTCTGCTTGGTCGGGGATGACGTTATTGGCCATAGCGGCGCCACCGGAAGGATGCTGGTCGCCCTAGGCCGCAACGGAATCCCGGTGCGCGCAACTGCCCAGGGGTCTTCAGAAAGGAATATCTCGGTGATTGTCACTTCTGGCAGGGTGGATGACGCAATACGGCATATTCATAATGAATTCTTCGAGGCGCATATCATTCGCACGGTGAATCTTTTCATCGCAGGCTATGGCACCGTTGGAAAAGCTTTCATGAACATACTGACTCAGAAGAGCAATTTCATTGCGCTGAACACAGGAAAACGCATCAAGGTCTGCGGACTTTCGAATTCCAGGAAATACATCATTGATGCTGAAGGAATTGACACGTCCAAGGCTGGGGAATTGCTTGAGAGAGGGGAGAGTGCCGAGGCAGGTGCTTTTTTTGAAGCGCTTTCAGGACTGTCCATCGCTGATTCCATATTCGTTGATTGCACTGCCAGTCCTACTACGTTCGTCAAATATTCATCGCTTTTCCATCACGGCTATTCAGTGGTAGCTTGCAACAAGATTCCGTTCTCGGGGCCATATTCGCAATATTCAGATTTGAAATTGGATGCGTTTCGCGCTGGAGTGAGACTGAAATATGAGACCACCGCAGGCGCTGCTCTCCCTATCATCTGCACCATTGCCCAGCTCGTTGAGGCGGGGGACAAAATTTCCAAGATCGAGGCGGTGGTTTCGGGAACATTGAATTATCTGCTGAGCAATTATGACGGTGGTGATTTGGATGCATTGGTGAAAGACGCGCATGACAAGGGCTACACAGAGCCGGATCCTTCGGTGGATTTGAGCGGGACCGATGTTCTGCGCAAGCTGCTCATCATGGCTCGCGAATGTGGCTGTCAATTGGAGGCGGAGGATGTGGAACTGGAGCCTTTCCCGGACGGCAAGACTCTGAAAAAGGAATATGCAAAAGCGGCAAAGGCCGGCAAGCGCCTTCGCTATGTGGCCACGCTCATCCCAGGACCACGTGTGAGCGGTCCTGATTCCGAGGACAATGTGGAAGTCGTCACATGCGAGTCGGCCAAAATAGGCATTCAGGCCGTTGATGCTGACAGCCCGATGTACAATCTGGAAGGCACTGACAATGAAGTAATCATCACGTCGGAGAACTACCCTAACTCCATCGTTATTCGTGGAGCAGGAGCAGGTGCCCCTCAGACCGCCGGTGGCCTTCTCGGAGACATCCTCAGCATCTGATGCCTCCGGGCTTCTCCCGTGGCTCGACACGTGGAGTGCGTCAAGCGCTGTAATCGAATCGTAATAAAATTGTGACAAACGTGTAACAAAAGAGTATTTTTTACGTTATTCATATGCCCGAAATTCGCAAGGGTAAATGAGATTTTATGAACAGCAAGGCAATACTGCTCGTGCTAGCCGGTTTTATTCCCTGTCTAGCACATGCGCAAGACTCGACGAATGTTAAGAAAGTCCCTCAGATTGGTGGCACCATCAGAGCAAAATACGAATATCAGACGAGTGAAGGAGAAGGACGCTTCGAGGTCAGGAACGCTCGCATAAACGTGACGGGAGGCATCTCTTCTGCCGTTTCATATAAAGCCGAGATTGATCTATGCGATGAGGGAGCCATAAAGATGCTGGATGCCTATGCTCGAATAAAGCCTTTCAGGAATTTCCAGTTCACGATTGGTCAGATGAGGGTGCCATTCACCATTGATGCCCACAGATCTCCTCATCAGCAATATTTTGCCAATCGCTCGTTCATAGCTAAGCAGGTCGGAAATATCCGAGATGTCGGTGCAGCCGTAGGCTATGCAATTGAAGGGACGGTTCCTGTGTTGTTGCAGGCTGGCCTTTTCAATGGTTCAGGATTGACGAACCAGAAGAATTACTGGACCAGCAGCGTGAATTACTCAGCCAAGGCTCAAATTTCTCTGCTCAGGCCTTTGACCATGACTCTGAGCGTGCAGAAGATAAAGCCGGATTCCATCTCGGTGATGATGTACGATGCCGGGCTGAGCCTGAGACTTGGCGATTTCTTTGCCGAGGCCGAATACCTGTACAAGCGCTATGCATGCAATGCCTTTCATCCGGTGCATTCAGTGGACGCTTTCATAAACTATGACATATTCATTGGGAAAAGTCTGGTTAACAAAATATCACCTCTCGTTCGTTATGACTATATGAGTGACCATAGTGATGGGAACCGCTACTTGAATGGTTCAGCAGACGCCGCAGGAACCCTTATCATCAACGACTACCAGCGCAGCAGGGTGACAGGAGGAGTGACCATCAGCCTCTCCAAACCTTTTCTTTCGGACATCCGCATCAATTATGAAAAGTACTTCTACCGCGATGGCGCAGTTCCGAAGACCTCGGAAAAAGACAAAATAGTCATCGAATTCATGACCCATTTCTAGACAAACGTTCATCCGGGCTTGACCCTGAATCTTGGCTTGCGGAAGCATACCCTGGACTTGATTCAGTTCCTGTGCGTGCGAGCCTGGCAGTAGGTGGCGTGAGTTTCTTGCATGTTCCTTGCAGAGATTCCAATAGTTGTTTTAGATTTGCAATATATTAGAGAAAAATTATGGCAAGGATGAAGAATATTTTGACGGCCATTCTGCTGTGCGTCATCTTGGCTTTGAATGGCGCTGGAGCAGATGGAAAAGACAAGGTTGCCGTGCGGCTAGGCATGACCAAACAGGAAGTGACTGCGATATTGGGGCAGCCAGAAGATATAAGTTTCGATTATCGCAGCGAGCAGTGGGAATATTATATAAACGGAGGTCTTACCAAATATGACAAACGCATATTAGTAGGTTTTGATTCGGAAGGCCGGGTGGTGACGTACAGGTCGTTTTCGCTGAGGCCTGATGACAGGAACGATGATTATCATATGAGGGGAACGGATGTAGGACCAATGAGGCGTTATTTCGTCGATGAATTTTGCATGGACGAGCGAGCCTTCTCTGTCTTGTACGACAAAGTCAAAGCCGCGAGCTTCAGCGACAACAAGTTTGACTTGGTAGAGGTAGCCAGCCTTGGATGTTACTTCAGCTGCAGCCAGTGCGCAAGAATCCTCAGCCTGTTTTCTTTTTCAAGTGACAAATTTAGGGCTTTGCAGTTCATGGCTCCTCGCATTTCCGACTATCAGAATGCGAACGTTGTATACGGCGTGTTCGATTTTGATAGCGATAAGGCTAGGGCCGCTGAAATCCTCGGAGGGCGTTGACCGGCGTCATGGATTGGCAGAAGAGCGATCCGATAGGGTAGGCAGGAGGTGCCTCTCATGGGCTTGATAATCAATATGTTCGTTCATGCCAATTGCTCACCCTGCCTATATTTTAATATGGGTGAGCGACACCCCTATTGATAATCAATTATTTACGAAAATGTTTTGCTCACCCCTTGGAGCCTGCTGGACCACGCAAGTGACTATTGATAGATGCTTTAAATTTCCTGCAGTCCCTGTTCTATGTCCTTGATTATGTCGGAGACATCCTCTATTCCCACAGAAAGCCTGATGAGGTCTGGGGCTATGCCAGATTCACGCAGCTGTTCGTCAGAAAGTTGCCTATGGGTGTGGCTCGCAGGATGTAGCACGCATGAACGTGCGTCTGCGACATGAGTGGCGATGTTGATCATGCGTAGCGAATCCATGAACTTGATTGCCGTGTCGCGGTTGCCCTTTAGGCCGAAGGCGATAACGCCGCAGCTACCATTAGGCAGATACTTTTGAGCCAGTGCGTGGTCAGGGTCGTCCGGAAGGCCGGGATAGCGTACCCAAGCCACATGAGGGTCTGCACTCAGGAATTTGGCGACCGCCATGGCATTGGCGCAATGCTGTTTCATCCTTACTGCTAGCGTCTGCAGCCCAAGGTTTAGTATGAAAGAATTCATGGGAGCAGGAATAGATCCGAGATCTCTCATGATCTGAGCAACCATCTTCGTGAGATAGGCTTTCTTTCCGAAGGACTTCGTGTAGGTGAGTCCATGGTATGACATGTCAGGCGTGGTAAGTCCTGGGAACTTTGACGAATGTGATTCCCAGTCGAAATTGCCGCTGTCCACGACGGCTCCTCCGACTTGGCATGCCAACCCGTCCATGTATTTAGTGGTAGAATGGGTCACTATGTCAGCTCCCCATTCGAAAGGCCGGCAATTGACCGGAGTGGCGAATGTGTTGTCAACGATGAGAGGCACTCCGTTCCTGTGGGCTACTCTTACGAATTTCTCGATGTCCAGGACGCTGACTCCTGGATTAGAAATAATCTCGCCGAACATAGCCTTCGTGTTAGGACGAAAAGCAGCTTGAAGCTCTTCCTCCGAGGCTTTCGGGTCCACGAACGTGCAGTCGATGCCAAATTTCTTCAGGGTCACTCCGAACAGGTTGAACGTGCCTCCGTAAATCTCGTTCGATGACACGATGTGGTCTCCGGCTCCGAGAATGTTTATCACGGCGAAGAAATTTGCCGCCTGGCCCGAAGATGTCAGCACGGCTCCGACACCGCCCTCAAGTTCAGCTATCTTTTCTGCTACGGCATCGTTTGTAGGGTTCTGGAGACGAGTATAAAAATATCCTTCCTTCTTGAGGTCGAAGAGCATCGCCATCTCTTCGCTGTTATCGTACTTGAATGTTGTGCTTTGGATGATCGGGAGCTCGACCGGCTCGCCGTTTTTCGGCTCGTACCCTGCCCGTACGCAGAGTGAAGCCACTTTAAGATCTTTTAACATGTTCGTTGTATATATATCTAGCAAAGATACACTTTTTATTTGTCCTTTTCATTTCTTTGACCTGCATTTGTATTACTAAAATCTGCCGGAAACGGCAAAAATTAGTATTATATGCTCATTGCACAAGATTTGTTTCTTGGACGGCTGATTCAAAGCCGTCATACAAGATTGATAAAAGTGGTCACCGGAATCCGGAGATGTGGAAAGTCTTTCTTTCTTACAAGGTTATTCCATAGATGGCTGCTTGACAATGGTGGACAGTTGTATGGCTTGTTGAGATTAAATTCTGTCATGTCGCGGGAAATGCGTCACTTTCGCAAAATTTGAATTATATGAAGAAACTGGAGAGATATACAAAGAAATGGTGTTTCTTCGCCCTCCTGCTATTAGCACAGTTTATATTTCCACCCATTGTTCAATTTCTTCAATCCATATACGGTCTGGCTTGGAATCGCCCATATTCCATTGTTCTTAATTTCGCTTTACTGTGCAATCCTCAGTTACCACCTCGTAACTGATCAGTTTTCTTGTACCGTCCTCCACTGCTTTTCTTGCGGAGACTACGCCGACATCAACATTGAACCCCCTTGTTCTCAACTCATTATAAACGGCATTTTCCATCAGATGAGTCCTTTCGTCCTGCCTGAAGTTGATGCTTGCATTCCTTAATCCCAAGTCAGTAAAATAATATTTCAATGGTGAGCCTATATCTCTTGAAGGGATAATCAAAGGGATGAAAATGAATCCAAGATTTAGCTAACTTTTAAACGCCAACCGCCTCCCACGTGCGTGGAAGGCGGTTTTTGTGGAGCATAGGAGATTCGAAAACAAACTATAACCCCCTTTATAAACCCTTGCAGGAGTGCTTTCTATTGCGTATCTTTGCCTGTGACGTTGCTCGACTATGAGCAAAAATGGGATATTTTTGGGATATTTTCAATACGGCAGAGACCTTTAGAAATGAAAATTAAACGCAATGCAGCATTCCGCCTTTTCGCTTATGGAAAGGATAAAAGCCGGTATCAAATCAGATTCCGGGTTACGTTCAATGCACAACGCCTGGATCTGAAGACGGGATGCCAGCTCGTTGACTTTAATGCTTGGGATGACGAGGCTCAACTGGTTAAGCCTGGTTACAAGGGCCCCAAGGGGGAGACCTCTCTGTCCATCAATAACGAGCTCCGGAATATCAAAGACCAGATGGATGACACATTCAAGTTCTTCGAAGCAACGGACAAAATCCCGACACCGAGTGAACTTCAAAAGAAGTATGAGGACCGTTTGAATGGAACTATACCTCAACGACCGGAACCTGAACCGAAGAAAGAACGTAAGCCCAAGGCTCCGGATTTCTTTGAGGTTTACG
>Ga0256404_1008482_pt1 | contig 15413 bp, 15 predicted proteins | sample RumenRJG_01DNA_FD_185990 | JGI IMG/M metagenome (GOLD analysis project Ga0256404, IMG submission 185990) | Bovine rumen microbial communities from Lethbridge, Alberta, Canada - RJG_01 | ecosystem: Host-associated > Mammals > Digestive system > Stomach > Rumen | place: Canada: Alberta | collected...
TATATCACAACGGCGACTATGTTTATTATGAAGAGGCTTCCTCTGCAGATCCCGGTGAGGATGTCATAGTGGATACGGATGATGGCGCTGTTATCAAAAGGGTGGATGATGATCATACCCTCTACTCTGTCAATCCGGCCGTCCCGTATCCTTCGAAGAACGAGCAAAACAGCCTTGTCATCCGTGGCAGGGTTCTTGGCGTTGTTGCCTCCTCGGATCGTCCCGCAAAAGAAGATGCTGGTCTTCTGGAAGAACTATTTGTAGATGAAATCCGTGAGTTCAATAAAGAACACGGAATTAGAGACTGGTAACAAAGGACGGTGCCATTCATGCTGGATTCATCCACACGATGCAGGAGAAGATGAATCGGGTTTGATTAGCAGAAAGCGGTGATCTGATTATTATATGAATAGTGAAGTATTCTGAAGCCGGGGAATAATCTCCTCGGCTTATTTCTATATCCGTCACAAAACAACATAATACCTCAAAACCAAACCATCACAAAACAACATATAAAGAGCCGGATCAAGCCCTGATCACCCCAACCCGCACAAAAATTGGATAGAGATAAGAATGTGCACCGGGGACGTTCAGCGCCCGAGGACCCGTTATTTCATTTTCCAGTGCTGTCTGGAAAGCTCTTTCCACCGTAGACCTGCTTATGCTCTTCTCCTTGCCGTCAATCCACATCTCGTTTCCAAATCCATCGATGCTTTCTCCATCATAGTGGCGGCCGCCGGAACCGCCGGGAGTGGACACAGTATATTTGAATTTGATACCACCCTTGCCTCCGCGTCCGAATGTGGAGAACGGATAACCGGCAAAGAGGCAGATTGCTTTCCACAGCTCAAGACTCCAATCTCCACACTTCGCAGCATCCTTTAACTCTTCAACCGCTGCCTTCCTGGCTCGATACAATTCCGTCCTATCCGCCGCTGCAGACACATCCAAACCATATACGCCCTTGCTATATGGAAGCAATGAATTCACTGTAGACGGTGCCATCTTCAAGATTTCACATACTTCCGTCATTTTCTTACCGGCTGCAAGAAGCTCCTGTATCTGCCTCGTCTCCGGATACATCAGGTCGTGGGTGGTAATCAGGATCTTCCGAACTTTTACCCGGCTGATACAGAACTCCTCTGCCAGCAGTTCCTGCTTTTTCTTCCCGTCCTTGCCTTGCTCTTCTTCCCCTGGAGAGTTGTATGCATCAGAGACGGAAGCATAGAAGTCTTCGATAGTTTGATCGGGGTTGATGTATTTTGGTTTTCTGGGCATGCTCTTCTCCTTCCACATTTTCTCCCGCACCGGAGAGATAATAACCGTCACAAAGCAACATATATCCTTGGAAAACTGATGGAAGTCGCCCTCCAGCTCATTTTTTGACAACTTCAACCTTAAGTATCTGTTCTGTCGGCACTTTATACTCTGCACACATGATCTTGCATTTCAACTCATAGTGTCCAGGAGTATTCCCGACAACAAAGAACTCTATACATCTCTTACTACTGTTATGACGGATCTCGTCTATACTGATTTCAGCTTTGTTCTCGACAATATCCCATCCATTGATTCCCTGCAGACTTATAAGACCTTCTGGAAAATCTTCTCTCGCTTCCCGAGCTTTGATACCTTCCAGTACAGTAGCTTTGCCTTTCATCTCATGCTTAGGAAGTGTTAGCTCTGTGAGCATCGGAAGATCTATTGTCTCATATATCTCTAATTCTTCCGGGACCTCAATTTCTACGGTTATGTCAGTAGCGCGGCTGTTTCCAGTGTTTTTTATTACGAGATCAAGCCAAGCACTACCTGCCATAATCCGGCTCCTGGTTTTACAGGCCTCCTGTAATTCTTGAATTTCTTCATCCGATGGCAATAATCTATTATAATGGGAGATGCTGCTCATTGCCACTCCGAGTCGTTCCGCATCCTCTTTATTCAGCTTTCTATACCAGTTCTTTAGATTTTGAACGGCCTCCGGTTCAGAAGTATGTATAGTCACAGGAACAAATGTTTCTACTATTAGCCGAGGTTCTCGCCTTTCACCGGTCTTGGCTCTAAGATCAGCATTCTCTTCTTCCAAAGCTCTAACCTTTTCGGTCAGATCAAGCAATTCTGCATGGCTCTTTTCAATATCAAACTCTGATGCCCGAACCCATCCTATCCGAGGTTTTCTTGCAATCTGGCGAGTGAGAGACGCAATAACTTTACCAGCCAGCTCATCGTCGTTGCTCCACCAATCAACAGTCCTATGGTTCAGCACTTCAGTTCTGAAATCTTTCAGCTTCTTGATCCTATCTTTATCTGTTTCTTGAAATGTCTTTGGTACCGTCGCATCATCCTTCATCAGGAATGCCAGGACAGGGATACCTTTCTCAACTGCATACCGGAATTCTTTCTGCGTATAGCTGATGCCTTCACCAGGCACTTCTGATCCAAAGCACTTTCCGATTATCAGAACATAATAATCCGACTCGTCAATATCCTTCTTGATGATCTCCCACTGATCTTCATCAGCAGCGCCGAACATCTCCATACCCACTGGAAAATGATAGATGGAAAGGATGGCATCCCGGACTTTGAGACGCGCAGTCTTCAGATCCTTGAAAGTCGATGATATGAAAATCTGATATTTCTTTTCCAAGATCCGCGCCTCCTCTCTTTTGTAGTCCGCCACCCTGACGTAGCTTTATTGCATCAGGTGAATATGAATTCACAAATCACTATACAGATCCGCTTTATACTCCCCATCCTCTATCAGCTTCCGGAACGCCGCCTCCACAGTTGGCTTGTCCTCTTTGTATGTAACGCCGAACCGGGAACCGATGCCCGCTGCGAGGATTACGAGGGTTTTGTGCATAACAGAGTTCTACCTTAATATCAGCTTCATTCGTTAGTGTTTCGGATCGTAATCGTAAGCTGAGGGGCAGAGCAGTATATTTTCCTGCCCCTCGAATGTTATTTTATTTTGCGATGCGTCCCTTGGCTTTGATGATCTCGATCACGGAATCCACGTACTTCTCGCAGCCTTCACATCTCTCAGCTTCAGCCATAATTCCTATCTTATTGGGTTTCATCCTTTCTTCGTTAGTTTCATCAGGTGTTGCTTGTTATTATATATGACTATTCCAACGCAAATCAAATTAGCGGCCAAGCCAATTAGAATCAGTACGATATTTTTACTGGAATATGCAATCCAGGCAAACATTAATACGAATAATTGGATTAAGGTTTTCTTGATATCTAGCGATATTTCAAAAAATTTCCTAATAAAGATCATCCTATAGATAAACAACGCAATAAAAGAAACCAAAGTGGAAATGGACGCAGCATATAGACCACATGAATTTATAAGCAGAAGGTGTACTAACACATTGCACACACCAGCCAGAATCGTTGTAATACTGACTTCTTTGGTCCTATTATATGCTATATATATACTTCCAACCGCTGATGACATACCTGAAAAAAGCATTCCGACCAGTTGTATTGGGATGTGATGATATGCTTCTACAAAATCTCCACGGACGAAAATTGTAAACACGATAGGCAATAAGTTAATGATGCCTGTGATAAGCAACATATAAATTCGAAATATCAGAGTGAACATATCGCGGATATAGGTTTTCCCATCTCTATCAGACATACTCCGCACAATGTTTTCAGTCCACGCCACATTAAAAACGTTAAAAAAAGTCCCTGTTATGTTTGCAAACTTACATGCAACGGAAAAAATGCCATTTGCACCTTCTCCCAATTTCCAGAGAATAATTAGGCGGTCAGAATAATTAATTGTCCAACTCGCAATTTGATTAAAGACGAGGGGGATCGAATAAGTTAAAAGTGTCTTCGCCGTTTCTTTGCTAATGTATTCTCTTCCGAGTTCCGAATAGATTTTCGTTCTGAAAATCATATATAGGAAACTGACCGTATGAGCAATTACAGATGATAAGAGGATTCCTTCAACTTTCCAGCCCAAGCCTGCAATAAACAGAACATTCAGAAGAATAGCTAGTGCTGAACTAATAAAATTGGACAACCCATAGCCAACATTATCGCCTTTGGCCCTGCAAACCTGATACATAACCGTACAAGCTGTTTGAGCCAAATAAAACGCATATACCAAACCTGCATTCTTCAGGTGAAAGAAAAAATCAACAATCCAGAATATAATTGAAATGCCAATGCACATGATTGCTACGACAGCAAATGCATTAGTCACTACTTTCTTTTTATCTGTATCATTCGTTTCGACAATATAGTATCGAAACATTCCCATTTCTAACTGCAAAGTCAAAAAGGGAACAATAATCATCACCAATGAAGTATAGATGTCTACTCTTCCATATTCCGCTGTTGAAAGCAGTGCCGTATATAAAGGAAGAAGCAGGAAACTGACAATTTGCGTAGATATCTTCGCTATCATCAGAATTCCAGTATTTTTAAGAAGTTCCTTTCCTCTAGACACAATGACCTCCTAAAATGTCTTGGTCAGCGGGTATTCCCTATTGCCAGAAAAATTCATACGGTACCACTCTGAAGATTCCCACTCCAACCAATTCGGCAAATACCAAATAAAAGATTGAAAAAATGATATATACGACTGATTTTACAATGAATCTTGTTTTGTTTTTAAATGTCACCAGTATCATATAACTAAACAATGTGTGTGCAAACAAATATACATAGTATGCGAATCTTTCAATCACAGACATTCTATATTTCAGAATACGACATAATAATGCGATCAGAGCCATGTAAACCAAAAAATTACCACTTAACTTGGATCCCATTATTCCTTTATTACTTGAAACAGATTCACTGGCAGATTTGGTAAGTTTGTTGGCCCCAAAATATGAAAGAATAAGTATTGAACTATAAAACACTAAAAGCAGAGTATAGAATAATGACGAGCCTGATCCACTCGCCCATCTACTGTTCTGATACCAAGCATAGCTCGGTAAAATGTTCTTTAGTGAAAAATCAAGTATATAATCAAATCCCAAGAATACCATTAACGTTGCAAGTGTTGCTAAGGCGATATTCTTTTTATTTTGCTTGGCATTATACAAGGGGATAAAACCTAAGCAAATTATCGCAGATGAATGCATGGTTGCCGCCAGTAAGACAAATAGTGAAAACACTACATAACGTTTCTTTTGCAAATAGTCTAATCCAAATAGAATGATTGCAATCGCAATTGCTTCTGCAATCATTGTCATATACATAAAGTATATGAATGTTGTAACGAATAGAAATGTTTCCAGAGCAGCATCCTCAGAATACTTATAGATATATCTTCCAACACTCCCATAAGTTAATAAACTGGTAATGAATACAAAAAACTGAGGCTTGTTCGAAATGGTCCCTAACAACTTTAAAAGAACGACAAACCCATAATCATAGGCTTTATTTCCAACAAATCTTGATAAATCTGACCATGATGTGTTCGCTATCATCTCGAAATTAGGAATATAGTGAAAGAGGTCAGCACCAGTGCTTGTACTTCTCAGTCCTGCAAACAGAATCAATGTTCCAAATGCTATGATCACAAATCTCTTTCTATTCCTTCGAAACGCAATTCCATATAGCAGCATTAAAAGAAGCAAAATATAATAGACAGTCAAAAAAGCTCTTCCTCCTTGTCTTACTCCCCAATAGATGATAATGCATTTTATCATTATCAGTCTGTTGAATTATATAAATGAGAGCATATCATTCCCTTGATTTCTCACCTAATTTGATTACAATAGCTCTGATATCTCGCTATTAGATGTTCAAGGTAAGTTGTTATGCATCACTTAACAACTTAACTAACGCCGACAAATCTGCATCTTGGCGCCTTTTAATTGTCATTAATTTGGATTGAATAACACCTTGTTTTATATGCTGTTCAATTGCTTGTAGCACCCTATTTTGCATTTCAACAACATCATACGGGTTACAATAATAAACAGCATCCCCATAGAGTTCAGGAAGGGAACAAATGCTTGATATTACGCATGTCTTACCGTATTTCATTGCCTCCATCGGGGGAAGTCCAAATCCTTCATTCAAGGAAGGATAAAAGAATATATCGCAATTCTTATACGCCAGCTCAAGTTCTTCTGAGTTTACATATCCAAAGAACTCAAAGCATTCGGTGTTCTTTATTCCCTTTTTTATTCTCTCCGGAAGATTTCCATATACCCTTGTTTTAACACCGCTCAGCAGACCTTTTTCATAAAGGTTGTCCAAAGCCTTTACACCCCGGTAGCTATTTTTAATCCATCGGTTTGCGCTGATCATTAATATATAATGCTCATTTCTACCCGTACTCGTCTCATTCACTGTCTCTATATGTTTTTCAGGTGGATAAAAAACTAATATCTCCCTATTTTGAGACTGCATCGGATAATTCACTTTCATCGAATAGGCAGAATGGTTGGAATCCGTGATGACAACATCAAATACCTTAAGTATGTTTTCATAGACCTTCCTGTTTTTTTTAGTTGTTCTGGTTTTAAGGATTACGTACTTTATTAGCTCCTTTATGTCTGATTTACTTTGTACATATAGATAGGCATAGCGGTCATATGGCTTTTCAAGTGTCCGCAACCCGTGACACACTCCAATACTAATAACGCTGTCTGGCAGCGTACAATTCACATATGGATAAGCCAAGCCAGCAAAAAAGCGTACTTCTTTATCTTTAGGATCGTGACTGCACGCATCGACTATCAACTTCACAATATCCTCAGCTGTCTTGACATGACACACATTTATTGACTTTTCACGGATAATTTCCAGTATCCAAGAATCCAGAAATCTTTCAGTGTCATAACACACGATCAAATCATAACTACCATCATATTCTTTTGAAAGGCCATAGAACACAGATTTGATGTATTCTCCACCGCCATGGAAATTGGTGCCGCCAATAGCCTGCGAAAATAATAGATCAAAAAATAGCACCTTATTCATTAGTCTTTTCCTCTCGGCGTATTGGTTTTATAGTTAATGGCTGACTTGTGTATACAAGCGAATCAGCTGGAATCTTCCCTCTTACTACTGTTCCCGCACCTATTACACATCGATCTCCTATCTCGACACCGCGTAAGATAGTCACATTTGATCCAATCCAGACATCTTCTCCAATAGAAACAGGACTGGCAACAAACTCTTTCCGAAGATTTTCAATGTTTCTGTAATCGTGATCATGATCATATATACACACATTCTGCCCAATGACAGTTCGAGAACCAATGGTGATACTGCTATGAGAATTAAGAAGACAACGATCATTAAACAGTACTTCTCGTCCTATGGTGATTTTTGCTCCTTCCGCTAGATTCAGTATCGTTCCTGTTCTGAAACCACTACGATAATCAATATTCACTTTACCTTTTCCACGAATGACTAGGTTCGCAACATTACTGTGAAATGAGATATTGTGTCCCCGACTACGCCAGTATAGTATTTTAATCAATGAAAGAAGCTTGTTTCCAATTCCGAGCAACATAGCAATCCCCGTACCGGCGCGGTAACCGGATCGAGCAGATCTGAAAACAGATGCCGCCAAATTATCCGTTTCGTATCATTTTTGCTCGATATTATATAGTTAATAGGCTCACATATTTGTTTACCATATTTTCCATTCCATAGTTAGATATAGTGCGCTGATATATTGCTTCGACTATCTCTTTTCTCTTGTCTTCATGAATCCATTGTTTTATCAGTTCTGCCAGTTCCCCTGGTTGATTCACCGCAAAAGAATACTCTTCGTTCTGCATAACGTCAAGATTCATTGATATGTTGGAATAAAAAGACATTACTTTGGCCGATGCACTCTCCAGCAAAACATTGGGCATTCCTTCCGCCAGGGATGGCAAAATTACTAAGTCATATCGATAATATCTGCTTCTCATATCCTCAACGTGACCGCAGAAGGTTATTTTATCGCTAATATTGTTGGCCTGGACCTCAGCTATTAACTGTTGATAGTAACTGTCATCTTCAATATTGCCGGCAAAATCCACATGAATATCTATGCTGTGCAATATTTCAACAGCTTTTATCACCAACATCTGATTCTTGATCGGGCTAACTCTTGCCGGAACCAGAACAGAAATTCCATCATTAAATGATATCTTTTCATCATGCTTGGTGAATTGCCTGTGCTCAACCCCATTGTATACGGTTCTTACCTTATCAAAACCATTCCTTTTATAGTATTCCGTTGCTTGTGTAGAATTGGCGGTAATCTCGTCAGCATTCTTTAGAATTTTTGCATATATTTTTTTTCCAAGAATAGTTTCCCCGGTATTTCTTTCAGAGAAAACCACTTTGACGCCAAATAGTTTGAAAACCGGAATCAGCACAAGAGCCATCCTTGAATACATTAAGACACTACCCACATTATGCTTCTTAATCAAACTCGCAGAGTCAACAAGTGCTCTTAATAAAGATTGAATCTTTCGGATTTTGGTCCTTGGTACGTTTGTACTGTCATAATAGTTCCATCCCATTTTAACGATTGTTAAATGTGGATTCATTTTTGCTATGTACGTGTCATCCTCTGTATCTGCATGATAGTTCTCCAAGCAGAGAACCACCTTATATCCTCTATCAGCAAGTGCATTGGACAGGTATCGAAATTGTGTTTCTGCACCGCCGCGTGCAATCCGGTGCATCATAATCAAGATCGTTTTGTCCATTTGCAGAGACCTCCATTAATCTGAAAAAAAGCTGGCATCAATGCCATAATAATCTACAATCTGGTTCATTAGCACATCATTGCGATTGTTCTTAACGTTGTCATTCGACAGCGCAACAGTTTGGGTATTGCCTAAAATAAAGTTCTCTCTGGTGTACTTGCTGAGCTTTACAACAGGTGTCCCTGCCATAGTTTCCATCACTTTGAGCCAAATATCATCATTTCCCGGAGATAAACGCAGAAACAGATCAATATTTTCCCAATCCTTATAAAGAATATTGGGTGGATAGAGCACGCCCCCCACACCAAGTGCAATTAATGATTTTGCATCATTCTTTACACCGGGTGCAAGCATGTGCCAGGCACGATAGCTATTAATCTTTTTTCCGCTCCACGTAATCTCATGAGTTCTTGCTGCGATAACGCATCCGGGATTCTTCGTATGAGCTTCATATAACCTTTCAAACAGATCTTCCTCATACATAATATCATCATCAATTGTGATGATAAGATCATTCGGGAACTCTTTCATCGCGTAGTAGTATTTTGTATGAACTCTAATATCTTTTACAAATCTTATCTCCAGGCCATGATCTATTTCTTCACGCAGAGCGTCTTCAACTTGGTTTGTATTCTCAATCAAATCTGTAATCCACAATATCACACGATCTGGCATGAGTGTCTGATTAAAAATGCTTTTGAGTGTATAATGCAATGCCGAAATGCGTGATGGAATCGTTGTCATGCTGACAATAATTTGTTGTTCTCTGGGATTCTTATTAAGTTCCTTTTGACAAGACTTGTAGTGCGTTCTTACATATCGATCGCACAGCTTCTGAACAAGCAAATGCTCTGCATATATACCAATATTAATTGCTTTATTTATTTTCTTCTCGTTCGATCTGAACCGAGGTAACGTCATATTATAAAATGACTTAATCATTGTCTCTTCTCCATAATATTTTCGTTCTGTCAATTCCTAATACTTCTTATTGTCCTTGGGTTACCGTATGATATAATTCAACAAATTTATCGACCTGAGTTTCTATTGAGAATTCATTTAATTTTCTGTCAAACCCTTTTCTTCGTTCTTCTGTAAATTCCCATCTGGCTACCTTCATAATTCCTTCAGCAATGGCATCGGGGTCATTTGGCACGATGATCATTCCTGTAATACCGTCTTCCACTAGCTCAGGTAGTCCTCCGCAATTGGTTACAACAACAGGCAGATACGATTTATATGCGTCTATCACCACACGGCCAAACGGCTCTGCCCAAATAGAGGGACAGACAAGCAAGTCCATTTTTTCCAGCAAGCTTAACAGCTCTTGCTCATTAAGGAATCCTTCAACAACAACCCTGCCTGTATCCTTTGCAGTACGTTCTATATCAGGAAGCATCGCGCCTTTACCTGCAAAATGAAAAACAACGTTATTAGGCGTGAGTTTAACTGCATCTAACAAAAACTGTATCCCCTTGGTTTCAATAAATGAGCCGATATATACAACATGAACCTCATTTGACCTCTTTCGCAATCGGAGCTCAGCCATTTCTTTTAGTCTGTCCATTTTGAAGTCGATTGCATTATAGATCACTTGTTTATATGCATTTTTGAAGTAACCGGCATTTATAAATCTATTCAGCGTGTAACATGACGGGGCAGTAACTGCATTTATTTTCTGTGCTTTCTGTATATGAAAGCATCTAAACATTTTGCAAATAGAATTTATTTTTTCTGAACATTCACATCCATTTCTGTGGAGTAAATTCGCTCTCGGACACATAAAATAGTAATCTCGCAGGGTCTGAACAACAGGAATATTCATCTTTGCAGCGCATTCCCAGACAACTGGTGTAATTCCATATATTGTGTTTAAGTGAATAACATCCGGTTTAATCTCACGCAGAACCTTGGTAACTTCCTTTTCGTTCAGAGGATTATATACATCAAGTATTTTGTACAGTATCCTTTTCAAGGTGGGTCCGTGTTTAAAATCCCAGAACGACATAATATTTGAGAAACGCCTTCTAATTATCGAAACACCATTCAGTATTTCCTGACTATCTTCGTTTCCGGTCGCTAGCACAAAAACTTCGTGGTCAGCTGCACGTAGACCTTCCGCTAACTTTTGTGAACTGATTTCTGCGCCGCCAATGATATTCGGTGCATACAAAGAATTAATTATTAATATTTTCATTTACTTGCCATCTCCACTTTGTTCTAATCATTGCAGGTAGCCTTTATTCTAGCTGACTCGACACTACTATTTATCTGTGATTAGCTTTTCTTTCCACCTACCATCCAAGGCAAATACCGATTGACGATCCAGATAAATGGGCTAAGCCCAATCACTATCACAAAGACACATAAGATTGGCAAGACATACTCGTTTCTTAAAGTTAATAGATCGCATATCTTAAAAAAAGGCTTAATCACATAGTTTTCAAAAGCATATAAGAACAGACTGTTTTTCCCTATATACTGCAAAAGGTTACCCCCCCCTACGCAAAATTTCTCAATCTTCTTTGATAATACAATCAATACCGGGATTGACAATAGCGTCATTATAATATGAGGGGTATACATAGAGTATATTCCTCGATGAATATTTACATCGTTTTCTAAAAGAATTGCAAATAAACAATAGATCGTTGCACACACACCTACTGTAAATTTACTTTCGATAAAGTCTATTATTTTTTTATCAAGCCTCTTATACTGATAGCCAAGCATCATATATAAAGTCATGATACAGGCATTCTCTGCTTGCCAAGGCAGTTTTGCTTTGAAAGCAATGATAAGAACCCAACCAATTAGCGAAATAATAATAGAAAGAACCGGAACAAGAAATCTTTTATTGGTATGTTCACTTATTTTAACTATACAATAAAATATCAATGATGATGATAACAAGCATCCAATGAACCATAAATCATCATTGTAACCACTGATTTGGAACAACAATCCCTTGATGCGATCCAGAAAGTTCTCATTTTGAAATACGCATGCAACAAGAAGCTTGATCGATCCCATGGCCAAAAACGGAACAAGTAGTCTCTTTGCTTTGTTGATAATGAATAACTTAAATGATTGCTTTGTCGAAAACGTGTATCCGGAAACAAAGAAAAACATTGTCAGGAAAAAGCCGGAAAAAAATCTAGAATACATTGTCGGGGCTCGGCTATGACTTAAAAGGACAAATAAAACCAGTATTCCCTTGCATATATCAAGCCATTTTATTCTTTGTCCAGGCTCTCTATCAGACACCTTATATTCCTCCTGAATTGTTTTTCTAAAAACAAATCCTCTACTCGTTGCCGTGCTGCTAATCCCATTTTGTCACGCAGTTCTTTATCATCCGTCAACTTCTGCAGCGCCGCTGCATATGCCTTATAATCGCAATTTGGGCACTCGATACCCGTGACGCCATCCAAATTCACATAGTTAACACCTGACCCCGGAATAGTGAACGTCACTGCTGGATGCCCAAAGTACATGCCTTCCGCAAGTGCTAGCCCGAAGCCCTCATTCCGAGTAATGGAAGGGAACAATACTATGTCGCAGGCGTAGAGGTACGACCGCCGTTCGGAATCTGTAATCCTGCCAAGGAATTCAACCTTCGGATCACCCTTCGCTTCTTCTTTCAAAGACTCTGTCAATTCGCCGCTCCCAGCCACAAGGAAATGCATGTCAGCATCCCCGAGTTCCTTTGATGCTTTTATCAGGTATGTTAGCCCTTTATACGGTACATGCCGACCAATGAAGAAGCCCAGCGTCTTTCCGGCATACTTTTCTTTGATCCGTTTTCCAGCTTCAATTTCTTCTTCCGTGATCACAAGGTTACCTTCATCAATCATATACGGAAGGATGTAACGCTTATCTCCAAACTGTGGTGTAAACGCTGATTCATCCACATGCTTCGGTGTAGCACCGAGTATCTTGTCTGCACGGTCAATCAGAGCCAAATTCTGCCCATGGAATAGATGTTTCAGGAGCTTTTGCTTTGTAATATCCAGATGCCAGTACACAAGAAGCTTGAAGTCTCTGCTCCTGTACTTCATCAGGTAGTGGGTAACGAAAGGATTCGGGTAATGTAGAATTATGATATTGGGCCTAAACTCATCCATTACCCTCTTCAGTTCACGGCCATATGTTGCGGAAACAGCCTGTGACCTTGCTTTCAGGAAATACCCGCAACGGATGATGTCAACTCCATCTATTACGTCGGTTCTTGTCTCTCCATGCTTACAGGTTGTATTGCCGTCACTGGCATCTTCATTAAAGCATATCACCTTCTGCTTCGCGCCAGTCCCAATGAGGGCTTTTACCATATCCCGTGCAACCTGCTCTGTGCCTCCAAGGAAGGGATAATAATACTTTGAAATATGTAAAACCCTTGCCTTTTTAATATCCATTGATCTATTATCCCTTCACAAAAAGTATTAGTTTTGTGCTCTCCAATAATTGAGAGCATCTGCGAGTATTTGATCTAACCCCAGTTCCGGCTGCCAGCCTGTGTGCGCAGTTAGCTTATCGTGGTTTCCACATACAACAGGCGTATCACTTGGGCGCATACGAGCAGGATCCTGCTTCACTTCAATTGACTTATTTGCCATACCAACCAGCTTGTCCAGTACTTCCTGCGCCTTATGGGTAGTCCCCGAGGAGATGTTATAAACCTCACCGGTATGGCCTTTCTCGACAATCAGCCGTACCGCCCTGCAGGCATCCTTGACGTGAGTGAAGTCACGCGCAGACTCAAGGTTTCCAACGGACATGAATTCTTTTTTTCCAGCCTCAACTTCAGCGATTCCGGAAGCAAAGTCGGAAATCATATAGCCTTTTGCCTGCCCAGGACCACCCAGATTGAAAAGGCGAATCATGCAGATATCCATCCCGTAAGAGCGGACATATAGCTGCGCAAAAAGCTCCTGCGCCTGTTTTGAAATTGCGTAGGGAGTAATCGGCTTAACCGGAATATCTTCCGTAACATTTGCACCGATCTCCTTTAGATTTCCATATTCATCGGAAGAGCCAACGGCGATAACACGAATCTTTGGATTTACTGCCCGGACCGTTTCCAGAATATTGATAAGACCAACCGTGTTCAGTTGAACTGTCAACTGCGGTTTCTTCCAAGACAAGCCGACATTAGCCTGCCCTGCCATGTTGATGATCACATCAGGCTGATGCTTTTCAAGAACGCTCTGAATCATCTCCGGATTCATGATGTCCATCGCAACTGTATCCTTAGTTTCCTTCAGATCACAGCGCACTACCTCATATCCGTTTGCCTCAAGCTCAGCTGTAAGATGTGATCCTATAAATCCGGAACTTCCAGTGATTAATGCCTTCACTTTACACCTGCCTCTTTCTTAGCCAACTGAAGATCATGTTCGGCCATGATCCTGCATAATTCCTCATAACTCGTCTTCTGCGGATTCCATCCGAGCTTTGTTTTTGCTTTAGTCGGGTCACCCCAGAGGTTCACAACATCAGTCGGGCGATACCACTTTGGATTGACGCAAACCAGCATCTTACCGGTCTTCTTGTCATAACCCTTTTCATCCAGGCCCGTGCCTCTCCATTCAAGTTCAATGCCATCGTTGGCAAACGCAAGCGTTGTGAACTCACGAACGGTATGCTGCACACCAGTTGCAATGACATAGTCATCCGGTTCATCCTGCTGAAGAATCAACCACATGCACTCAACGTAATCTTTGGCATACCCCCAGTCACGGAGAGAATCGAGGTTGCCAAGTTCAAGATGATCCTGCAAACCACAGGCAATGCGTCCGGCTGCCAATGTGATCTTCCGTGTTACAAAGTTATCGCCACGGCGCTCAGACTCGTGGTTAAAGAGAATACCGTTACAAGCGAATATGCCGTAAGCTTCACGATATTCTTTGATCATCCAATAGCCATACTGCTTTGCGACAGCGTAGGGGCTGTAGGGGTGGAATGGGGTGTTCTCATTCTGAGGGACTTCCTCAACTTTACCGTAGAGTTCGCTTGTACTTGCCTGATAAACACGGCAGGTTTTATCAAGGCCAGCTGTATGAACCGCCTCAAGGATTCTGAGAACACCAAGCGCATCGACATCACCGGTATATTCGGCCGCATCGAAGCTAACCTGTACGTGACTCTGCGCTGCAAGGTTATAGATTTCATCAGGCTGAACTTTCAACACTATGCGAATGATGCTGGAGGAATCAGAAAGATCACCCTCATGGATAATCAGCTTGTCAAGGATATGGTCAATGCGTGATGTTGTAGATACAGATGCTCTACGCACGATACCGTGTACCTCATAGCCCTTTTCCAGCAGCAACTCCGCCAAATAAGAACCATCCTGTCCTGTAATACCTGTGATTAACGCTTTTTTCATTTTGGTTTCTCTCCTTACTTATACTCTGCTTATTATGATAGACATGGATCCCTCAAAACTGAGTGTTTCATTTGTTGCTGGGATGAAGAAAGTATCTCCCATTTTCACCTGTGTACTTGTTCCATTCAGCTCTATTGTCCCTATGCCTCTAATGCAGGAAAGTGAATGGAAGCTGTCATCGGTCACAAGTGCTTTCTTCTCGCCATCTACCTCAAGAATCTCTACCTCGAAGTACTTACACCTGATCTGACCATCAGTTTCTTCAAGCTCAACCGGCTCATACTTCCGATAGTCAAGAACATCCAGTGCCTTTTGCAGATGCAGTTCTC
>Ga0256404_1008484_pt1 | contig 15409 bp, 11 predicted proteins | sample RumenRJG_01DNA_FD_185990 | JGI IMG/M metagenome (GOLD analysis project Ga0256404, IMG submission 185990) | Bovine rumen microbial communities from Lethbridge, Alberta, Canada - RJG_01 | ecosystem: Host-associated > Mammals > Digestive system > Stomach > Rumen | place: Canada: Alberta | collected...
AATTATATATTCATTTTATCCTTGTGAAAAGGAAAGCGTGTTCGGTCGAGCCGGACTTCGCAACTTGCGGCTCGTGTGTTTCTTTGTTACTTTCTTTTCACACCGAAAAGAAAGTAAGTAACTACTTCTTGTAAAGAAAAAAGGATAGAACGTAATATCCTATCCTTATTCGATTATTTATCCTTAACTCCGAAGCGTTAGCTTTGGAAATTAACGCCCGTTAGGGCAATTAACTCCGCCTATGGCGGAAATTCACGCCCGTTAGGGCAATTCACGCAGAGCTAACGATTCGGCAAAAAAGAGCGTCCGCGGACGCTCTTTTTTAATTTTAGGAAGATTTATTTTTTCTTCTTGTAATTAGGTTTTTTGTAATTACTCTTACCTTTTTTCACTACTCTTTGAGTGTAAACGGGTTTTACCACGTCGGAGTATTCTTCGTCTTCTTCGACGTCCACTTTTTCTACGGACGGCGTTTCTACAACTTTGATATCCTTTGCGGGATTAGCCACGTTTTCGCCGACTACTTCCTTAGGATGTTTTTTCTTCCAACGTCTTACGAGAACTACGATTACTACCACTATAATAGCTACTGCGATGACTATCGAGGAGATAAGCAACCACGCGTCGCCTCTATCCCAAATGCTGGACTTATTCTTGTCTTTATCTTTGTCTTTGTCCTTATCCTTGTCCTTATCGGTCTTTGCGTCTTCGGCATAGCTATAAACTCTGGAACTTGCCTTTAATTTAGCGTCGTCGTCGAGAGCGTTATACGCATCCTTTGCGGCGGTGAATTCGTCTTCGGTAATCGTAGTAAGTTCTACCTGGTCGATTGCCATCATACCCATAAGAAGCTGTTTCGTTCCCGTGGTGTCCTTTTCGTCCTTGTTTGCGCCGAGATAGAACGCCCACTTAGCGGAAGAGGAAGAGCTGCTCGGATTGTAGATATAGAAAGTATAAGTCTTTTCTTCGTAGCTGTTTATAAGAATGGACTGATACTTATCGGTGGAGCTGTTCTGCATAAATCTGAATTCTGCGTTTACTCCGTCGGTGGTATAGGTCTTCGTATTGTCGTCGCCCTTAACTTCCTTTGCGAGCATTGTTTTTGCGTTGAAACTCAACTTATAATAGGTCTTGGACGCTATCGTGGAAGAGCTTGTCGTGGTGTAAGCCTGACCGAAGGGCGCCTTATTGCTCATGACGAGACTGTTGTATCCCGACATAGTGATGAATTCTTTTATATCGAAGTTCTCGGGCATAAACTTTTCAAACACGTTTTCGTTGGTGTGCGTGTCTGTGTTTTCGTTCATGTAGAGCTTTTTCAACTTTTCTATATCCGAAGTGTTGTTGTATACGCCGTAGAGTCTGTCGTTCTCGGTAGTTCCCGTTGCGTCGGTAGCCTTGCTCCATTCGTAGTTATTGGGCGTGTTACCTAAATTATAACCGTCTTTACCCTCTTCAACGGTGTTTTCGGTGAAGGAGTCGAAGGAGTCAATGGTATAAACGAGCTTCTTTATGGCGTACTTATTGTTATTGTAAAGGTACGCGAAGTCGTGCATTTTGACGCTGCCGTCTTCGTTATATTCGCCCTTGGCGAGTTGTTCGTTGTATTCTTTTTCCTTCACTTCGAGAACTCTTACCGCGTCGAAATAAACGGTGCCTTTGGAAAGGTCTGCGTCGTTATACGTAGCGGTAGCTTTTTTGACGAGGTCGCTGGTCTTCGTGGTCTTCGTTGCGTACGGATTGCCTAAGGACAATTCGAGCTTGAAGCTGCTGGACGACGCGCCGGTCTTTATATAGAAGCTGTACTGAGTCCAACTGCCGTTGGTGTCGATAGCCGTATATCCGACGTAGTTTGCGCCGACGTCCGCGGTAAGAACCTTACTTATATTGCTGACGGTAACGGCAGCCTTTGCTCCGTCCTCGGTCTTTACCCATACGGATACGAGATAGTATTTATCGGCGCTGAGCGTCTTGGAGGCGGACGACATACTCAAAGCCACGCCGTAATTACTCTTTATCATCATTACGGTGTCGTACGGGCTCTTGTAGTCGGAAGTCGAGAACAAAGAGCCGTCGTTAGCGATAGTACCCGCTTTGATTTCTTTCTTTCCGGCTACTTCTCCGCCGTCGGTAACCAAAACGTTACCCGTCGTGTTAGAAGTCTTCGTCCCGACAGTCTTATACGCACTGTACGTTCCTACAGCCTTATCGCTTACGCCTCTTACTCTGAAAGAGGTGTTTCTTACGTTAGTCATATCGACGTCAAAGGAATATTCGGTTTGACCGTCCACGACGTCTATACGCTTGTAAAGTCTTTCTACGCTCTTGGCTTTGGCACCGTCTCCTTCGAGGAAACGAGCGTAAACTTCGTAATGGGTAGGCTTGGTGGTGTTACCTTCGCCGTCTACGCCCACTACGGAATTCCATTTTATCGTGTAATTATTTTCGCTGTTCTTTACGGTGTTGAGTTCGACCTGGTTAAACGTGTTTTCTTTCGCGGTGCCTTTCGTCCAACTCGAAGTGGTAGCCACGCCGACAAGTTTTCCTTCCGCGTCGAATTCTTTATCGTCGGTGGAAGCGTAGTCTATGGAAGAGAAACTTCCGTTCGTGACGCTTTCGCTTGCGGTAGCGGTGTTCGCGAAAGAGTAGGACTTAACTTCGTCGCCGCTCTTCGTGGAAGCGTTGTATTCGCTGTATTTTATTTCGGTGCAATTCGCTACGGCGAGATGAACGTTGCCTTTGACGTAGTTGCTCGTGTCGAAACGGCTTCCGCTACCCATCGTGATTTGCAATCCGACGTAGTTGGTTTTTATCGCGTCGCCCATAATATAGAAAGCGATTTCTTTCCACTCTTTCGAATTAAATCCGCTCACGCTTGCCACGCTCGCTTTCTTTTCGTCGTCGCCGGAACCGCCCATAAGATTAACGGTCACGCCTTTACCGTCTTCGATACCTTCGGTCTTGACGCGGATAGCGAATCTGTACGCCTTGTTGGGCAAAATCTTGATGTCGCTCGTGGTTTTGCTTGTCAAAACGGACGCGGTAGCGGCGTTATGTTTATAGATAAGTTCTCTCAAACTTACGGTGGTGCCGTTTACGTCGATAGAACCTATATCGCTTTCTTCGGAAGATGTAATTTCTATTTTACCGCTGTCGTCGGAAGCCTGAGTGTCTTTATTAGCGAGTTCGTATTCCCAATAAGACTCGGTGTTTTCGTCGTTAATAAGTCCGCCGAAATCGAGGTCGCCCACGCTGGACAAGGGAGAAAGAACCTGCCACGACTTGTCGTCAGGTTTATCGCTTTCGGTCACTTCGTCGATAGAAATATCGTCGAATAACACGCCGCCGAACATAAGGTTTTCGTACTCGGTAGCGCTGCCTTCGCCGAACCAGAATTCCATAGTAAGATTACGCGGGCTGAGCTGATTACCTTTTACGTAGAAAGTAAGTTTTTCCCATCCTTCGTTGCAAAGAGTAGTCTTTTCTACGATATCTTCGCCGGCTCCGGTAAGTTTAACTTTCGCATAGGGCTTTTCGTTGTTGTTTTTCCATACTTCGTATTTAGCCATATAGGAAGTGAGCTTGTCGTTATATTCGTTGTGTTTTACGATAAGTTCTTTCACTTCTTTCCATTCGCCGGTTACGAAAGTGTTTCTTTCGGCAAGATACCTGTATTCGATATAGTTTCTGTCGCCTTCTTGAAGTTTGCCTGCGGCAACGTAAGCGTCGAAATTGTTATAAATATGATAGAACTTGAAGGAAGCGTAAACTTTTTCGTCGTATCCCGCGCTTATCATATCGGCTTTAAGGGTATCGCCGTTTGCGAAATTGTTGATATCGTCCACTGCGGTTACACTCGCGGGAGCGGTCTGAATTTTGCCTTCTTCTTCCTCGTTCAATCCTTGAATATAATCGGCGAAAGCGGTCGTCCCGGGGAAAACGGTCGTTCCGTCATAGTAACCGACTATTATTCTCTGACCGTCGGTATATTCCTTGGGAGCTTCGGGTTTGTCGGCGGTAGGCCATGCCCATTCTCCGCCAGCCGTCTTGGGACTCCATACGTATGCCCAAACGCTTATTCTGTAATACTTGTTTTTTTCGATTTTTACGGAATTCTTGGTGGTAAATCCTAATCCCGACAAATCGCTGTTGAATATCATCAAGGCTTTGGTCTCGTCAAGCGAGTTTATATTACGGATATTTCCGTTCATAATAAACTCGTTCCATTCCTTATAAGTAGGAGCGACGAATTTATAACTGGACGAAAGCAACTGCGAATAGGTGTCCTTGCTTTCTTCGGTAGAGCCTGCCGCATACAGTCTGGAGAAATCTACCATACCGTTATATGCGTTGCTCATAGCGGGCTGTTCGGAAGTGGAAAGTCCGCTCTTGCCTTTGACTACGTTGAAGTTTTTAGTGTTCAGCGAAGTATAAACGCCTTCGCGGAAGCTGTAATAATAATTTATTGCGTTGGTGGTAGTAGGAGTGGTTTCCGTGAACTGTTCGAGTTTGGTATCGGTGAGATAGTACGCGGATTCGTACCCTATCGGGCTTTTCGCCGCGATAGCGTTGGCTTGCAAAGTTTTGAAATTCCCGTGAGCGTCGTTACCTTCTTCTGTGCTTAAAGAAACTTCCGCTCCGTCGTTGTAGGTGGCGTCGCTCGCTTTGGTGACTTCCTTACAGATGATATTATCGAAGAAAGCTACACCTTTAGTCGTGTATGCGTTGGCTTTCTTGTTAATGGCTTCGGGACCGTTACCGAGCCAAAGTCTTACGTCTAAGGATATGGACTTATCTTTGTTGGCTTCTATATAGAGATAGCGCGTTTCCCACTTTTCGTTGGTGTTTATGCAACTGTCTACGTATTCCACGCCGCCGGTTATATGCACCCATGCGCCTTTTTTAGCCTTGTCGGCTTCCTCGACGTCGGTCATATCTATTTTCGTGTATACGGAATATTGCAAAAGATAATATTTGCCCGCTTCCAAAGTAAAGGAAGTGGAATTCTTGTAATACAAACTGCCTGCGGTCGTCTTGGAGGCGACTACGAGGGCATTGCTATCCTGTTTTTTATCGGTAAGATTGCCGTCGTCGTCGGTATCGAACGGAGTATTCGGGTCTATGCCGGGATTACTTACGTTGCCGTCGGCGAAAAATTTATCCTTATTAAGATTGTAGGATTCTTCGTTGCTTAAATCGACTACGCCCATCGCTACGCCGTTAGCCGACGTGGTAAGGCTGCCTCTCGTCGCGGTCCAACCGCTTACGGTGCCTTTGAGATAGTCGTCTTTGTTAGACGAAGTCGCGTTGTAGAAAGTACCGTTGGTGACTATCTGAGTACGTGTAATCGTATCGGCGTCGTCTTTGTCGTCGTCGGGTTTGACGTAATCGCTACAAGCGATCATGCCGAACACGAGGAAGGCAGCCAAAAGTACCGTCATAATAATCAATAGCTTTTTCTTCATGTTACCACCTATTTAATATGAGCATAATTGTTCATTATTTTAGAGTATAACATATAATAGCATATCCTAAAAATAATTACAACAAATAGCTCGACATTTTTTCAGAAAAGGTTCGTTTCTCCCGTTCATAACGTTCTATTTGCCGCGATTACGGATATTTACGGCAAAGTTTCTCGTTTTGCATTTATCGTTTCCGACCCGATTATTTCCCTTTTTCCGACAGGTTTGGCAAAACCGCGTGAAAGAATCCTTTTCTTTATATATAAGGATAGGAACGGATCCTGTAAAAAATCTGTAAAAATACGCCCTATTTTTTCAATAATATTTGACACGAATATTTCAATTAAGCTAATATATAATAAATTTTGATAATTTTGGAGGCTCTATGAATAAATATGCAGAAAGTGTGCTCGACACTCTGAAAAAGAAATATCCCGAACAAAAAGAATTTATACAAGCGGCGACGGAAATACTCGATTCCCTGTCGTTGGTATTCGACAAACACCCCGAATACGAAAAAGCGGCTCTTCTCGAACGCTTTGTCGAACCCGAACGCCAAATTCTTTTCCGCGTGTCCTGGGTCGACGATAACGGCAAAGTACAGGTAAACAACGGCTACCGCGTACAGTTCAACAGCGCGATAGGTCCTTACAAAGGCGGACTCCGTTTCCACCCCTCCGTCAATCTTTCCATAATAAAATTCTTAGGGCTGGAACAAATTCTTAAAAACAGTCTTACCGGTCTTCCTATAGGCGGCGGCAAAGGCGGAAGCGACTTCGACCCGAAAGGTAAATCCGACGCCGAAATCATGCGTTTTTGTCAGGCTTTTATGCGTGAACTCACCCGTCATATCGGTCCCGACACCGACGTCCCGGCAGGCGATATCGGCGTAGGAGCGAGAGAGATAGGATATATGTTCGGCGCGTACAAAAACGCCGTCAACGCTCACCTCGGCACGTTTACCGGAAGAGGTTTGAGCTACGGCGGAAGCCTTGCAAGAAAGGAAGCTACCGGCTACGGTTTGGTTTATTTCACCGAAGAAATGCTGAAATCCGCAAGAAACGACACTATCAAAGGAAAAACGGTAATCGTATCCGGCAGCGGAAACGTGGCTATCTACGCCGTACAAAAGGCGCAGGAACTCGGCGCGAAAGTCGTAGCCATGAGCGACAGCAACGGATATATCTACGATAAAGACGGGATAAAACTCGATTACGTCCGTCAAATCAAAGAGGTGGAAAGAAAGCGTATAAAAGAATACCTTAATTACGTCCCCGCCGCGGAATATCACGAAGGCTGTTCGGGAATATGGGGTATCAAATGCGACGTCGCACTCCCCTGCGCGACTCAAAACGAAATCGACGCGGACTCCGCTAAAAAACTCATCGACAACGGCGTAATGGCAGTCGGCGAAGGCGCGAATATGCCCTCCACTCTCGAAGCGCAGGAACTCTACTTGAAGAGCGGAATTCTTTTCGCTCCCGCAAAAGCCGCCAACGCGGGCGGCGTGGCTACCTCCGCACTCGAAATGGCTCAGGCAAGTCAGCGTATCTTCTGGACTTTCGAAGAAGTCGACGCGAAACTCCACACCATTATGGTAAACATTTTCCACAACGTGGAAAAAGCCGCCGAAAAATACGGCGTCCCCGGTAACTACGTCATCGGCGCGAATATAGCCGGCTTTGAAAAAGTAGCCGACGCAATGCTGGCGTACGGAATACTGTAACAGACCGATTATAGGAAGCAAGGCAGTCTGCCTTGCTTTTTTTTATTGCGAATTTCACGGCATAGCCGTGAGCGAATTTCCGAGGCAAGCTCGGAGCTGTCGATAAAAGCTAAAGAGAGGATAGGATATTACGTTCTATCCTTTTTCATTGCTTGTAAAGGAACTTACTTTCTTTTCGGTGTGAAAAGAAAGTAGCAAAGAAACACACGAGCCGCAAGTTGCGAAGTCCGGCTCGACCGAACACGCTTTTATTTTCACAAGGATAAAATGAATATATAATTAAGGGGGCATCGCTCCAAGCCCCCTTAATAAACCCCTTTCCTCATAATGTTCCCCCCCCTATCCGAATTTAACAAACTAAATCTTTCTCAACAAAACTAATTACTTGAACTAACTTTATTTAGATAAGGATAAAAATACCCATTTAGGGTGGGTGGGCGGGATATATAAAAACCTATTTACAGATAAAAACGGAATAGAAAACACGCCTATTCCGCCTTAATCATTGTATCCTTAACGCCGAAATCTTTGATTTTGGCAATTCACGCCCGCAGGGCAATTAACTCCACGAAGTGGAAATTAACGCCAAGCCGACGGCTTGGCAATTACCGCCGCCCACGGCGGAAAAATTCCGCGTAACGAGTGGTCGGAGTGGCGGACTGCCTTGCTTATTTATAGGTTCGACTTATGTACCAAATCATTAAAAAGGACTGTTAAGAAACCTTGCTTTACTTAACAGCCCTTTTCGTTTTACAAAAATCTTTCGATACGGTTAGTTTATGTAGAACTTATAGTTATTCAAGCCGTAAGAACCGAGTTTCGTTTCCACGTTCTTCGGGGCTTTATATTCGGCGGCTTTATCCTTTTTCGCGTTGACGGTCATATTTATCTCGTCGGTAAGGGTTATTATCTGGTCACGATAGTCGATATTCGTGGGGGTATATCTTATTTCCGTTTTTATTATCGCGGAAACTATACTGCCGTTTTTCATTTCTATCGTCACGCAGGAATCGTTTATTTCATAAGCGTTTTTATTAAAATAGTTGTCGACTTTTTTTGCGCCGGCTTCGTCGTTTGAGTTTACGAGTTCGGCTACCGTTTCGTTAACCGAGATAGTTTTACTGTCCTTAACGTGAATTTCGTATATGGTTGAGCCGTTTTTGGAACTTCTTCTTATACAGTTTACGTCGGAAGATAAGAAAAGGAAGTTCTTTACGAAAAGATTAGTCTGCGTGTCTATGGTTACTCCGTCGGCGGTTTCCTGTTCGTTCGTTCCCGTTCTGGATATTTTATGCACCGTGCCGTCCTGAATATTGCCGTAGGTGTATTTATAGGTTTCTTTCGACTCGTCGTCAAGATGGGTTTTACATTCGAACGAGTGATTGAACGCGACGAACGGACTTCCGTCGAGGTCGTAAGTGTTTTTGAAAATCGTGCCTTTGTACTTATCTACGGTAGCCGTAACGTTCCAACCGGGGTCGAACTCGTTTTTCGCGGCAACTTCCAAAGAATACGTTTTGCTGTCGGTGACCTCGGAAAAAGCCGAATTTATCACGCCGAGTTCGCGATTTATATCGCTTTCGGTAACTAAAAGACCTGCAGTAGACGGCATATTTATCGTGCTGTCGCCGTTATGCTGCGTATACGTTATGCTAAAACCTACGGGAACGCCTTTTACGGGAAGTTTTATCTCCGCGCCGAAAGCGAATTCGTTAAGAACCATCTTTTCGTCGAGATTGAAATAAAAATCAAGTCCGAACGGATTTGTAAAAGCGACGCTTCCTATTGCGATTTTCGAACCGCTGTTTCCCAAAACTCCGAGTAATCCGTCGGTTTTCGTGCTGTCGGCAAAATTTAGTTTCGCCTTGAATTTGAAGTTGGCGTTATCGGAAACGGTAATTTCGCTAAAATCGCTCGCCTTTAACGCGTCTGCGATTTTGACGAAAGGTAAGTTTAGCATAGTAAGCCCTTCTGCTTCCTTGGGAATGACGCTTATGCTCTTGACGTTACCGTCGGGGTTGGTCTTCATTTTTATTCTCGAATCCCCTTCGGTCTTTATGTATTCTACGGAATCGTATAGTAAACTCCCCGAAGTGGTTCTCGAAAAGCTCAATTCGGAGGTATCTTTATTAAATCTGTACTGCCCGTCATAGTAGCCGTTAGCCGTACCGTTGAATCCGCCTATGTTTACCGCACCCTGCAAATGCAATCTGAAATCGTAGTTTTCCTTACTGTCTGCGTTTGCCGCCGCTCTCGCTCCGACCACGGTCTCCGCGGTAGGCGGATCTATTTTAAGTTTTGCCGTATAAGTCGCTTCTTTATACCCGTCGGCGGTAACGACTGCGGTAGCGTTATATTCGCCCGCTTCCGTGCCTACGTTTCCGCTGTAACTGACGTTTGCGTTTTCGGGAACGCCGTCCGCTTTTATTTCGTGGCTCTTTCCGTCGTAATTTACGGTGACTGAATTAAACGTGATACCCTGAAACTCTGCGAGTTGCGACCCTTCGGGTTTTTTTGAACAAGCCATACATAACGTAGCTACGGTAAGTAACGTCGCGATAACCGCCAAAAATAGAATTCTTTTTTTCATATTGCTCTCCTTTTCGTTTGTTTGAATAAATATCAAATAACGATACAAGCCAATATTATCTCATTTTGAGATAAGTGTCAATATCTCGAAATGAGATTTTTATAATGTAAAGGAGAAAAAAGATTGCAAGGATTTGCCAACGCGACGTTTCGATGCGCGTCTACCGTTTGCTAACGGCAAATTGAGCTTGCGGAGAAACGGTAAAAAGTTATTTCTTGCAAGCCGTGTAAAGTTATAAATAGATTTATGTTGGACTTGAAATTACGCGAATTACGTTTGGAAAACGGTTATACTCAATCGTTCGTTGCCGAATATCTTAACGTGCAACAAAATACCTATTCGCAATACGAAACGCAAAAAAGAGAAATTCCGTTGGAACTACTCGTAAAGCTATCGATACTTTATCAGGTTTCGGTAGATTACGTTCTCGGTCTGACTTTATAAAAACGCAAAAACAGCCCCGACTGTCGAGGCTGTTTATTTTTTTGCTTAAATGTTGTTCCGAAAAGTTGTTTTTTTATAATTTTCTTCCGCAGGACGGACAAAATCTGTCTGCCTTATCTACTTCTTTGCCGCAAGAGGGGCAATACGCTTTATCGTAAGAACCGCCGTTATAATTAGTCGCGTAAGGGTCTGCGGTGACGGCGGAATACTGCGGAGTCACGTTGATTACTTTCTGCACGCCCATATATCTGTCGTATTCTTCTTTGGCTTCGCCTATGGAGGCGCTTACGGATTCTCTTGCGACCATAAGGTCTCCCACCATACGATACCCGGGAAGATTTCCCGTGTTAATCAACTTATCCACGATTTCATACATTTCGGCTTCGCTGCAACTATCCGCGAGTTTAACCAAAAGTATCTTATCGAAGTTCTTTATTCTCTGCATAAGGTCGTTTATTATGTTAGCGTAAGATACTCTCATCATCGAAGTCATAAGACCGAAACCGCATCCGGCAAATCCGAAAAACGGTATCAGAATCAACGCGAACGCCCACGGCTTATCCATAAACAAAACGCCCATAAGCGCGCCCATAATTCCGAACAGGACGAAACTTAACGCCAATCCTATTCCGCAAAAAGTACGGGTTCTGCGGTACTTTTTCAGCTGTCCTTCCATATCGGGTTTTACGTAATTGACCAAACCTCTCATATGCATGACTCTACCGTTGACTCTATAAATCGGCATATTGTTGTTATTCATTTCTTTCTCCTTTTTTTATCTACGAGTTCGTAGCTTAAAATCATTATTTGTTTTATAGTTTCGTCGGGAACGCTCCCGTCGAGTCTTACCGTAATCCAATGTTCCTTATTCATATGGTATGCCGGGCGGATATTTTCGTATTCCTCTCGTAACAAATAAGAAACGTCGGGCAGACATTTCAGATTGAGACACACTTCCGCTTCGTCCCCGCCGTAAAAATACGCAGGTACTCGCAATATTATCCCGAACCACTTTCCGCTTTCGCCGTTCCTTAACACAGAGGTCTCTTCGTCGTCCGAGAAAGGATTATCGTGCGTTCCTCCGAGACTTTCGGTGTATTCGAGTATTTCTTCGACGGTCGTTTTCGTTTTCATTGTCATTATTATTATATAAGAGCTTGTTTTCGCTTACAATACTTTTCTCGCAAGATAATTCAGCAAACTTATCATGCAAAAAAAGAAAAACGGTAAGCACGATTTCCTTACGAAAAAACTGCCTTTTCCGTAATGTAAATTATTCGTTTGCGAATTTTTTTATCGCTTCGAAGACGTCGGGACTGACGACGTGTTCTATACGGCAGGCGTTCTCTTCCGCGGATTCGGGCGACGCGCCCATTTTTACGAGAGCTTTGGTAAGCGTGCGGTGCCTGTCGTAGATTTCTTCGGCTTTCTTTCCGCCTTCTTCGGTAAGTTTTATTACTCCGTCTTTATCCACTTCTATAAGCCCCGCCTTCTTTAACAGCCCCATTCCGCGCGACACGCTCGGTTTGGAATACCCCATTTCTTCCGCCACGTCGATGGCGTGTACGTCGCTTTTCCTTTGCGACAAAACCAAAACGGTTTCCAAATACATTTCTCCCGATTCGCCCTTGTTCACCGTAATCTCCTTTATTTTGCGGCAACTTTTTCATTTTCCCTGTTCCGCGTCTTAAAACTTTATTTATTATAGTTTATCACTTTACGAGTTTTTTTGCAATTTTTATTGACGCCCTACGCCGCAGATACTAAAAGACACTCTTGCGAGTGTCTTTTAGTTTGAGTTTCGTCGTAAAAAACCAACCGCCGAAACCCGGAAATCAAACGAAATCAAGAAACGCTGTTTTCTTCGTGATTAGCTTATTAAAGTTTCGCAGCCTTTTCGCCGAGGTCCTTGCAATCGAGAATTGCCGTTTCGTCGGGGGTGTTGTTGGCGATTACGCCGTCGGCGATGAGAATGGCTCCGTCTGCGGAAACTCTGTCCTGCCACGTTCTCATCCACTCTCCGTCTCCCCAATCGTAAGAGCCGAAAAGTCCTATTCTCTTGCCGGCAATCTTTCCTTCGATGGAAGTGAAAAAGGGTTCGAACTCGCTTTCTTCGAGTTCTTCGGCTCCCATCGCGGGGCACCCTAATACAAGAGCGTCCGCGTCGAGCACGGAACTGTCCGCGTCGGAAACGCCGATTACGGCTACTTCCGCGCCTGCGTTCTTCGCGCCTTCGGCTACGGCTTCCGCCATGGTTTCCGTATTTCCCGTGCCGGACCAATATACTACGTTTACTTTCATTGTAAAATCCTCCTTAATAACGGTAATTTGTCAGCCTACTTTGAAAATTTCGGCAAGGCTTTCGCCTTTTTCCATTCTTTTACATATACAGTCGGAACACTTTTTGTAAGTGTCGAACTTCTTTGCGGCGGCGACTTCGTCGGAATAAACTTTCCAATACCCCGTGAGTTTTATCCCTTCGTAGGGGCTGCGGATAAAGCCTTTCACGTCGCAAAGAGGATACCCCAAAAATATTCCTATCTCGTGGGGAAAATCGTCGTTTTTCATTCTCTCTTTAAGACGGAATATCGCTTCGTCCACGGTGGAATATTCGTATCCGTATCCTGCGAGAAAATTTTTAATTTCGGCGGAAAACAAAATTTTTCTTAACGCGGACTCGTTATAGATAAGCGTGACGAGTCTTTTTTCGTGTCTTTTAAGGCAAACGTAAGAAAAACCCCTGTCGGAAAAACTTCCTGCGATTTCTGCCATAAGCGAACACTCTTCTTTCTTGACGCTAATCATGCTCGCAGGCTTTATCCCCGCAAAAGTTATTCCGCAATTTCTGCCCATCAGATATTCCGTATCGCTCACTGCCCGCTCCTTATGTTTTTTTGGTTAGCCTATGCTAACTAATCCTCAAAAAATAAATATGCTTTTACCCGAACGATTATCGCATATTTTTTTAGTTAGCCATTGCTAACTGTAATTATGATAGCAAATTACTTTCCGTTACGCAAGTAATTTACGATACTTTTTTCAAAAAATTTTCGGATAAAAATTTCGGCGCTGGAATTAACCGTAAAAACTTAATTATTCGCCCTTTTCCTCTTCCTTATCGTCGCCTGCTTTCTTTTGCGACACCTTTCTTTTCGTGCCGTCGGGTTCGAGGATATAGGTATTGTCGAGTTGGTTTTTAAGGTCGCCGACCACGCTGTCGATGTACGCTCTTCTTAACGCGGCTTGTTCCTTCTTCTCTTCTTCGGTAAGTCCCTGTTCTCTCGCCTTTTTCGCAAGGAAGTTTATTCTTTGTATATCTATCATAATTATAGTTTCCTTATTTGCCTTAATTTATCGTAATATTTACGGATAGTTGTCTTAACGTCGCTATCTTGTAGAACTATTATTGCATATCTCGCGACGATTTACAATAAATCGGAGTTAATAATACCAACCGCCTATCGTGTCGCTCGCAAGAACGTGACCGCTCATTGCGTGGTAAAGTTCGTTCATCAAGAAGCCTTTTTTCAAAGGCAGGTCGCAATCGAGAGCGTAGGCGTGAATTTCGTAAAAGTGTTCTTTATCGGGCGGAGCCATTCCGCCGTAGCAACTTACTTCGTCGCGATTTCTTCTGCCGCCCTGAATGCTGATCCAACTGTTTACGCCCTGTATCAAATCGTTTCTCGTGCGAGAAGCGTCGTCTTCCAAATCGGAGTGAACGTTGCACGCCGTCCAATGTATCCACGAAAAGCCGCTCACGCCGAACGCGTCTTTATCTTCCAGCACTATCGCGAAAGATTTAGTCCCTTCCGGAGCGTCGCAGAATTTTATCGCGGGCGAAGTAATCGCCATACCTTTATCGTCGCATTTGCCGTGCCGACCGTATTTAAGGTCAAATCTGCCGTTCTTTATGCCGCTGCTTTCTATTCTGAAATCGGACATTCTTCCTCCTTGTTTTCTTCGTTTTTATTTCCGTTCCTCGCTAACACTTTATAGAGTTTGGGAAACATCGGTTCGTAGTTCAGGAACTTATCAAGCAGTTTTCCGAACAACGTTATTAACGGAGCGTTGATAAGCGTGGTCACTATCGTGCCTAATCCTATCGAGTGATAGCTCGTATAATAAATGCTCTTCCAATCGAAAGTAGTCACGTCGCGGAAAAGTATCACGGCAAGACACGCGCTCAATACGAGGCTCGATATATCGTATATAAGTTTAGTGCGGTTTACGTTAAGTTTGTACCTGTCCGACAGTTCGGCAACGAACAGTTCGTACACCTGCAAAGGCATATACGTACGAAAGTATAACGCTACTCCTATCGCTGTAATCGAATCGCCGACTATCAGCATTATCCATCGAAGGTATAGAGGTCGGAAAGCCTCTTTCCCTAAGATAAGAAACCATAAATCCAACGTATAACCGTAAATAACGGCGCAGGCAAAAGCCAGCAGATACCGCCAGTTGAACCTTTGCACCGCGACGCACATAATTATAAGCACAAACCCTTGTATAAGATATTCCAACATACCGACGGAAAACCCCGACCAGTATTTACCGACCGCTTCGTAAACTATGAACGGCGGCGCGGCGACCATGCTTACGCCCAAATCGGCTTTTTTGCAAAGGCTGACTCCGAACGCAACTAATATTATCGCGAACACCCAGCTCAATTCTCCCGCCTTATTGAATTTTCCTATAGGTTTTTTCATGACTTCTTCTTCCCTTTTTCGTTCGGCAATTACACTTTACAAAATATTTTTTTAGTTTGCAAACGTTTGACGGATAAGTATAAAATAAATTTTATTTTGAAATACATTGCTGATATTGACTTTTAATTTTGCCCACGATATAATACAAGCGAAAAAACTTGCTTGCAAGGGTTTTTGAGCGCGGTATTTCAACAGAAACGGCGGATTTGCTATGGCGAAGCCGCAAGCAACGACAGTTGCTGACAAAATATTGTTTTGTCACGTTTCGATGTTATAATACAAGCGAAAAAACTTGCTCGCAAGGGTTTTTGAGCGCGGTATTTCAACAGAAACGGCGGATTTGCTATGGCGAAGCCGCAAGCAACGACAGTTGCTGACAAAATATTGTTTTGTCACGTTTCGATGTTATAATACAAGCGAAAAAACTTGCTCGCAAGGGTTTTTGAGCGCGGTATTTCAACAGAAACGGCGGATT
>Ga0256404_1008486_pt1 | contig 15406 bp, 12 predicted proteins | sample RumenRJG_01DNA_FD_185990 | JGI IMG/M metagenome (GOLD analysis project Ga0256404, IMG submission 185990) | Bovine rumen microbial communities from Lethbridge, Alberta, Canada - RJG_01 | ecosystem: Host-associated > Mammals > Digestive system > Stomach > Rumen | place: Canada: Alberta | collected...
AAGGTGTCGTGCTCTTCCCAGTACTGCTGCCATTTCTTTTCTATGGCATGGGGAGCATATTTTTCTTCCATCATATTTATAACCTCCCGGGTTTAAGTAACCCATAAATTATTTTTGCTTTTTTGGTTCATTGCTTTGTAATTATATTTTACGGAATAATCCTGAACATTGCTGTAACTATTAAATTATACAACTCTACACAGTATTCGTCAATTTTAATAAAGAAAGAAATATTATTTCTATAAAAAAAAGAAAAGCAGCGGTGGGAAAGAACTGCAGCAAAACATAGTGAGCGTTTGCGAAATTTTATGAGACGAAATGAGCCGGCCGCGTCGAGACTGTCTGAGGGGCGAAGCCCTGAGTTTCGAAGACGCAGGCGAATGAGTCCATAAAATAGCAAACGGGAACGTTTTTGCGCAGTCTTTCCCACCGTTGCTTATTTCAACAAATAATCAGACAACCGGATTTAATCCTTTCTTTTACTTTCTTCTCATTTCCAGTTTTTGTGTATAGTAATTGCTGATTTTCATATCCGCATTCATTTCCTTGATCCAGAATGTGGCCAGATACAGTTCTTTGCCTACCGCTTTTTTCTTCAGTGTCAGGCTGTCGCCCACGGTAAGCTCTTTGCCTTTTACCCATTTGTGTGTGGGCTGCCCGGCATATTTTGCCTCATCACCCGGTTTGGTCCACAGGTTCGCCCAATAACGGAACTGCAGTTTATCGCCCTTTTTGATTTGCATAATGTCTTTGGACGAAACCTTGCTTCCTTGCGGACCGTTCACCCGCAGGGCGCCCACAATCTTGCCGTCCTTGTTTTTGGCATCTTTGCGGATCAGCACCCGTACTTTAATACCATTCAGATACGCCGGAGAATCATAGGTAACGACTCCGGTCTTTTCATTTCTGTCTTTTTCGCGGACATAGATAAACTCATCCTGGAAACTCATCAGCTTCCCGTCGAATTTGGCATTGTATTTGCCGCCCTCGCTCTCTACATCCTTGTCCACCAGCAAGCGCACAAAGTAATCGCTGCCGGGTTCCAGCTCACGCCACAGCACAAACTTTGCTTCAATGGCCTGCGCCTCATCTTCTGCAGGCAGAACCGCCTCCACGCCGCCTTTGGCTGCTTTTGTGCCGGCCCGTTTTTTATGCTGGCCGGCAGCAGGGTTGTCCGGTATCAGGCACTGGCAGAAACGGGTCAGGAACGAAGTGTGTCCGGCAATGGCGCTTACGTTTTTGTACAGGCTTGCGTAAACAGGCCACGTACCCTGCGCCTCATTGAACGAAGCATTGTATGGGAAGTAGGTTGTCAGGCCGGTCGCATGGGAAACGCTGCTGGAATTCTTTGTATAAACCACCGCATCCGCAACCGCTTTCCGCAAAGTTTCGGCCTGGTTTGGAAACGCCTTATGCAATTTCTCGGCATAATCGCCCAGGTCCACCAGGTCAAAATTCCCGTCATCCCCCAGATCGCCGAAACTTTTTGTTTTGGCACGGCCTTTTTCAAAGGTAACCGCTTTCTTGTGACTGGAAAAAATACCGTTCGCTTCCTTCCCCATGTCATTCAGGGCAGCGGCAACCGGACCAATCTTACGCAAATCGGTAACAGAAAGCGTACCGTCAAAATCACCGAAAAGCCAGCTGCTGTTTTCTTCACAGAAAGCAACAAAACGGTCCACGGTCTCCTTCAGGGAAATCAAAGCGTCTTTATCCGTATTTTCGCTTAACGTCCTCAGCCAGCGCCAGTCCCAGCCAAATCCGGGTTCCACTTCTTCGGATGCCACCATATACTTAGCAAAGTCCTGCAATTGCTGCGCCGTCTCCACCGTTGCCATCAGGCAGGCATCAAAGCCGATAAACTCAGCTTTTTTCTGCGCCAGGGCAGAGTTCGCCAAAGCCGCTTTCAGTTCCGGAACAAACAGACTGTTCTTTTCCGGTTTGGCCATGCCGTCCACACCATAGCCCCAGACCGGGCCGCCGCCGTGATCCCAGAATACCAGCGCATATTTGTCCGACGGATAAATCGTGGTTGCATAGTTTACAAACGTGGTCAGGGTTCGGGGATCGCTCAGCAACTGACGCCCGAAGGTCGCCTGACGTATCAGGTTTTCACCTTCCAGCGTATAAATGTTAGTGGTATTTCGCGCAATATCTTTAATATTCCACTTTTTCGTTCCACCGGTCAGAATCACAACGTTCAGCTTATCGCCTTTGAATTTGGACGCGGCCATCTCAATAATATCGTTGGAGGCGGCCGCCGTTTCTTCTTCCAGGTCCGTACCGCACATATAAACCATCAGGGTAAAAGGTTTTTTCGCTACAGGCTGGGCGCCGCGGAAATTGCGCGGATTCTGATTGTTCAGCGTAACGACTTTGCCTTCCCTGACCTTAATTTTCACTTCTTCCAGCTCTTTCATTCCCTTATTGCTGAAGGAAGCAGAGCTGCCCGAATTCGAAGAGGCCGGTTCCTTTTCATCATCATCGTCAAAGCAACCCGTCACGGACAGTGACAGCACGAACATCATAACCACACATAACAACTTAAAAAACTTATTCATTTTAAATGACTTTTCCATTTACTGCCTCTTTTCATGATTACACAATTAAAAAGCGTTAATCGTCGTCATCATCGTCATCGTCGTCATCGTCATCGTCGTCATCATCGTCATCGTCGTCATCATCGTCGTCATCGTCGTCGTCGTCATCATCGTCATCGTCATCATCACCGAAGATACTGGAGAAGAAACCTTTGCCGTCGTCGTCTTCCGAATCATCTTCCTCAAACTCCGACTCCTGATTCTCCCGGTCGGATTCCTTTGTATCAAATTCTATTTTTTCGTCATCATCATCGTCGAAAAGACTGGAGAAAAATCCTTTGCCGTCATCATCCTCCGAATCATCTTCCTCAAACTCCGACTCCTGATTCTCCCGGTCGGATTCCTTTGTATCAAATTCGATTTTCTCATCATCGTCATCATCGAAAATACTGGAGAAGAAACCTTTGTCATTGTCAGAGTCATCTTCTTCATGCTTTCTTTTTTTCTTCTGTTTCTTTTCTTTTTTATCGTCATTATCGTCGCTGAACAAATCATCAAAGAAACCCATGTTTACAAGTCACCTCCATGTATTTTCAAAATCCATACCCACGATTCCGCTTATCTTCATGTTTTTCTCAGTCACTCTTAGCTTCGTTTATTCATCCTCATCCAATAAATCTTTATCGATGGGAGGATAGATGCCCTTTTGCGCATTCCGTATAAAAGTAACTACTTCCTTTTCATCCATCACACCGATGGTTCTGGAGGATACTTCTCCCTTGTAGGTAAAATCCATAGATCCGAAGAAATAGCTTAAGTCTGTCATTTTGCGGAAAAGCCAGATTTCTTTCGAACCGTCTTTTTTATGGCAGGTCATGGAGTCTTTGCGAAGTTCCATAATTGTATAGTCGTCAAACATTTTTGACTTCAGATAAACGTAGTTCAGAATTCTGACTTTGGCCAGCCTTTCTTTTGCTTCTGCATGATCCGGATCCAGCTCTAACACCTTTTTGTAGCATTGCAACGCACTTTCCGTATCACCCTTTTTTTCAAATTTTTTAGCGTCGTCCATCAGGGTTTCGATTTCAGCAGCGTTTTGCATTGCTTCTTCCATGCTGTCGTCCATGTTTAATACAAAACGGCTGTTGCAGTAGGGACAAACTGCGGTATTTGTTTTTACGTTAATTTTCAGATGTCCGCTGCAATTGGGACAGATAGTGGAAGCAAAACTTATGCCATTTTTATTCTCCGGAGCAGGAGCAGGCGCCGACTGTTTGGCTCCGCAATAATTACAGAAAACCGATCCATCTGCTATTTCCTTACCACAACGTGAACAGAACATTTTTCATCCTCCTGACTGCTAAAGCATTAATGGAAATAAAAGGCCTCCTATGATTAAATTTTTATCATAGAAGACCTTTAGGCTTATCAGTCTCTCTTCCACTGACAATTATTATTTTATCATCTTTTTATTACTGTCACAAGATATTGCACAAGAAAACCTTAGGAAACAAAAAGCACCTGCATGGGTACAAGCGCCGCGAAAGGTTCGTACGGCAATACCCAGCCCAGGCTTTTATTTCTTTCATAATTGATTTCAAATTGGACAAACAAAAAGCGCCTGCATGGTTACAGGCGCTACGAAAGAATCGTGCGGTCTAACATTTATACAAAATTAAAGTCAATCATTTAGAGCAAAAATATTGCTCCTTCAAACAGAAAACCACAAAAACAAACTGTTACTTCATCGTTTCCTTTTTTTCAGGAAGTCCCGTTACTTCAGCAATTTCTGCTTCGGACATACCTTTTTTGCGTAACGCTTCAGCAACTTCCAAAGCCATTTCTTTTTTTCCTTTTTCATGCGCCCTTTTTTCCATAATCCGCAAATCCATTTCCCAGGTCACGATGCGTTCCCTCCATTTCGTGTCATTCCTCACACGTTTTGTTTCTTCGTCAATCTCCTGCGTAAATTCATTTTGCGCCAATCCGCTGTTCACATACCGCAAAAACGCAGCCAGTTCTTTATCTTCCGTGTTGTCCGCAGCCTTAGCGTTCAGGAAAATATTCTCCGTCAGGTCGCCCATTTGCAAAGCATTATCTTCTTTGCAACAATACGTGAAATGATACACCGGCAGACCTTTTCCATACGGATCAAACGTGCAGATAAAAACCACAAAAGATTTACGCAGTTCCGGGTAATTCATCCCCCTACGCAGCATGTCCATACTGATCAGGCTCTGGTAATACCGCGTGCGCAACGGAAGCTCGTTTTCCACTTGCTCTTCCTCTGCATCACGGTAAATGGTGCTGCCCTTCCCTGTCACCTGCATCTCCAAATCAATAACCGTTCCGTCCAGAATTTCCACATACACATCAAGCCGAATGCTCTTACTGCTGATTCGCGGGCTGTTCGTGTGGCGCTCCGCTACAATGTGCAGAATCCTCTTAATAGGTATGTGCAAAACCTTCTCTATCAGGTACTGGCAGCGATTTTTGTTGTTCATCACCTCCAGAAAAATGTAATTGTTGGCGAAGGTTAAAGAATCCCAATCAATCTTTTCAAAATCTTTCAAATCGACACCTGTCTTTCCGACCGGCACGATTCCTTCCGCAGTTGTATTATAGCATAGATTTCATGAGTTTTCCATGAAGTTTTAATGAAAAGAAAGCTTAATGAAAAAGCAACACACTGATACATGATGAGAGCATCATAGCTACATTATGAAATAAGCCACGCCTATATTTGATTTGCAAACCGGCAGTGTTTTTTTGAAAAATAACGAAAAGCCACCTCAGATTTGGGTACCCCTTCCGGAATATACAAGTAGAGAGAAAAATTTTTTGTAAATCGACTTGCATTTTAATACCCGTTCCTGTTTATACAAGTGAGGGAAAATTTTTCCAACAGATTTTGGCGCCTTGCCGGAGTATATAAGTGAGAGCAAAAATTATTCTGCTTCACAGGTTCCGTTTTTTCACCCTCACGGGATTATAAGAGTGAAAAGAAAAACGCCCGCTTGTTAGCAGGCGCTGCGGAAACAGCCAGTGGTTCCTCAAAAACGTATTTAATCCGTGTCTTCTTACTTTCCTTTCGGCTTTCTGCTTTTCAAATTATGCCGTAAGCTCGCTGAAAAATCTGCCATGATGCCTGTAAGAACTTCTTTCGGTTTAACGTTGGAGATACCCGGGTCCGCAACCTTTTCCCGCGCATCCTCCCAGGTCCAGACATTTTGGTTCGTCTTTGTGTTGATCACATCAAACCGGGCCTTCACAAATGCGGCAGGATATTCTCCCGCAGGAATATTGTAAACCTGTTGTTCCTGAATAGTGATGGTCTGCATATGGCCGGTTACGTCTAACACGGTGGTGGTAACCGGAACCATTACCGTTTCCGTATGGGCTTCCACATGTTTTTTCCCGGTATCATATTGCGAAACCGTGCATCTGACCACTAAATCATAATCGCCGGAAGCGAGCCGGGGATTTTCGGCAGACTGCGTTTTCACAGCTTTTGTGTTTGCCGCTTCTTTGCCTGCTGCGTTTTTGGCTTTGTCCGTAAGCACGACGTTATATTTTGCTTTGATAAGTTTATCGACAATATCCGCTTTGGCCCGCTCAAAAAACACAGCCTGCGCATCCTTATCCCGGACGCCGTCCGCAATTTCAGGGGCGGCCGCGTAGTCAATACAAATACTTTTGGCTTTCGTAAAATCATAACCCGGGTCAATCCATTCGGATTTCTCCGCAAAAGCCGTCGCTGATAAAGCTAACAGGCAACATAAGAAGAAGAATAACTTTTTCATTGCAAGAATACCCCCTTTAAAAATCCCGGTTCAAGCTACCCTGTGTTCGCGGCCAAACGCAGCCTGACGCAGTGTACTTCCCTTTGTAATGGTTATCTCAGTTACCAAAATTTTTCCTGCTTTCACAACTCATTGTATCGCATATCCACTTAAACTTCCAGTACTAATTTGTACGAAAAACTGTAAACCTTTTTCACTTTTTTTGTAACATTTTAAATTTTTTATAAAAACAATCTCATATTTCGACCCCCTCGCCGGAATAGATAAGTAGAGGGAAAAATTTTTTTCAAGATGTGGTTGAATATTTTTGAGCTGCAGCGATTATACAAGTAGAGGGATTTTTTTTAAATTCCGGTTTCATTTTGACCATCTAAATTATTTATACAAGTTGAGAAATAAATTTCAAGGAGGATACCCATGAACCAAACCCAAATTCAGTACCTCATGAACCTGCCCTACACCGATCCGGGCAACGCGGAACGGCTGCACGTCATGATTGGAAGCGACTGGAAGTTCGTGCCGCAAATCAATCGGTGGGTGCACTGGAACGGCAAGCGCTGGCAGGAAGAAACCAACGCCGTGCTCCGCAACGTTGCCGTAACTGCCTACCGCAAACTGGCTTCCGCCATTCGCAGCCTGCCCCAGACGCTGGACCAGACGGAACAAAAACGTCGCGCTAACGTTTTGGACTGGCTGCGAAAATCGGAATCCCTGCATCATTTCAAAGACTCCGTGAACTACTGGCAGGGTTGCAACGCCACAGACTTTGCTGCGTTTGATGCGAATTCGTTTCTGCTGAATGTACAGAACGGCACGCTGAACCTGGCTACCGGCACGTTGCAGCCCTTTGATAAAAAAGATCTGCTGACAAAAATCTGCGCGGCAGGTTTCGAGGAAAATGTTGCCACCCAAAAGCAACATCCAGATGATTGCGAAAAAGAAATGCCTGCAAAAACGGAAGCAACGGCAGGTAACGTTTCTGCCGATAACAGTGAAAACAATGGGAAGAACGCCACACCGTTGGCACAAAATCTCTGGCTGCAAACCGTCAATACCATTCTTCCCGACCCTGCCGTCCGCCGCTGGATGCAAAAATTTATGGGCTACTGCCTCACCGGAAGCACGGAAGAAGAAAAGTTTGTTATCGCCTACGGCCCTGGCGGCAGCGGCAAAGGCACTTTCTTTGAAACCATTGCAGCGGCCATCAGCGACTACAAGGCCACCCTGTCCATCGACACATTGCTGGCGACCGCTTACGTGACCGACGGGCAGCGCCCCACGCCGGAGTTCGCCAAGCTGCCCGGCAAACGCTACGTGCTGTCCAGCGAAAGCAACCCCAACCGCCGTCTGGATGAAGCAAAGGTCAAACTCCTCACCGGCGGCGATACGCTGACCGCCCGGCATCTGAACGCCGAACCGTTTGAGTTCTGTCCTTCCTTCAAACTGATTTTGCAGACTAACCACCTGCCCGCGATATCCGACGCCATGGACAAAGGCATCCGCCGCCGTCTGGTGATTGTTCCTTTTACAGCACAAATCGAAAACCGGGATACCAAATTAAAACAAAAACTGCTGCAGCCGGAAAATCTGAACGCCTGCCTGGCCTGGTGCGTGGAAGGGGCAAAACTGTGGTTTGCGGAAGGATTGGGCAACGATGTGCCGGATGAAGTAGCCAAAGCCGCTTCCGCATTTTATGAAGAAAGCGATTTGCTGCAACAGTGGCTGGACGAACGGACGGAACCCAGCCTGGGCTTTTTGAAATTCAGCAAAGCGCTGGAAGATTTCAACAACTGGCTGTTCAAAAACGGAAACCACGGCTGGCAGCGCAAAAGTTTTGCCGAAGCCATGCAGTTGCACGGGAAAATTAAGGTGCGCCGGGAAACAGGTTACTGCTATGGAGGATTGTGTTTACGATTATAATTTCACCATTTCTTAACTTTTATTTCAAACTTTTATTTCAAAACAGTTTTCCCCTCTTTTCAAAAAACAGCCTGTACTTTTTTCACCATTCCTGAACTTTTTAACAGCGTCCTGCACTTTTTCTGAAAAAAGTACAGGAGAGCAAATCCAGTATCTGTGCCGGTTTCAAAACTTTCCTGCACTTCCTGCACTTTTTTTCCTGCTCTATTTCATATGAATTTTTTTATTATGAAACAGATATATAAAAAAGTACAGGAAGTACAGCCAATCAGAGAAAATCCTGTAGTCATGCCTGTTCAGGCACCTGCACTTTTTCTGCACTTCCTGTATTTCCTGCATTTTTTGAAAAAACGATAACCAAAGACACTGGCCGAAAACCAGCACTGACAAACACGAAACGCCAGCCCCGTGCTATTCATTTCAATTAGCACGTAGGACTGCTACAACAAACCATTTCTCTCAGCTCCCCCTCCAACACTGCTTACTTTTCACAAATTCAGAAAGGAAAATTATGATTACACAAGAAACAAAAATTATAGAAGTAAATCCTGACGGCATCCCGGATTATTTGAAAGCCCTGCCCTATTGGATCAACTGGAAGCCCGTCTTTGTTGACGGCAAAGCAAAAAAACTACCGACGCATGGGGGAACCGTTTTGCGCGGGCAGTACTGGGAAACGGAAGGACGACCTTTTGAAGATGCGCTACGCACCATTCCGACAAACGGCGGAGTGAGCCTGCTGCTCACTCTGCAAAACGAGCTGGCCTGTATCGACATCGACGATTGCCTGCCCGGTTCACCCCGGCTGAACGAAATTTTGCAGCTTGCCCCTGACGCCTGGTGCGACCTCTCCCCTTCCGGAAACGGCGTGCACGTGTGGGGCTTTCTACCAAATAAAAACGCTTATCTTTTACCCGGACGCAAGACCATCGGTTATCACGGAAAAGAATATGAATGGTACGGTTCCGGCCGGGGCATCACGGTGACAGGGCATACCGTCTGCGGCAGCTGCCTGGCAGATTTGACGCCCGCAATAAACTACTGTGAAAGCTTGCGCCCGAAAAATACAGAAGCGCCCGCTGTCAACAATTCATTGACACCGAACGCCCCTTCTGTTGATTTCATTTTGCAAAAAGCTTTTGACGCCGACCCGGAATTACAGCGGATGTACTATTACGGGCACAGCTGGCAGGACAAAAGCCGGGAGGACTTCCGCTTCTGCCAGCGTATGTGGTTCTGGCTGGGTGGATTCGGCCAACAGACCATTGAAAATGTATTTGAACACTCCGCGCTGTACCGAAAATCCAAAGGCCCCCACTACGTTCCGCTTACCGTTCGCAACGCCGGGAAACGCTGGAACGGGAATTATTATGGCATTAAAAAAGCCTGAGCTATTTTTCGAACTGAGCGCCGCATTCCGGGCAAAAGTTCGGGATGTTATAGGGATCCTGGGGCTTCCATCCGCACTTGCTGCATTTAGCAACAGGCGCTTTCATATCCGCAGGTCTCCGGATACCGCAATTGGTACAGAATTGTCCCTCGTGGTTCAGAGTACCGCAGTTGCCGCACATCCATTCGCCGGGAACAGGTGGAATCGGATTATGTTGCTTCGGTTTTACCTGTTCTTCTTTTGCCGGATTATTGGAAGGTTGCTTCTTCTCTTCCACCTTGGGCGGTTCCACTTTATATTCCAAAACCCGGCTGCCGATGGCTCCTGTTACCGGATTGATCTTAAGGTCTACCGTAAACCGCTGCGTTTCCAGCTGCGCTTCATAATAGGTGAGGTTTCCCTCATGCTTTTGCTCAATTGATTTAATTTTGCCGTCCGGATACTCCAAGCTAATTATTTCTTCGACATCTTCGACTGTTTTATTAACAGTCGTGCTGCCGGGAATACTGCTTCCTCCGATTTTAACAGTTTTCACCTTATTTATCTCTTTTATCACGGTGACTTCATAGGCACGGAGCGTGCTGTTATCGAAAAACGTAAAGGCAATCGTCTTATCGGTTTCCTTTTCAATTAACATGCCCTGATATTCGGCTGTTGCCGGAACTTCTGATCTTGCGGCAAGAATCGCCTTTTCATAAGCCCGTGGATATTGACTGTGTTCCGCCTTGGAAATCGGTCCCGCCTCCGCACCTGCTTTTTCTGCGGCAAAGCTCACCTGTACTCCAGCCAGAAGCGACAAGGCCAACAAACAAGTTATGATTCTTTTCAACATGGTTGGTTTCCTCCTTCATTCTGAAATATCTCATTATATTCACGCTGTTCTTCCGCGTGCAAGCTCTTCTACGGTAGCAAGTGGAAGTTCAACACATTTTGCGATGTCTTCCAGCGGAAGATTTGTATTATCTATGCAATTTTTAGCAGTCCTCATCTTAACCTGCATTTCTCTTTCTTCCGCATATCTTTTAGCTCTCTTTTCTGCGTATTCTTCTACCAATTCACACATCTCCGCATTCCCTCCTTCGCTCTCCTTCAAATACCGCACCCGCTCACGTAATACCGGATTCAAAATATCACGGGCCTGTCCAGAAGACGCCTCGCCTGACCGGGAATCGTCCTCACGATAATTTCACCCGTGGCCTTGATGCGACACTCATTTAAATGTCCGCCGATAATCTGCCAATTTTCTGTATTCTATTATGTATACTCATGAAAAACTTAACCTTGTTTCTCGTCCGTCAATTTCTGATACATCCTGAACAGCCACGCCACGCATTCCGCTTCGGAATGCACCTTATCCCACATTCCATAAGCTTCCATAACGGCACGGTCATTTGCTTTGTGGGCCTTACGAAGTTCTGGCGGCATAGTCAGTTCGTCATACAAATCTGCTAACGACGATTCCGGATACAACGCTCTTGCATCTAAAATTCCTTGCGCTGTTGCTTCGATTTTTGCTTTTTGCGTTTCAGTCGGCTCCGGCCAAGGAAAGTTGTTGTAAACGATATCTTTGGAATAACGATAATCACTCTTCAATCTCCCTGCCACTGTACGCATCCATGCCATGTGAACGTTACTTTCCAAAACACCAAACTCATAAAGATTTCCATTTGGAATGATTAAAGATGAGTTAGTTGGAATAGTATTTTTATCCAAAAAGCCCATTGGAATATACCTTCTATTCGACGAAGAAGTTGCTGGTACAAGAATATAAATATCTGGATTTAATGTTTCTCTAAAAACAGTAGGTCTATCAGCTAACTTCTTGCGATCATCAGCACCTTGCAATCTATTATTTCTACAAAGGGCAATCCTTTCCATAACAATCGGCATTTTTCTAAACTCTGCAGGATTAACATGGACAAGCCATAAACAATATCTTTTTTTATTGTTTATAAACTCAACTGATCCCGTTAATCTTTTAATATATTTTTTTGCATCAGGCTCTTTTTTTATAAAATCATCATACTCTTCATCTTCAATTATTAAAGCACCACCATCAGCCGGTCGATTTCCAGTTACCATAAGGGGTATACAACTAAGCGGTTGATTCCTACTGGCAATAAAAACGGTCAAAGCATCAATCAGATACGGTGAAATATTATTTGCAACAATCGTCTCATCGCCATCAAATATCTTTTTGTCTTTATAATTCGGCGCAGCACTGAAACCAACAATCACAACATGCACCGCTGCCTGGTCGCTTGCTTCGTTGCCCCACTTAAACGTTCGGTATGCAAAATCAATATGAATTCCAAATTGTTTGTATAACGGTTCCCATGCTCCGGCAACCTGTTCGCCCTGGGTAATGCTGTTGGTAGAAACAAATGCTGCGCAGATTTTAGTACCCTGCATAAACTGAGCTGCTTTAAAATACCAACCCGTCACGTAATCAATCTTGCCAGCTTTTTTGTAAGGCTTTCCACTTTCATCTACATAAACAGAAAGCATATCTTCTTTCTGTTCGCGGGATTGCAAACTGTACCCCAAAAACGGCGGATTTCCCATAATGTAATTCAGTTTTTCTTTCGGCGCCACGTCATTCCAGTCCATGCGGAGCGCATTGCCTTCCACAATTTTTGCGTCCGTCTTCAGCGGAAAAAAGTCAATGGTCTGGTTGACGATGGCTTCTGTCTCCTTGATCATCTGCGATTCCGCAATCCACAACGCAGTGCGGGCTACAGTCACGGCAAAGTCATTAATCTCAATACCGGCAAACTGCCCGATGCTCACTTTCACAGGATTGGCAAATTCAAGAACCATGAGTCCTTTCAACTGTTGTTCGATGACTTTGTTTTCCAGCCGGCGAAGCGAGAGAAATGTTTCCGTCAGGAAATTGCCGGATCCTGCTGCGGGATCCAGAAAATGCAGAGATGCCAGTTTGTCGTGGAAACGATCCAGCGCTTCGTTGCGTTTAGGCTTAGAAAGTTTTTCATTACGCAATATGGTTTCAAATTCCGTCTGCAAATCATCAAGGAACAACGGATCAATTACTTTATGGATATTCTCAATGGATGTGTAATGCATGCCGCCGCTGCGTCGCGTCTCCGGGTTCAATGTGCTTTCAAACACCGCGCCGAAAATGGTGGGGCTGATCTTGCTCCAGTCCAGATTTTCCGACATATCTTCAAGGATTAGTTTCATTACATCGTCAGACAACCTGGGAATTTCAATATCGCCCTCAAACAGACCGCCGTTCACATAGGGAAAGTCAAGCAACGCCTGTTCTTCATAAGGATCCCGTTCCGCTTCCGGCGTATTAAGAATACGGAATAAATTGATCAGAGCGGTACGACGGTTCTTGTCCAGGAAAGAAATCAGGTAATCATGGAATTCACTTCCCTTTGCGCCGAACAGCATTGCGTCTTCCGCATACAGACAAAATACAATGCGCACACAGAATATGTTTAAACTTTTCAGCGTCTCCGGGTTGGCCGGATCTTTGTATTGGGGCAACATTAAGTCATACAGCTTCCCCACCAGTTCGCCTGCTTTTACGGAAAGCTGTTGTTCCACGGTAATCTTTTTCACGGTTGCGTCCAGCAAAAAAGAAAGCAGATGATATTTCTCCGGCAGCTCTGCCAGTAAAATCTCAATCGGCTTTTCTTCCGGGCGCACCTCATTCATATCGTAAATATAAAACTTTTCAAAATTGCAGGTAACGATCCAACGCGGCCGCTCGGAAAATGGCAGCCGACCGCCGTAACGCTGCGCCTGCTCGAAAGGGTTCAGCTCGCTGCCGTCACTTTGCTTTTTGCGTTTCAGCAGGTCAATGCCCAGGGATTTCTGCTCTATGATTACGTGGGTTTCCGGAATGAAAACGTCAATAAAGCTGGTGTGCTCCAATGGCACGCGCTTTTCAAACTCTACACGCTGAGAAAAATCCGTAATGCCATAGACCCGGTGAAGCAAATCACTCCAGTACTGCTGTGTATGTTGTTTTTCATCGCCTTTGCCCTGCCATGCTTCCGCGAAAGCTTTGGCGGCCTTGCGCTGTTCGGTATCGTTCATGGTACCAGTCTCCTAAAAAAACCAAAAAACAAGTATAACTTTTTAAAAGCAAACGCATTTTAACTGCCTATTGCGCACGTTGCCTCCCCTTTGTGATGATTATGCTAAATCAGCTCACCCTGTCAATCTGACAACCTGCGCCGGTGTACGAAAAGAATTTCAACCCCGATTTACTTCCCAGCATCCGCCTTTTGGCGAACCATGCCGCACTAAGCGCCCCGTTTTAGACAATTATATCATAAATTGCTGCTGTTACTCATCAGTTTTTATAATAAAAACCAGCTTCAAGATTTATTTTTCAGTTCGCATTCTGTCTGATTTTGAGTAAGAATACCTCAGTTTGTTGGTTGCATTTTCGATACCTAAACCGATTTTATTATGGGAGGTGCTTTATCGTCCGCAATGCCGGAAAACGCTGGAACGGGAATTATTATGGCATTAAAAAAGCCTGATGCATGTGAAACGCATCAGGCCTGAGAATTCATTTCATTCTAAAATATTCAATAATCTTCTTTCCTTCACTACCTCCAGTAAGCCTTTACACCCCTTTACTACATCTTCATAGGTTTCATCAAAATTTCCCGTGTACCAGGGGTCGGCCACCTCCCGGTTTTCCCCGGCAAACTGCAACAGCATGGTTATCTTTTTCTCCGGGTCGCCGCCAAACAGCCGCAGCATATCGTGAACGTTTTCCGCATCCATGGCAACCAGGTAATCATACGCGGCGTAATCCGCTTTACTGAGCAGCGTGGCCCTGCGTTTCGCAAAAGGAATCCCCATCTGCCGAAGCTTGGCTCTGGTTCCATAATGCGTGTCATTCCCCAGCTCATCACGCCGGGCCGCTTTGGATTCAATCACAAACCTGGTTTCCAGGCCGGCCTTACGCACCATATCTTTCATTACAAACTCCGCCATAGGTGAACGGCAGATGTTGCCATGACAGACAAACAGAATTTTAATCATATGATTTACCCTTATAAAAAAGATAACGCGGAACTATTCACTGTCTTATTCAGGTTCCGGGAAAAAAGCGGCCCCTTTTACAATATCAAACATTTCTTTCTGGCTGTTTGTTTCCATAATCTTCGCCCGTTCCGCCTCTGTAAACCGCGAAGCGGGTCCGGCCAGGGACAGCGTCAGTTCGCCCGCGCAGGCATCCATGCTTGCTTCACCCGCGGCAGCGGCGGCACGGCGTTTTTCCCACTCCTGACCGGCCAAACGGGATGCCGTGAAGGCAAAAATCTCCCGGATCTCGCCGCAGAATTCCCGGAAATAGTCATCATACGCGTTGCTGGAACGAGAAGCGCAGCCGCCCCGGCAGATAAAGGCATACGGGCAGCTCTGGCAGGCCGGTATCAGGTCCACGGTACGGGTACGCCACTTTGCCTTGTTGAAATTCCATAAAAACCGGCTCATACCAGGCTGGATATACCCAGTCGCCTGGTCGTCTTTCCCTACGACGTCCCAGCAGGAAAAGACTTTCCCGAAGGGGTCCACCACCAACATTCCCATCTCGGCGCCGCAATACGCCGGGGAGAAATCCGGATACCCTTCCTTTTTAAAGAGATTCTTCATCCGGTTCCAGATCATGTTGTACTGGCTCTGGCGGGCAACTGCTTCCTCCGCTGTGAAGCCGATCTTCATCATTTCGTCAATGGTATCCTGCTCGCTGATATTCTTTTCCG
>Ga0256404_1008489_pt1 | contig 15406 bp, 3 predicted proteins | sample RumenRJG_01DNA_FD_185990 | JGI IMG/M metagenome (GOLD analysis project Ga0256404, IMG submission 185990) | Bovine rumen microbial communities from Lethbridge, Alberta, Canada - RJG_01 | ecosystem: Host-associated > Mammals > Digestive system > Stomach > Rumen | place: Canada: Alberta | collected...
TCGTATCGCCCGTAACACCCAGATCTACATCCAGAACGAGACAAAGGTGTGCAAGCAGATCGACCCGTGGGCTGGCTCCTACTACGTAGAGACGCTCACCAACGAGCTCGTCCACAAGGCATGGGAACACATCCAGGAGATTGAGAAGCTTGGCGGTATGGCCAAGGCCATCGAGACGGGTCTGCCCAAGATGCGTATCGAGGAGGCTGCAGCCCGCACACAGGCTCGCATCGACTCGGGCGTGCAGACCATCGTCGGCACGAACAAGTATCGTCTGGAGCACGAGGATCCCATCGACATCCTCGAGGTAGACAACACCGCAGTGCGCCTGCAGCAGGAAGAGAGCCTGAAGCAGCTCCGCGCCAACCGCGACGAGGCAGCCTGCCAGGCAGCCCTGAAGGAGATAACCGAGTGTGTACGCGAGTTTGCCGAAGGCAAGAAGTCGAAGAACAACCTGCTCGACCTGGCCGTCAAGGCCGCCGGTCTGCGTTGTACGCTCGGTGAGATCAGCGATGCCTGCGAAAAGATTGTGGGCCGTTATAAAGCAGTAATCAGAACCATTTCAGGCGTGTATAGTTCAGAATCGAAGAACGACGCAGACTTTGAGAAAGCCTGTGCGTTGACAGAAGAGTTTGCAAAGCGCGAAGGTCGTCGTCCGCGTATCTTCGTCGCTAAGATGGGTCAGGACGGACACGACCGCGGTGCCAAGGTGGTGGCCACGGGTTATGCCGACTGCGGTTTCGACGTCGACATGGGTCCGCTCTTCCAGACTCCTGAGGAGGCTGCCCGTGAGGCCGTGGAGAACGACGTCCACATCGTGGGTGCCAGCTCGCTGGCTGCCGGCCACAAGACGCTCATCCCGCAGCTCATCGAAGAGCTCAAGAAGCTGGGACGTCCCGACATCATGGTCATCGCCGGCGGTGTCATCCCCGCTCAGGACTACGACTTCCTCTACAAAGCTGGCGTAGCTGCCATCTTCGGTCCTGGCACCAGCGTTGCCAAGGCTGCCGTAGAGATGATGAACATCCTGCTCGAGAAGTAAGCACCGCCTGCATCAGGCAAGCAACCGCTTACATATATAATAAGGTATCGCGCGAGGCAACTCTTGTTTGTCCCGCGCGATATTGTTATTGTAGGTTCACGAGGGAACGGAAGAATAATAGTAGAATTATTTGATTTTCTTTTGCTAATTCACGAAAAAGAATTATATTTGCATTCAAAATCTAAAAAGAAAGTTCGATACAATGAAGCAATTACTTCTTTATATCTCTATTATAACGCTTATCGGTTGCACAGGCACAGGAGGCCATCGTCCTTCTGAAGAGAAAGAGGGAGCTGTGGACACGGTCTACACCGAACCTGCAGCCATGAGTATTCATAGGAATGAACCCGATCGTGCCTTGGCGATGATCGATTCGGCAGTCATCGTGGGCAACATCACACCCCAGCGTGCTGAATACCTGAGAGCCATCATCCAATATGGGGGAAAGAGAGACTATAACCTTTCCCGTCAGACATGTCTAAACCTGCTGAAGGAATATGAGAAATTGCACAAAACGCAGAAGTTGTCGAATGAAGACTCCACCACCATCCTGCATACCTACACCCTACTGGTGTCCATAGAATACACATCAAGCAATAACGTTGCACTCGTACGCTATGCTACGGAAGCGTCCCGACTGGCGCATATCCTCGATTCTCCCAGCGATATTGGCAAAATGGAGAGTTCCATTGCCCGTGTGATGGCAGAGGCTGGAAAGACCGACGAAAGCCTCGACCGCATGCACAAAATTTGTGAGGAGTTGCGGCAGATGAATTCCTTCAAAGGTGTGGTATCCTATCACAGCACCTCTAAAGAAATGCTCCACACACTGTTGGACAACGATCGCTTCGTAGAGATGGTGCCTGTCTGCCTGTCGATGTTGGAGCGTATCGACGAGTTGGATAAACATCCTGAACGTTTCAGCGATATTGCTGAGGGCTTCGACACATCCGAGTTTATTGATATGGCCCGAGGCCAGACCTACGCTTTCCTCGCCGTCGCCTATGCCCGTCAATACTCAGCAGCAAAGACGCCGCCCAGAGAGCTGACACCTGCCGTCCGCGCCCAATTGCTTCAGAAAGCGCGCGCAGCTGAGGCAGCAGTAAACCAGACGCAGTGGTGCCATTCCATTGACTGCGACAAGATGATGACCGCTGCCTATCATCACATGGAAGAGTTCGACAAGTTCGATACGGCAATGAACCGTATCGATTCTACCAAGACCGATACCATCACCAACAATCACCTCATCTCACTGTATCAGCGCAGTGTGGCCGCAAAGATGCGTGGACAGACGGAGCGCGCCTATTGGTATATGGAGCGTGCTACCAATCTCCGCGACAGCATCGATCAGCGCGACCAGCGCAACCAGCTGAACGAGCTGGCCACCGTCTACCACCTGCAGGAGGAGCAGCTGGCCCGTCAGCAGAAGGAGGCAGAGGCAGAGCTTTCGCACATCATCAACATCGTGCTGGCCATCGGTCTCGTTGCCGTTGCTCTCGTCCTCGTGTTTTTTTTCCGCCAGAAGCACATCGTGGAAAGGAAAAACCGGGCGTTGGCTCGTGAGATAGCTGAGAACGCCGACTACAGGGAGAAATACGAACGACTGACCCTCCATCCCATTTCGTCTGCTACCGAAAGCGAGGCTGACGCTGTGCCCGCAGCCCCCACATCGCAGCTTCCCGACGATGTGCTCTATCAGCAACTGAGCGACATCATCCTGCGCGAACAGCTCTACCTGGATCCCATGCTCGACCGTCAGGCACTCGTAGACCGGTTCTCTCTTCCCAAAGAGCGTATTGGCGCTGCCTTCGCCAAGGGCAGTCCCTACAAGTCGCTCATCGACTTCCTGACCGACTGCCGCATGCACTACGCTACGAAGCTGCTGGCAGAGCGATCGGACATGTCCATCGCCGAGATAGCCCAGGCCAGCGGGTTCTCCAGTGCTGATACCTTCGGACGCAATTTCCGACAGAAATACGCGCTCACCCCGTCGCAATACAGGAAACAGCAAGGGTAGGGTTCTGAGCTTCCAACAAAACAGATTTGAGCAATCAGATACAATTTTGATTCCATGCTTCCGTGAAATCGTCTGAAGTATCCGTGAAACTGTCTTTTGTTGTCGTGAATTCGTCTTTTTTTGAGCGCTAATTCGTCCGACCTATTGCAACAAAGGGAAAATTGCATTATATTTGCACCATCAAAAATATTGATGTGTCATGCAGAATATAATTGGAATACTCATCGGAATCATCGCGCTGCTCGTTGTCATCGTGACCGTGCTGTTGTGGATCAACCTCCGCAACCAGCACTTGCTCAGCGACAAGAACGATGCCATCATTCGTGAGATTCGCAAGAACTTTGAGCTCCGCGACGAGTTGTATGAAAAAAGAGGTTATTCTGCCGGCAAAAGAAACAAGAGTGAATCCAATTTACAAATCATATAATTTAAGTATAACCCTTTAATTCTTTTGTATTATGAAACAGTTTTTTTACCTCCTGAAGCACTGGCGGCCAGAGCTGCCAATGGCTTCACCAACGGGCAACGCTGTCTCTCCGCCTTCGAGAGGGTGGCTGCAGTGGTTGTCAGTGGCGGTGCTCATGATTGCACTATTCTTCGGAAGCAGTGGCACGGCACTTGCCGGTGAGCGCTTCGATGCCGGTGGAACGTGGATTGACCACCATCCTACGGTCAATGAACCGTGGATCAGGCTTCGCGTCATGTTCTACGACCCCAATGGTAAGGACGGCTTCTTCCTGCACGATGCTGAGCATGGAAACAATCCTGGACCTGCCGTCTATGTTGACGGTCAGTACGTCTGCTCGCCCGACTGGCAACTGGCGTGGCCGGGCAGTGGTTCTGGTTCAAGTGATAACGTGGAGAAAGAACGCGGAGTTGAAGAATGGTGGGGAAAATCAGATTGCATGTCCTACACCAATACCAGTGCCGATGGCCAGAAGTACCTCGTGAAGTTCTGGAATCCCGGAAAGTCAAGTGCTGGTCAGTACACTTGCTACATGTATGTCTATTTAGGGAAATACCATGTAGGCGCCACCCACAAGGTAAAGATCAGGGGTCGCTGGCGTATCAACGACACCAGCACCGACTGGGAGCAGGTGGAGCTGACCACAAATGCCTTTGCCTCGCCCTTCTCGTCAGCTCCCACGGCCACGATGAAGGACTACGCCAATATGCAGGTGAGCGGTGTCCTGAACAAGACCCACGGACCTACTTGGGTGGGAACCTCCGACAATGCCCAATGGGGTAGCGTCACAATGACGGATCCTGATGCCCTGACCAAGAGTCAGCAGTATACCTACGGCACGGAATCGTATTCGAACCTTGCGCTGCCCTTCACCCGTAACGACTTCTGGAACTCGGTGGATAAACCTGTTGAATACGTCATCAAGGAGAAAGTCAACCACGCCGATCTGCCAGCCAACGAAAGGCCTGATGTGAGCATCTACCAGTGGTACAGAGTGTGGATTCCTGGATTCGTCAAGCCAAAGGCCGATCCGACTTTCACTCCAGACCTTTGGAATAAGAAGATTACGATTTCGTGGGAAGCCGACGAATCGGGCAACCGCAGCAAAAACGGCACGTGGAGTGTCTACCGTGGCAGCACTTTGGTGAAGAGTGGCATTGCCTATGGCAGCGGCACACGTAATTGCATCGATACGTCGAGCGAGCTCGCTTACGACACGGAATACACCTATACGGTCTACTTCATTCCTAACGGTACACCATCGGGAACGGAGCCACGCAGCGAACTTTCAAAACAGGTGAAAGCCAAGCTACAACGCCCAACGGAGTTTTTCAACAACAACAACTTCAAGGCTACAGATACCTATAGCAATAAGATTGTCGTGTCGTGGACGCACGACCCCATTGCCAATGCATCGACGAGCAATCCTTGCAACCTGATTCTGGAACGTTCTCTCGACAAGACCAACTGGTCTGAGCTCGCCACCATCCCCGTGAAAAATCCGGAACTCACCAGTGGCAGCTATGACGACACGAATGGACTGGAGATTTTCACGACCTACTACTATAGGCTGAGAGTCAGCGTCTACGGAAAAGACTATGTTTCGGGTCATGCTTCCGGTCAGTTGGCAGGTATGTCGAAGATCACTTCGTTCTCGGCAACGCGTGGTACTTATACCAATGTCGTGAAACTGAAATGGGAAGTAGAACAGGTCGGTAACACCACCTCTTATTTCACACTCTCTCGTCGCCCGTTAGGCACCGTTGGTGATAAAGGGTGGGTGGAACTCGCCACCCTCTCAGGTACCAACACTGCCTACAGCTACGACGACGAGTCGGCGCAGATTGGTACGTTCAACGAGTACATGGTCAGCATTTGGGCCATGCACGAAGGCAAGAAGGTAGGAGGCAAGGACTCGAAGACCGACGGTTTCTGCCTCTCAACGGGTATCATCAGCGGACACGTCACCTATGGAACGGGTGTGGCCGTGCCAAATGCCAAGGTGACGCTGAAGCGACAGTCCGAAGATGGGGAGAGTGGCATGCACTCCCTGCTGTTCTCTGGACCTGGCAGCGGACTGGTGTGCGAGAGCGATACCACAACAATCAAAACACTCTTTGAAGGAGATTTCTCCATTCAGGCCTATCTCAACCCGGACAACAACGCAACCGACGGTATGAATATTAATACCGCCCATTACCAGTTCTTCAATGTGCTGGGTTTGGTGAACTTTAATCTCAAGTACTATACCAGTTATGGCGTCAATGGACCGGCTTACATGCCTCTTATCTATGTGGGAAGTGAAAGCTATAAAAAGTATGACACTACTCTCCTGCCCGCCAACGAATGGACCCACTTCACCTTCGTGTACGACAGCAATAACAAGAAGGGAACTGTCTACTTGGTAAGGGGTGACTCTCTCGTCTCGCAGACTATTGAAAGCCTCAATATCGATTACACTACGAGTCAAACAACCAATATTGGTATCACGCGTCGAGGTGACAACGGTACACCCAACAGAACCTATAGAGGAAATCTCGACGAGTTCCGCTTCTTCACTAAAGCGCTTTCCGAGGATGAGATCCTGCACAACTACAACCACCCATTAGCAGGTAACGAGAAAGATTTGGCCATCTATTACCCGCTCGACGAGGGTATTCCTTCGCAGAACCTGGCCTATGACTTCTCGAAGACCAACGGTGTGCCTAACGGACGACATTCCTTCACAGGCGACGTGACCGCTAAGAGTTCGAACGTCATTCCCAGCGAGGAGCAGTTCAGCCTGATGGCCTACACCGACTCTATCGGCGACTACGTTGTGGCTGGTATCCCCTTCTCGGGCGAAGGCGTCAACTACTCCGTGATTCCCACTTTGGGCATCCACGAATTCTCGCCTGTTCGTCAGTCGCGCTTCGTGAGCCAACAGTCGCTCATCCACAGTGGTGTGGACTTCGAGGATGTATCGTCGTTCCCCGTCAGCGGCACCATCTATTATGCCAACACCGACTATCCCGTGGAGGGCGTGACTTTCTACGTCGACGGTGTGAAATGCTCGAAGGAAGGTGAGGTGCTCACCAGCGATGATAAGGGTAACTTCACTATCAGCGTTCCTATCGGCGATCACTCCATCACTCTCGAGAAACACGGACATGTGTTTGCCAACGACGGACGATTCCCTGCCGACCCCAACGGCACTGGTGAGAAGTTCACTTTCGATGAGGCAAAAGACAACATGGTGTTCTACGACGAGACACTCGTCAACTTCACTGGACGTGTGGTTGGTGGCGACAAAGAGGGTAACCATCCTGTTGGTTTCGGCCTTAGCAACAACAATATCGGTAGGGCTCGGATTCAACTCACACCAACGTTAGACTTCCGAATGAATGTTGTGAAGAAGGAAGAAGGGACAACGTCCCAATGGGCCAACAACCCGGATGATCTGCCCGTGGCATCGGCAACTCCGCTCATCAATAGCACTGCGAAGCGCCAAGGTGGTCAGACAAAGCCCGAATGCAAGATCATCATCATCGACACTGACCCCAATACGGGTGAGTTCTCGGCCATGCTGCCGCCATTGGAGTACGAGATGGCAGCTATTAAGCTCGTCAAAGGTGGAGCGGAGGTAGGTCCGAAGTCTAACCTCGACCTGAGGAAGGCTCACATCACCATGAGCGACACGCTCTACAGCGAAGACGGCGAGAGCTATGAGCTCTATGAGTACAACACCAAGCTGAATCAGGTGTACCACTCTGATCCTATGTTCTCCGTGACGCAGGATGGTCGCACTGATGGCTCTTTCGGTATCAGCAGTTATAAGATTACCGATGATTTGGGCGACCTTACCATCAACGACATCTATAGCGTCAGCAATGGCACCGTGACTTATAAATACCACGACGCTCCGCTCTTCATCAAGGAAGACGACTATACCTTCTTGCTCAGGGGCTATGAACACTACAAGAATGTCGACACCAATGTTGAGGAAGATGTGCCGCTGGCTGATCTTGTCGTCACCATCAACAATGCCCTCTCGGCCGACCAAAGCGTCTATGTCGAGGATGGTACTGTGGAAGGTAAGCAAGTGAAGGCTGGTGAGGTCGTAGATCTGAAACCCAACCAGCTGCAGCTCGACAGTCTCGGATGTGCTACGTATACCTGGAAGGCCGGTATGCCTAACATTGCAGAGCCTTTCACTCGTACCATCACCATGACCTACGACATCAACGACCGCTTCTACGACTGGAACGGCGGCAAGGGTCTGACTGGTATCGTCTTGGGCGACCTGCCCACAGGCAACAACTTCATCACGGCAGGTCCCGACAAACTGCTCATGATTCTGCGCGACCCGCCCGGAACAAACTCCTTCGCTGAGTGGACTACAGGTAGCAGCACAACGACATCGCGCGTTCGTGGAAACACCTTCACAGAAAACTTTGGCGTGAAGTTCAACCACAAGTTCGGACTCACCACACAGACCATCGTGGGTACACCAGGCGTGGGTAACATCATCGTGGCCGACGCGAAGGATGAACTCACCGTGGGTGCCAAGATGGAGTCGTCGGGAGAGAACTCCTGGACTCGCACCACCACCACAACGGCAACTCGTGCCATCAGTACTTCGGCAGCACCTGAGTATGTGGGTGCACAGGGTGACGTCTACGTAGGAACGTCTACGAACATCATCTTCGGCAAGGCACGCAATTTGGGATTCCAGCGCATTTCTGGCGGCAACACAGCGGATCTTGGACTTGAGGACATCATCTCTACGGGTGTCGACTTCAAGACCATGTTCAGCTATACGCAGAACTACATTGAGAACGTGCTCTTCCCCAACTTCGAACTGCTCCGCAAGAATCTGTTGACCACAGTAGCCAATCAGGCTGCCATCAACTCGTATGTGAACAACACCGACCATATGGTGTACCTCACACTGCTCTCGCCCGACGACAAGGACTATGGCAAGAGTGGCACCTACAAGTCCTTCCGTCCGAAGGGTGCCGATCCTGACGTGATATTCGAAGACTCTGTGAAGTGGGTGACCAGCCAGATTAACAACTGGGTGCGCTACCTTGCACAGAACGACTCTGCAAAAGTGGAGGCCTTTGCTGATCGCGAGACGTACATCGTCGACCGCAACTTGTCGTTCGACTCTGGTACATCCATCACTTCGAACATGGAGACAGAAAACTCTGTCACCAACACGTGGGATTGGACCGTATCTGCAGGTATCATAGCCGAGAACACCTTCGGATTCGCCATCAACGAGTTTGGTATCGAATGCACCATGGAGGACGAGACTATGGGTGGACGCCATGAGGTGGACGAAGACGGAACGTCGACCACCACCTCGTTCAGCTATACGCTTGCTGAGGACGGCGACGACGATGCCCTCTCCGTCGATGTATTGCAATTCGATGCCTACGGACCCATCTTCCGAACCCGTGGTGGACAGACCTGCTGTCCGTACGAGGGAAAGGTGGTGACCAAGTACTATCAGCCGGGTACCACCATCATGGAGGCCACCATGCAGATTGAGGTGCCGCAGATCAATGTCGACGTGCCCATCATCAACGATGTGCCTACTGGCGGCTCGGCCGACTACACACTGCGCCTCTCCAACGCATCGGAGATCGACGAGGATGTTTACTACCGCCTGCTCGTCAACGACGAGACGAACCCCAATGGCGCTAATCTCTTGATCGACGGCAAGCCTGTGACCGACAGCCGCGTCATCAAGGTGCCGGCAGGTCAGACCGTGACGAAGGCGCTGCAGCTGAAGCAGACGAACACCAGTATCCTCGACTACGAGGACATTGAACTCGTGCTCGCATCGCAGTGTCAGTACGACCCGACAAGCACATGGGACGTGATTGCCGACACAGTGAAGATTTCGGCTCACTTCGTTCCGTCATCATCCGATGTTCACCTCGCTCTGTCTAACACGCTTATCAACACAGGTACGGGCACTGACCTCGTACTGACATTCTCAGGCTTCGACCGCAACTACAGAAACCTGAAGGCTTTCCGCATACAGTATAAGAAGCAGGGAAGCACCGACTGGACACTGCTCCGCGAGTATGTGTTGAAGAGCAAGGACAAGACCGACAACAACTACATGCTGCCCTCTACGGGTGCCAGCGTCAGTTACACGCTGCCCATGGCCAATTTCTCGGATGGCGACTACCTGTTCCGCGTCGTCTCGGCCAGCACTTATGGCAACGACGAAGTGTATCGCTACAGCGATGAGATAGCAGTGGTGAAGGATATGATGCGTCCGCGTCCGCTCGGACAGCCTGAGCCCACCGACGGTATCCTCGACATTGGCGACGACCTGAGCATCACCTTCAACGAGACCATCATCAAGGGCGCTCTGACGAAGGAAGCTAACTTCATGGTGACTGGTGTGCTCAACGGTGCAGAAATCGATCATGAGACTGCACTCAGCATGCAGAACACTGAGACTACGGCACAGACTGAGGCAGACATCATGCTTGCAGGAAAGGACTTCTCCACCGACATGTGGGTGAACATCTCTAGTAAGGGTACCATCCTCACTCACGGTATGGGAGCTGACAAGCTGACGATAGGCACTGATGCCAGCAGCAAACTCGTTGTGGGCATTGGAAACAAGACCTATACTTCCAACAAGTCCATACCGAAGAACAAGTGGGTGTTCCTCTCACTGAGCTACCACAACAATCTCTCGAATGGCCAACTGAGCGCATCGGTTGCCAGCGATGCTGAGACCATCACACTCTTCAGCGCACAAAACGTTGTGAAATACGAGGGCAGTGGACCGCTCGCAGTGGGTAAGAACCAGAAAGGCGCTATTCATGAACTCCTCCTTTGGGACGAGGCTCACGATATGGTTACAGCCTTAGCTAACCGCTTCGTCACGAAGAATCCGTCGACACATAACCTCATTGGTTACTGGAAGATGAACGAGGGCGAAGGAACTACTATCCGCGACTACGCTCGCAACCGTCACATGACGATGCCTGATGAGACGTGGTATCTGAACAATGTGAACAAGGCCATCAGCCTCACCAATCAGGACTACCTGAAACTCGTAGCCTCTGACTCACCTTACTCAGACAACGACGACTACGCCATCGAGCTATGGATGCGTGCTGAGAATCAGACAGGCGAGGCACAGATTGTGCAGGCTGGCGAGGTGAGCCTCTGGCTGAATGAACAGGGACAGCTGCAACTGACCGGTAAGGGTGCTTACCTGCCGGATGGTGGCACCAACAACGGCGCTCCTGCTGTCACACTGGCCACCAGCAGTGGTAAGCTCAACGACAACGCTTGGCACCATATCGCACTGAACGTGCTGCGTCAGGGTGCTGCTGCCGTCTACGTTGACGGTGAGCGGAAGCTGACCACCAACGCTTCGAATGTGGGAAGCATCTCAACCGATAACATCCTCGTGGGTGTCCGTCGGAAGACCTTCTCCGCACAAGCAGCCGACTACTCTTACGACCGCTACTTCAAGGGTCAGGTCGACGAGATTCGCATCTGGGATGCCACACTCAATGCCGACCAGCTGCTCTCCAACCGCAAGGTGCGCCTGACTGGTAGCGAAGACGGTCTGATCTACTACTATCCGTTCGAGAAGAAGCAGCTCGACGACTACAACCAGGTAGTGACCGTAGGAACTGCTGAAGACATCAGCGGCAGCGGCCATGAGGCAGTGTCCACAGCGTCGGCGCTCACATACGTCGACGAGGCTCCTGCTCTGCGCACGAAACCCACGGAGACGAACGTCAACTTCAACTTTGTGGCTTCCGACACGAAAGTGGTCATCGAGATCGACGAAGATCCTGCCATCATCGAGGGCTGTACGCTTAACTTCACCGTACGCGACGTGTCTGACGTGAATGGCAACTACTCCATGCCTGTTGTCTGGTCGGCCTTCGTCAACCGTAACGAGCTGGCTTGGAAGGATGATGCATTGAGCATCGAAGTTCCTGTGAACACTTCTGAGAGCATGACGGCTACGATCGTCAACAAGAGTGGAGCACAGCAGATGTGGACACTCTCAGGCATGCCATCGTGGTTGCAGGCAAGTCCTGAGTATGGTTCTACGAACCCGATTGGTGAGAGCGAGGTGACCTTCACCGTCAGCGAGACGACACCCGTCGGCAAGTACGAAGAGACCATCTACCTGAAGGGCAACAACGGCATCGAGACGCCCATCACCATCAGTGTGAGAGTGACCGGCGAGGAGCCGCAGTGGTTTGTCAACGCAGCCGACTACGAGGGTTCGATGAATGTCGTGGGTACCATCATGTTCCCCGCAGGACCCAGCAACGATGCTGAAGACAAGCTGGCAGCCTTCATTGGCGACGAATGCCGAGGTGTGGCACAGTCGAAGTACAACGCCCGCTACGACAGCTACTTCGTCATGCTGAATGTCTACGGCGGTGCGATGGATTCTGGTAAGGAAATCACCTTCAAGGCCTACGATGCTGCTACGGGTGTCACCTATGCAGTGGTGAGTCCCAGTGTCAACATGAACTACTCTTCCAACTCGGTAGTCGGTAAGAACACCGATCCTGTGGTCTTCACAGCCGTCGACCGTCTCGAACAGTCGCAGCTGCTGGCAGCCGGTTGGAACTGGATGTCGATGTACGTCAAGTCCGACGATATGAGCGTACCCACTGTCTTTGCTGACATCGCTGAGCAGACAGACATGGTCAAGAGCAAGACCTTGTTCATGGCTCACGGAGCTGGTAAGTGGTATGGCAACAACATCGTCATGAACAACAAGGAGATGTACATGGCCAAGATGAATGAGGAACAGCGCCTGAAGGTCATCGGCGGTAAGGTGGATGTCACCAAGGAAAAGATCGACATCGCATCTGGCTGGAACTGGATTGGCTACAGCGGTTCGCGCGTCATCTCACTGACCGACGCTCTGGCAGAACTCGAAGCTGAGGATGGCGATGTCATCAAGAGTCAGCGCGACTTCGCGATGTACGATGGCTACGAATGGACAGGAACACTCACGGCACTCGTGCCCGGCGAGGGTTACATGTACCGCAGTCTTGCCTCTGGCACCAAGTCGTTCCACTATCCTTCGGCTGCTGTCTCAGGCTCTGGCATGAGAATGCCGCATCGTGCACCCACGAATGGCGACTTCGATCCTATCGACCACCATCTCTATCCTGGCAATATGAACATCATCGCACAACTCTATGTCAACGGATCGTTGGCTGTCAATAAAGAGTTGGGTGTCTTCCAAGGCAGCGAGTGCCGCACATCGGCTGTGACCGACGACTCTGGATATGCCTTCCTCACCGTTCCTGGCGAGAGCAGTTGCAAGCTGATGTTCAAGGTAATGGGCGACGATAATAAGTCAATGCTGTCGAACGAGCGGTTAGACTACGTGAACGATGCCATCATCGGCACGCTGCTCAACCCGTACGTCGTGCACATCAACGCCTCCGATCAGGTGACGGGTGTCGCTTATCTTGACGGCGAAGTCAACGTATGGCCGCAGCGCGTTGAGAATAGTGTACATGTCGACAGCGATCGCGACATCAAGCAGATTCTCATCATCGACACTGCAGGACAGCTCGTCATGAGCATCGAGGCTCCTCTCGGACACGAGAACCTCATCAACCTCTCGGGTTGTGCCAACGGCATCTACTTTGTCAAGGTGATCCTCAGCTCCGGACAGCCCGTCGTGAAGCGCATCGTCAAGGGATAGACACCCAAAGTTCCTCCTCCTTCTCCTCCCCTTCTGGGGGAGGCCGGGAGGGGGCTTTCTCCTCCCCTTCTGGGGGAGGCCGGGAGGGGGCTTATTTGTCGTCGTAGTGTCCGTAGGCGGAAATCACCAGGACGACGACTTCAGTGTCGTAGATACGATAAACCAAGCGATGCTTCTTGCTGAACTCACGGCTCCACCTGCCTTCTGGCTGACCTTTCAAAAGTTCCGGATGGTCGAGCCCTGTTTTGGGATGCTCCTCTAATTCTTTCAAGAACTTTTGAACCTTCTTGAAAACCTTGGGTTCGCTTTGGCAAGCTGCATCAAATTTTCATGCTTATATATAAAGGTATCGCGCGAGGCATGTGTTGCCCCGCGCGACATTTTATTCACCCCATTCAACTTTCCGCAAGTTTCCAAAATCACCGAGGATGGTGAACGCTCCAAGTCTTACGGAAATTGTTTATTGCAGAATGCGCAACACCTCACCATAATGGCGAAAAACCCTTAGCCACAGAGGGGTTTGGGATGGTGAGGTGTTTGTCCAACACTTCACCAGACACCTCACCAGACACCTCACCATTTGGGTGATGGGTGTCAGGTGATGAAGGTTACCAGGCGGCAGGTGTCACGCAAGGATGCGTGACCTCCTACATTAGCGCATAGGTGGCTGATGATGACGGAATGGTGGGGGCTATGGTGAGGTGTGTGGTGAGGTGATAAAGAAACACCTCACCATCGGAATGGCCGATAAACAGGGGGAAGTAGGGCCTTTTGGTGAGGTGTTGAGCATTTTTTCGAACAACTTTTGAATGAAAAATGTATATCCGTTAGAGATGGTCTGCAAACATGTCGCAGATGGTCTCTGAGGCGGTCAGAGATGGTCTCTGAGGTGGTCAGAGATGGTCTCTGAGACGGTCAGAGATGGTCTCTGAGACGGCCAAGCGGTAAACTTTTTTCTGATTATGCAACTTTTCCGCTCTTTTTCTTTCGTACCTTCGACATTTTGTGTACCTTTGCAAAAAACTGAATGACATGAAGGATATTGCTATCTACACGCTCACTTCTGAGCTTCACGACGCCGAGGCTGTCGGCAACATGACCAACGACTTCCTGACGAGTCTGCAGACGGAATACGACCTGAAGGGCGACAACTATGCCGACTACGGCACGCACACGCTCGACCTCATCTTTGTGCGGACGGGAGGTACGGAAGGCATCTTCAGACGATTGCTCCCGCAACTGCAAGCCCAATCGGACAAGTCATTCTACCTGCTGACATCGGGAAAGAGCAACTCCTTAGCGGCTTCGATGGAGATACTGTCTTATCTGAGACAGAACAATCTGAAGGGCGAGATTATCCATGGATCGGCCGACTATATCCACCGTAGAATCAACCTCTTAGCCAACGCAGGAAGAGCGATGCAGCAACTCGACGGCAGCTTGTTGGGCATCGTCGGCAAACCGTCCGACTGGCTGATTTCAAGCTCTTTCGACCGGGAGGTGGTGAGACGACAACTGGGCATCCACCTGAAGGATATCGACATGCAAGAACTGCTCGATGCCATCTCTTCGATTCCCACCAACGACGGGATTGAAGAAGCCGCTCCTACGGAAGCCATCGGCAAAGCCCTTCCCGGAGCCCTCCGGATATACGAGGGTCTGAAACAAATCGTCGGGAGACATCAGCTGCAGGGGTTCACCATCCGATGCTTCGACCTGCTCACGGCTCTCCGCAACACGGGGTGCATTGCCTTGGCGAAGCTGAACGCAGAAGGTATCGTTGCCGGTTGCGAAGGCGATGTTCCCGCCATGCTTTCCATGAAGATAGCACAGGCGCTGACTGGCTTCAGCGGATTCCAGGCCAATCCGGCAAGCATCAATCCAGAAACGGGCGAGATAACGTTTGCCCATTGCACCATCCCCCTGAACATGGTGGAACGCTACGAGCTGGACACCCACTTCGAATCGGGCATCGGTGTAGGCATCAGAGGCTTTATGAAAGAAGGTCCGGTGACCATCTTCAAAGTGTCGGGCGACTTGTCACGCAGCTTCGTTGCCGAAGGCGAGCTCGTCCGCAACATGGCAAAGCCCGACCTCTGCCGCACACAGCAGGTGATACAGCTTGACGAACCCGAAAAGGCAGCCTACTTCCTGACCAATCCC
>Ga0256404_1008490_pt1 | contig 15401 bp, 12 predicted proteins | sample RumenRJG_01DNA_FD_185990 | JGI IMG/M metagenome (GOLD analysis project Ga0256404, IMG submission 185990) | Bovine rumen microbial communities from Lethbridge, Alberta, Canada - RJG_01 | ecosystem: Host-associated > Mammals > Digestive system > Stomach > Rumen | place: Canada: Alberta | collected...
ATATCGATGGTCATATAGTCGTCCCCCATGTGGAAGCCGCGGTTAACACCTCCGTATAAGTCGTAGAAGACGCCTGAGAGTATATGCTCACCACAATGCCGTTGCATATTGTCGAATCTTCTATCCCAATCAAGTTCCAGATTTACTTCCGCGCCGACGGATAAGCTGCCATCATCCATCAAAGCCTTTCCTCCCTGGATTTGGTGGTAAATCTCACCGTCCTTTTCGGAGACCTTAACTAAAGGATGCCCATTTATGGTGCCAAGGTCACAGCTTTGGCCGCCTCCACCCGGGAAGAAGATGGTCTTCTCGAGACATACTACCAGGTCGTCAGGGAAGGATGGGTCCACCTTTAGCTCTGAAATCTTGGTTTGTAAATTTGACAAATACTTGTCCTTTAGATACATTCGTTCGGTTTTCATGTGCAAATAATACCTCCTTGGAAAAAGGCTTGTTTTCCCCATTCTTGTGTCAAATCTCGCTGAAATTGTCATTTGGCACTCACGAACAGAATCTCAAACAGAACCCCCACAAAATCTGTGGATAACTATCTATTGACAATTGGTTTACAATGTTTAACGGTTGAAATTACAATACTTTTAGTTTGATACTTATCCACAGGAACTTTACGAGCAAATCGTATACGATTTTCTGAAGCCATGTGGATAAGTACCGAATTTGTTGAAAAGTGACGATTCTTCTTTGTTGAAAAATTCCCTTACAAAAAAGAACAAAGGTAGACATAATTCACTCATTGTCCTTTGATGTGAAAATTTGTAGAAAGTCCAAAAAGCTGTCATAAATCTCGTCGTCTCCAAGCAAAAACAAACCAAGAACCGGCTCCGGGAAAATGTATCTTGACTTATCGGTCATGTTTGACGCAGAGAGCCTGAGAGATGTAACTATATCAGCCTCGGCTCTCTCTACCAAGTGAGCGGATGCACCGGCGATTAGCATTTCTCCGTTGTGTTTTGTGTATATATTTACCTCAACATCGTTATCGAGTCGATAAATTCTTCTGTTCACATGATTGTTATTGGGATGGAACAACATATACAAGATGCCACCCGGATGAACATTAACCGTAGCGTCTCGATGATACCTTTCGATCCATTCTCTAATTAGCGGAATCATGTGTGGACCAACTCTGAAGTATGAGATGAACTCATCCTTCCTGAGAATATTGGTAGCCTCCCAGCCGGTCACCTCCATATCCGATATGATTGAGAAGGATATAACCTTGGGACCCAGGGTTTCCAGTTTGCTTCTCAAAAGTCTATAACCCTTCTCATCCTCTATTAGAGAAGTGGAGAAGTATTCTTTTATGGACTTGGAGGACTCACCAAGGGGTTTAACCGGTTCAATCTCATTTCTGTGTAGGGTCCCGGGCTCGGTGAGTTCGATTCGCTGAAAATTCCCTTCGGGGGACTCCAAATAGGAAACGGATTCCGAATCCAATCCAACAGCTCTCATGATGTAGTAATTCACAAGTCCCATGTCGTTTGCCGGGGATTCACAAATTGTTCCCATCAAAGACGAGTATTCATCCGGATCGAGCTTGACAGGCGAATTCAAAATTGGCGCATATTCATCGATTCCATCAGGAAGTGGTATATCGTTTTTGATATTCAAAGTCGACGCCTGACAAATCAGATAGATAGCGCTCTTTTCGCTGATGGGGACTCTGTGACCACCCAAACCGCCAAAGAGCCTTTTGATGGCCATCTCTACATCCTCGGTGGTTGAGTCTTCCTTGAAACTTTCATAGTCGTCAAGCCCGTATTCCTCGGTATCGAGGTAGAATAATTGATCGCGAAAACCGGAGGCTGTTCTTCGCCGTATACGAATACCAACAACGCCCATGAGCCTGGTGTTGGTGGCTTCAGCAAGAACGAACTCTCCGCCGGCCTCCTTTGGATCAAGCAGAACGTCGCCGTGTATTATTCGCATGTCTCTCAGGTTATCCTTCATAGAATAATATTGTATTCTACCTTATAATCTTTAGCAATGCCGGGTTGCAGGAAAATAGGGGCTTGAACTTGTTTGACATTTGGTATTACTATAGTATAATTCAGTAGAATTAAGCACAAAAACAAGAGTTAAGTATTAATCATAGAATAATGGAGACTATAAATGAGAAAGTTATTTACATCTGAATCGGTTACGGAAGGACATCCTGATAAGATATGCGATTGCATCTCCGATGCTATACTGGATGCTATTTTGGAACAGGACCCAAATGGCAGAGTAGCATGTGAATCTTCTGCAACAACAGGCTTTGCAATGGTTTTTGGAGAAATAACCACTACAGCGGATATCGATGCCGAAGAAATTGTAAGAGGTGTCATCAAAGAAATCGGATACAACAAGCCGGAATACGGATTTGACGGAAATACATGTGAGGTTTCTGTAAGGCTTGGCAAACAGTCACCGGACATTGCTCAGGGAGTTGATGATGCCCTGGAGGGAAGAGGGGAAGCTAAGGACCTGGGAGATCAGTTTGGAGCGGGAGACCAAGGCATGATGTTTGGCTTTGCTTGTAACGAAACACCTGAGTATATGCCTATGCCTATTTCCATGGCTCACAAATTAACAAGAAAATTGGCTGAGGTTAGAAAGAACGGAACCCTGCCTTATCTCAGACCCGATGGCAAGAGCCAGGTGACCGTGGAATACGATGACAATAAAGCCGTCCGAATAGACACTGTCGTTGTTTCGACGCAGCATGATGAAGATGTTACGCAGGAACAAATAAAAGAAGATATATTGGAGCATGTAATTAAGGCTGTTATACCTTCCGAGCTTCTTGACGATAAGACTCGTTTCTTCATCAATCCAACAGGACGCTTTGTAATTGGAGGTCCTCAAGGCGATGCAGGTCTTACAGGTCGTAAGATAATCGTTGACACCTATGGTGGATATGCTCGACATGGCGGCGGATGCTTCTCGGGAAAGGATCCAACCAAGGTGGATAGATCTGCAGCTTACGCAGCTCGTCATGCGGCCAAGAACGTTGTTGCAGCAGGACTTGCGGACAAATGCGAGATTCAGATCGCATATGCCATTGGCGTAGCGCGCCCTGTGTCAATCATGGTAGACACCTATGGCACAGGAAAGATGGATGACGAGAGGCTTGCCGAGATTGTATCTGAGGTATTCGACTTTAGACCCGGAGCCATAATAAGGGATCTTGATCTTAAGCGCCCCATCTATAAATCCACTTCCGCCTATGGCCATTTCGGTCGCCACGATGTGGATCTCCCGTGGGAGAAGCTGGACAAGGTCGACGAACTTAAGAAGCATCTGTAATAATTGAAATTTGACGAGTGGAGCAAGGATTTGCTCCACTTTTTTCTCTTCCATTTTTCTTCGGAATGTTGTATTATATTTTATCATGTTAAAAGACGAAAGTGAGATATTGTTATGGGCATTAAAGTGGCCAAGTTTGGAGGATCGTCGGTTGCAGACGTAATCCAGCTTAGGAAAATGAAGGAAATTATTGAATCGGATCCCGAGAGACGCTATATTATTGTCTCCGCTCCAGGCAAAAGATTTGATAACGACAACAAAATTACGGACATTCTATATCTTTGCCATACCCATATGGAGCACAATCTTCCATACGATCAGCTCCTACAGGTTATCCACGACAGATTTACGGTTACCGCTGTTAATCTCGGGATAACCGTGGACTTTACAGAAGACTTTAAGAAAATAAGCGAGGACCTTAAGGCGGGATGCAGCAGTGACTATGCTGCAAGCAGAGGCGAATACCTTTCTGCTAAGCTTGTTGCCGCATATCTGGGATATGACTTCCTGGATGCAGCGGATATGATTTTCTTTGATTCCAAAGGGAAATTCCTTGCAGAAGAAACCAATGAAGAATTGGCAGCATGCCTCAAGGAACACGAGAGAGCAGTTATTCCCGGATTCTATGGAACCGTTATGGGGGAGGGAGAAATCAAGACTTTCTCAAGAGGCGGCTCGGATATCACAGGCTCCATAGTTGCTAGAGCAGTTGAAGCGGATGTCTATGAGAACTGGACTGATGTGTCGGGATTCCTAATGGCGGATCCAAGAATAGTAGAGAACCCAAGACCCATTCATGAGATTTCATATAAGGAACTTAGAGAACTCTCATACATGGGAGCGTCGGTTCTTCACGAGGATGCAATCAACCCTGCAAGAATCGCAAACATTCCAATCAATATAAGAAATACCAATGATCCCGAGGATCCGGGTACGGTCATCAAAGCCCACCACGAGGATAAGGAAAGCAACGATATCATTACCGGTATTGCCGGTAAACGCGACTTCTCCGTATTTGCCATATATAAGAATATGATGGGTGGAGAGAAGGGCTTTGTTAGAAAACTCCTGGGAATAATTGAAGACTTTGGGTGCAGTTTTGAACATATCCCTAGTGGTATAGATACGGTATCCGTTGTCATGTCCAACAAAGAAATCGACGGCAGGCACGATGAGTTTATGGAAGCCTTCCAGAAGCAGCTTGAGCCCGATTCGCTGGAATGCCTGGAGAATATGGCTCTAATTGCGACCGTTGGATATGGTATGAACAGAAGAAAAGGTGTTGCAGCCAAACTCATTACCGCTCTTGCGGAGGCTGACGTGAACCTGAGAATGATAGAGCAAGGATCAAGTGAAATCAATATAATCGTCGGCGTAGAGGATCACGATTTTGAGACTGCCATAAGAGCTATATATGATGCATTCACCAAATAAACAATGCTAGATTAAGAGGCCCCAATAATTGGGGCTTGCTTATTTTTGGCATGGCAGTATAATACGTAGAATGCAAGGAGAAATAAGAATATGAATATTGCCATAGTAGGTGTAGGAAAACTGGGAGTAAAAGTCTGTGAGGCTTTGTCTGAAGGAGATCACTCCATAACGCTTGTGGATATCAATGAAAATCTTTTGGACAAGCTTTCCCAGCAATACGATGTAATGACGATATGCGACGATGGTCGTGATATTAGCGTGCTTGAGGAGATGTCCATAGGCACGTATGAATATGTCATAGCCGCAAGCGGTAGCGATGAAACAAACATGATAGTCGGAAGATTCGCCAAGGCCATGGGTGCAGGCTGCGTCATTGCCAGAGTTAGAGATCCCGAATACATGAAGCATTTTGACTTCATAAGAAGGTCCATGGGAATTGACTATCTTGTGAATCCAGATTTTGCAATCACACAGGAAATCTACAAATACTTGGTGAATAAATACTCCTTGGATGGTGGAATATTCACAGCCGGCAGGATTTCTTTCATAGAGTTTGACGCCGAGAAAAAACCGGGACTCATTGGATGCTCCATGCCTGAAGTCAAGAACATTCTTCCGAATATGCTCGTCGCCGCCATTTCAAGAAACGGCAAGGTGATTATTCCTCATGGTGAAGATCATATTCAGGCTGGAGACTTCCTGTACGTTGTGGGAGAAAAGGAAGAGATAGAGGCTCTGAACAAAGAAGTCCACGACAAGAGAAAACGTACCGATGTCCAAAAGGTGATGATAATAGGCGGCGGAAAAACCGGTTTCTATTTGGCTCAACTTCTGGCAGACTATGGAGTTTCCGTAAAACTCGTTGAACAAGACAAGGCGCGCTGTCAATACCTCTCAACCAGAGTTAGAAACGTGATGATTATCAACGGTGACGGCACAGACATAGATATGCTTGATGAGGAGAATCTGGACGACATGGATGCCTTTGTTACAGCAACGGGGCTCGATGAACAGAACCTGCTCCTGGCGGTTACAGCCAAGCAGAGGGGAATAGAAGATGTTATTTCTAAAGTGAGCAGAGAAGACTATCTTTCCCTTATTCAAAATATGGGAGTCGATATGGTTCTCAATCCTCTCAATATATCTGCGGCAGGAATCTTCAGCATCATTCAAGGTAAGAAGAGAGTGCTTTCCTCCGAGCTGGTTCAAGGTCAGGCAGAAATCGTAGAGATAATTGTCAACAAAGACATGTCCATGCTGGGGAAGTCCATGATTGAACTTGACCTTCCTGCAGGGATACTAGTTGCAGGAATATACAGGAATGGGGAAGTGATTATACCCGATGGCGCAACCAGGATTTTGGATGGAGATAGAGTTATATTCTTCAGCTTGCTTACGGATATACCGGAGCTGGAGAAATTACTTAAAAAAAGATAGATTGTTAGAAGAAAATGAATAGTGATTTGAACTATCATTCTGTTCTTAGAATGATGGGGGTGCTGTTTCTCGTTCTGGGACTGGCGCTTCTGCCATCCCTTGCAGTCGCCCTAATCTATAAGGAATATTTTCAGGCCAAGTGCTTCCTGGCCACTTTGGTGCCCTGCTTATTGGTGGGGCTTGTTTTGATTACGAAATTTAAACCCGGTGGTCTTAAGACGAGGCAGAGGGACGTTTATTTGATTGTAACTTTGTGTTGGCTTGTAAGTTCCGTCGTGGGAGCTGTACCAATGGTGGCTTCGGGTTCAATTCCAAATCCCATTGATGCATTCTTTGAAATATGCTCAGGATTCTCGACAACCGGGGCTAGCATCCTTAATGATATTGAGTCTCATCCGAGGTCAATCCTGTTTTGGAGATCCTTCACTCACTGGCTGGGTGGTATGGGAATCATCGTTTTCATGGCGGCGCTTCTTCCCTCCATGGGGATTGGGGTGCAGATGATCGCAGGTGCAGAAACGCCGGGACCAACCCTAACCAAAATTAAAGCCAAGTTTTCAGATACTGCAAAGGATCTCTACCTTCTCTATGTCGGAATAACCGTTGTGGAGGTAGTGCTTCTTATGATTGGTGGAGTGGGTCTATATGATTCATTGATTCATACGTTTGGCACTGTTGGTACAGGAGGATTCTCGTCATACAGCGATAGCGTTGGTCATTTCACTAGCCCTTACGTTCAATGGGTTATTATTGTATTCATGCTTATGTGTGGCGTGAATTTCAATCTGTATTTTTTGATTCCAAAGAAGAGAATTAAAGAATTCTTTTCCGATGAAGAGTTGCGATGGTATCTTGCGATAGTTGGAATTGTTTCTCTTGCTATAATAGCTACGCTTCTTGGAAAGGGCATATACTCCAATCCTGAAGAGGCGGTGAGAACCGGAGTATTCCATGTGGCATCCATCATAACAACAACCGGGTTCGCCACAACGGACTATGAAGTGTGGCCGACCTTCTGCAAGATGTTGATACTCATAATCACGATTTGCGGCGCTTGTTCATCCTCCACAGGAGGTGGAGTTAAGGTCATCAGAATAATCACCGCGGTTAAATTTGTTAGAAAGGGATTCTTCCAAAAACTCCATCCTAATAGGGTGATTAATCTCACAATCAATAAGAAAAAGGTGCCTCAGCAGGTGGCAACCGACATAGTTTATTTCATCTTCCTATATGTTGGAATGCTCATGCTGGGGACGATTCTTGTGTCCTTTGATGGATTTGATATAACCACCAATTTTACTGCGGCGCTTACCTGCCTTAGCAATGTGGGACCTGGACTTGGACAGGTTGGACCGGCTATGAACTTCACATGCTTCTCCAATTTCTCCACCTTTGTCCTTTCCATATTGATGATAGCAGGAAGGCTTGAACTGTTTACTTTCGTAATGTTGTTCTCACGAAATTTCTGGAACAGCAATAAGGCTTAAGGAGTGTGCTCATGAGTAAGTCCGGAGCACAATTTAATAAAAGGCTGATACTATTTACGGTATCGACAATCCTAATGATAGAAGCCGTGGCAATTATTCCTTCTGCAGCCATGGGTCTTTATGACGGAGACATGGACTCATTTAAGGGGATGGTGATTTCCGCAGTTGTTCTCATGGCTCTGGGGCTTCTTGGAAGACAGCTTTCGGGGTCGCATCAGGTCAAGATGAAGGTGAAGGAGAGTTATCTTATAGTTCTCCTTTGTTGGCTTACTTCTATTTTTGGAGGAATGCTTCCATACCTAACGATTGGGAGAAACTATCGGGTTACGGACGCGTTCTTTGAGTCAGCCGCAACTTGGACAACCACAAACGCCTGGGTAATAGATATAAATTCGATGCCTAGGGCGCTGGTACTATGGAATGCTACTTGTAGCTGGATGGGTGGCATGGGAATAATCGTCCTGACTCTGATCATCTTCTCCGCTCTTGGAGTGAGCGGACAAAGGCTTGCCGGTGCGGAGATTGCAGGTCCGGAGCTGGAGAAGCATACTGCCAGAATGGCAGATACAGCAAGACTCTTATATAGACTTTACGGAGTTGGAAGCCTCATAGAGCTGGGGCTTTTGATGCTGGCCGGACTTCCCAAATTTGATGCAGTTATAAATACCATGTCGACTATTAGTACGGCCGGAACCATGGACTATCATAATGGCCTTGCAAATCACTTTACCCCTGGGGTTAAGATTGTTATTGTGATATTCTCTATCCTTGCATCTCTTAACTTTGCAATCTACATCAAGGTTGTAAAGAAGAAATATAGAGAAGCAGCCATGGATTTCGAGATGCATACATTCCTGGGATTGATTTTGGGTTCAACCTTGTTTATTGCTGTAGTGTTAATGGTTCAGGGTTATTACGACAATGTATTCGATGCTCTTGTAAATGCTGTAACAGGGGTTGTTTCATTCTCCTGCACAACAGGCTTTACGCTGGAACATGTAGAGCTGTGGCCGTCGGTATGCAAGATGGTTTTCATCGTTTTGATGATTATAGGAGGGTGTGCAACATCTACCGCAGGAGGCATAAAAGTCATACGTTTTGCGGTGTTTGTAAAGCTTATTAGAAGAGGGGTTTACAAAAGAATTCATCCACGGGCAGTTAGACCGGTTATGATTAGAGAAACTCCTGTAAGTACGGAAAACGCCTCATCTATTTCCACCTTTATTCTTCTGTTCCTAGGGGTCTATCTCATGTCAACGTTGATATTCTCATTGGAGAACGTAGATATGGAGACTACGTTGACAACCCCGATTGCACTGTTCACAAACTGCGGAGAAGGATTTGGTATGATTAGCGGAGCCAATTATGCAGTGTTTTCGCTTCCTCTCAGGGTGTATTCAGCCCTTCTTATGATACTGGGAAGGCTTGAAATGTATGCGCTTCTTATTCTCTTCTCCAGATCCTTTTGGAGTCCCAACAGAACCAAATGACGAAGTTGGATTTTTGTTGTATAATAATAAGTTGAGAGAATATGCTTAACCGTTGTGAAGCATGATTTTTTAGTGACAAAAGTTACATTGATTTATATGTGAAAGAGGATCAATATGAAAAAGTTAATCACCGTAAGTAGAGAATATGGAAGCGGCGGAAGGATCATTGCCGGGATGGTGGCAGAGAAACTTGGTATAAGCTTTTATGACAGAGAGATTATAGATATGGCCGTTGAGCATAGTGGACTTTCAAGAGAGGTGATTGCAACAGCCGAGCTCAGGGCCAAGAATATCTTATCCTATAGTCTCGCATCCGCAATGAGCCTTGGGGATGGCTTTAGTTCGGCTCCAATATCCATAAACGAGAAGCTTTTTCAGGCTCAGTCCAATGTGGTAAGAGAAATCGCAGAAAAAGGAGAGGGCGTTATCGTTGGTCGATGTGCGGACTATATTCTCAGGGATATTCCCGGTGTAACAAACGTGTTTTTCTATAACGAGCTTGAGGATAAGATGGAGCGCTGCATAAATACTTATGGAGTTCCGCCCAAGACAGTTCAATCAAAAATCAAAGATATAAACAAAGCTCGTGCGAACTATTACAACTACCACACCTCAAGAAAATGGGGTCAGATGGAGAACTACAATATTTGCCTTAACACCAGTTATATCAGTGACGAGGATGCCGCAGATTTGATTGTGGCCTACATGAACACAAGGTTATATAAATAGCGTGTCAGGAGGAAGAGGGATGAATAAGAGAGACAACAGTTTTGAAGCTGCAGTAAAGGTCGCTCTGGCAATAGTCGGAGTAGGCGTTGTTGCCGGAACCACCTTGGTAGTGGGTATGGACCGTATCATGAGAAGAATATTTGTAAATGAATCCTGGCCGGATGCCGAATTAACAGAGGATGATTGGGCCGGCGAGGAATTGGAATAATCCAAAAAAGCGAAAGGAATAGAACTATAATGGCTGAGAATTACAAGGGGACGTATTACATTTCAACACCGATTTATTATCCAAGCTCGAACCTTCATATCGGGCATACATATTGCACGGTGATGGCGGATGCTATGGCAAGGTTCAAGAGACTGTCGGGATATGATGTACATTTCCTCACAGGGACAGACGAACACGGACAGAAGATTCAAAAAAAGGCGGATGAAGCGGGAGTGACGCCTCAAGCCTTTGTTGATGAAGTGGTTGCAGGGATCCAGGAACTGTGGAAGACCATGGAGATTTCATATGACGACTTTATCAGAACTACTGAGCCAAGGCACGTAAAGAGAGTCCAGGAAATTTTCAAGAAGATGTATGAGAAGGGGGATATATATAAGTCTGTATATGAGGGGCTTTATTGTACGGATTGTGAAGCCTTCTGGACAGAAAGCCAGCTTGAGGATGGAAAGTGCCCGGACTGTGGAAGACCTGTAGAGCATGCTGAGGAAGAAGCGTATTTCTTCAGACTCTCCGAATATGGGGACAAGCTTCTCACCCTGTATGACGAGCATCCGGAATTTCTTCAGCCGGATACCAGAAGAAACGAAATGAAGGCGTTTATCAATCAAGGGCTCGAGGATCTATGTATATCGAGAACCAGCTTTGATTGGGGAATTCCTGTACCAATAGACGAGAAGCATGTTATCTACGTATGGCTCGATGCTCTCTCCAACTATATTACTGCTCTTGGATATCCGGACGATCCTGAACTGTATGAGAAATATTGGCCGGCAGATGTGCATCTTGTTGGTAAAGAAATCGTCAGATTCCATAGCATCATTTGGCCGGCAATGCTGATGTCGATAGAGGAGCCACTTCCCAAGCAGGTGCTCGGACATGGTTGGCTCTTGATTGATGGCGGCAAGATGAGTAAATCAAAAGGAAATGTGGTAGACCCTGTTGTTCTAATCGAAAGATACGGAATCGATGCACTCAAGTATTTCCTCCTAAGGGAATACACCTTTGGTCAGGATGGAATATTCACAAACGAAGTCATGCTAAAGAGAATGAATTTCGATCTCGCAAACGACCTTGGAAATCTGGTATCGAGAACCGTTTCCATGATAGAGAAATATTGCAATGGCGTTGTTCCGATGGCATTAACCGAGGACGACATAGATAAAGACCTTATTTCAATAGCGACAGGTGCGGCAGATAAGGTTGAAGCTCAGATGGATAAATTTGCCTTCAATCAGGCCCTTGAAGAAATCTGGATTCTTGTACGCCGTGCAAACAAGTATGTGGATGAGAAGGAGCCCTGGGTTCTTGCCAAGGATGAATCCAAGAAGGATGAGCTTGAGACGTGCATGCACAACCTGGCAGAATCCCTTAGGATTATTGCTATTCTAATTTACCCGTTCATGCATTCCACAACGGATAAGATTTGGGAACAGATTGGCGTCACGGATGAAATCCTCTGGGATGACGCTCATGTATTCGACAAGATGAACGGACAGAAGGTAACCAAGGGAGAAATCATATTCCCGAGATTGGATATACCGAAAGAACTTGAGGCGCTGGAGGCTCTGAAATAAGAAAATGCTATTTGATTCTCATGCTCACATAAACGAAGACAGGTTTTCCGACAAAGAAAGAAACGAGCTGCTTGACTCAATAAGGGCAAGCGAGCTACTGTCTTTTGTTGCGGATATAGGGTATGACTACGAATCGTCGGCGAGAGCAGCCAAGGCAGCAGCAGAAAGAGATTTCTGCGTTGCAGCGGTTGGCGTTCATCCCCATGATGCCAAGACTCTAAACGAGGGAATGCTCAAGGATATAGAAAACCTTGCCTCCGGTATCAGGGTTAAAGCCATTGGGGAAATTGGACTCGATTATCACTATATGAGATCCGAGAAAGAAGACCAGAGATATTGGTTTAGACGTCAGATTCAGCTTGCCAATAAACTTAAGATGCCAATGGTTATCCATTCAAGAGAAGCAGATCAAGAAACTATGGATATCCTATTGGAAGAGGGCGCCTTCAGCGATGAAAGGAAATCCTGGTTCCCAATGAGAATGGGACCGGGAGGAAAAGAAGTGCCTGATGCAAGAGTGGATATTCATTGCTTCTCAGGAAGCGCGGAGATAGGGCGAAAGTACGCATCTCTCGGGGCAACCTTGGGTATTTGTGGTCCTATTACATACAAAAACAACAAGAAAACTCCACGCGTGGTAGAAGAAGTTCCTCTAGAATATCTTATGATTGAAACAGATTCTCCATATTTGGCACCGGTGCCCATGAGGGGAAAACCAAATAAGCCCTGGTATGTGGAATATGTGGCAAGGAAGATTGCCGAAATCAAAGCCATGGAATTCGAGGAAGTGGCAGCTATAACAACTCGTACAGCGCGGAACTTCTATGGAATATAATACGGAGACAGTTAATGGGAACGATTAGATATGCTTTAGCATTATTTGTAGGGAAAATAGTGGAACTGGTGCTCAAGATAACTCCCTTTAGGGATTCCGATGCACCGGGGTCTTTGGCGCTGGCAATTTGTCCTGACTATTTGGAATACATAGCCAAGCCTACCAAGATAGTTGGTGTTACGGGAACCAACGGCAAGTCAACGGTTGTTAGACTTGTGAGTGACTGCATTAGGGACACGGAAATACAGGTGCTCAACAATGCAGAGGGAGGAAACACTCCTGCAGGAATAGCTACGTGCTTAACCCGCGGGGTGACTTTGTTCGGTAGAGAGAAGTACGGAACTGCGGTCTTGGAGATAGATGCCATCTATTCCAAGGAGCTTCTACCTGTGCTGGAGCCTGACTATCTTCTTGTAACACTGCTTGCGAGAGACTCCATGGAGAGGAATGGTCATCCTGAGTATATTAGAGAGCTTATCAATCACTATATACCTTCGACCACCAAGCTCCTTCTAAATGCGGACGATATTCTTTCTCTTACAGTTGCGCCTAACAATAGACGTAAATTCTTCGGCCTAAAGGACATGGGCGGAGAGAAGAAAATCAATACCAGTCTAATCGACGATGGTGCGGCATGTCCTATTTGCCACAAGAAGGTATCATACGAATACAATAGATACAGCAATATCGGACGGGCTGTCTGTGCATCATGCGGTTTCACATCGCCCGAGTATGATTATAGCGGTGAGATAGTGCATGTGGGAGAAGAGGCCGATGGTCCAATCGCTCAAGGCCCTGTTCCGATGATTAAGGTTGGAACAGATAAGAGAGAGGAAACCTTCCCGCTTATACACGACAGTGTTTACAACGTGTACAACGAACTTGCGGCAATAGCTCTTATGATGGAAATGGGTACAAGGCTCATGGACATCAAGAAGGCTATGGACAAGATGAGTTTATCCAAGTCTACGTACAATTCTGCGCAGGTTGGATCGATCAAGGTGGTTTCCATTTTGGCGAAGGATAGAGATGCCTATGCCACATCAAGAGCATTTGAATATATCATGTCGCAGCCCGGATATAAGGAAATACTAATTCTTAACAACAGCCTAAACGCCTCCATGGATTCGTCGGAGAACTGCAGCTGGCTCTATGACTGCGATTTTGAATTGCTGAATAGCGACAAGGTCGATAGGGTTGTTGTATTTGGTGACAGGAGCAAAGACTACACATTGAGACTTCTTATGGCAGGGCTAAGAAAGGATAAGATAGTTGAGGTTCCTGACTATCCGGATGCTGCAGATGCGCTGCAATACATGTCCAACGAAACCATATTCATTCTATTCGGAACGGATCCTGTTAAGGTTGGTAAAGAAGTATTCGATATGGTTGTGGAGAGAATAAGGGCAAAAGAAGGCTTAGGCAACATCTCTACGGAGGAGAAAAAACAGCCGAAGGTCAAGGCTTTGAAACCCGGTAAAATAAAACTGGGGAGGAAGAAAAGATGAAAATAGAACTTCTTTATCCTGAGGTAACAGGCCTCTACGGAGACCTTTTCAATATGGAATACTTAAGGCGCTCGGTCCCCGGATGCGGTGTGGCCAGCACCTCTCTCGGGGAACGTCCCAGATTCCTGGACGACAAAACCATCGACCTGGTATATATGGGGAGCATGACTGAGAGGTCCCAGCTTTTGGTTTTGGATGAACTCGCACCCATAAGGGGAGAGATTTGGGATGCAATCGAGAGAAGACAGAGATTCCTTATAACCGGAAACGCCATCGAGATTTTCGGGAACAGAATTATTGAGAATAGTGAGCTTAAGGCTTCAGAAATAGGAGACGAGGGATATGAATGCCTGAGCCTATTCGATTTCCATGTGGAGAGGAATATGCTCAAGAAGGAGAATTCTCTATTCCTTGGGAAGTACATTCTTACGGAAACCGATGCCATAGAGGTGGTGGGTTTTCAGAGCAGATTTGGCCGTGGAGTATATGGCCCAAGCGCTCCGGAGCCTTTGTTCAAGGTGGAGAGAGGACCGGGTTTCTTACCTGATAGATCGGGAGAAGGTCTTATGTATAAGGGCTTTATGGCTACATATAACACCGGGCCGCTTCTCATTCTCAATCCTGCTTTCCTGGTAAGGCTTTGTTGGGAGATGGGATATGCAGGAGTTGCTCCTGCTCATATGGATGCTGCGATGGATGCATATAGAAAAAGGTTGTATCAGTTCAGCAATCCGGACACTGGGTTCGAGGACTAATGATGAGTAAAACCGACATCGTATCCAGGGTTAGAAAAACCGTGGAGAGAACAATTGAAAAACACAGCATGTTAGACAATGTGAGGCACTTGGTTGTAGGCTTCTCAGGAGGGCCCGATTCCATGTGCCTTCTTGATATTTTGATCGATATTTCCAAGGAACAGGGGTTTTTCATACATCCTGTTCACATAGATCATGGAATAAGAAAGGGTGTGTCCCAGGAGGAGGCTGAATTTTGCAAGGATTTCTGCGAATCAAGAAATCTTGCCATTGTGATACAAAGCCATGATTGTGAAGCGAAAGCCAAGGAATGGGGAATGAGCACAGAGGCGGCCGGCAGAAGAATCAGGTATGATGCCTTTTGGGAAGTATCCAAGGAATATGGCGACTGCCCTGTTGCCGTTGCTCAGAACAGCGAGGATCAGGCAGAGACAATTCTTATGAGAATAGTAAGGGGGACAGGGATAGATGGCCTGGCCGGAATACCCTATGTTAGGAATGATGAAAGAGGCTATGAGATTTTACGGCCGCTACTAGATGTTTCTCGCGAGGATATAGAAAGCTATTGCGCCCAAAGAGGTTTGGCCCCAAGGATAGATGCCACAAATTCACAG
>Ga0256404_1008491_pt1 | contig 15400 bp, 7 predicted proteins | sample RumenRJG_01DNA_FD_185990 | JGI IMG/M metagenome (GOLD analysis project Ga0256404, IMG submission 185990) | Bovine rumen microbial communities from Lethbridge, Alberta, Canada - RJG_01 | ecosystem: Host-associated > Mammals > Digestive system > Stomach > Rumen | place: Canada: Alberta | collected...
ATCACGAACCAGGCAGGAGTCGCCAAGGGGAAGTTCAGGGAGCAGGACTTTCTTGACAACATCAATGCGGTGCTATCCTTCTATGAGGAGAACGGCGTCAGCTTCGATGGCTGGGAGTGCTGCTATTACCATGAGAGCGCAGCCCTTGAGAAATACCGGAAGCAGTCCTTCGCGAGAAAGCCATGGCCCGGCATGATCCTGAAGGCCGCAGAGAAGCTCTCCATAGATTTGGGGAATTCCATGATGGTGGGCGACAATAAAGATGTTGACACCATCAGGCTCCCCTACCTCAGGTCAGTCATACTTGACAGATAACGCTCCGAGACACTAGCATTGACGAACATTGCCGGCCAGTAACCGCAGATTCTGCTCTCTGTCCCCAGGGGCTCCCCGGGTATCACAAGGAAATCAGCAGATGACAGCGGAAGCAGATGAAGGGCAGGTAAACGCAGCGGGAAACTGCGGAATTCCGCGGGGAGCTTTACAGGGGACTGGCCGCAGGACGCATTACAATTTCACATAAAAGGAAGATTCCATGTTCAGCATAAAGGAATACATTCAGGCATCGATTGAGACCAAGCAGAAAATCCTTCAGGATGAGGCTCTTCAGGAGAAAATCAGGAGCGCCGCGCTTGCCATGGTGAGCGCCATCAGGAACGGGCACAAGGTCCTCTCCGCCGGAAACGGCGGCTCCGCGGCTGACGCGCAGCATTTCGCGGGAGAGCTCGTCTCAAAGTTCTTCTTCGACCGGCCGGGACTCCCCGCGTTCTCTCTCGCGACCGACACCTCGGTCCTCACCGCCATCGGGAATGACTACGGTTACGAGCATTCCTTCGAAAGGCAGGTGCAGGCAGTCGGGCAGAAGGGCGATGTATTCCTCGGGATCTCGACATCCGGGAACTCGAAGAACATTGTGGCCGCTGTCCTCGAGGCGAAAAAGAAGGGCATTATGACCGTAGCGCTAACCGGCGCCAAGGATTGCGCACTCGATACGCTCTGCGACACTGTCATCAAGGTTCCATCATTATCAACCCCTACCATCCAGGAGTCGCATATAATGATTGAGCACATGATCTGCGCGATTGTCGAGGACGAGATTTTCGGGGAGAGAAAATGATAATAAGAGCAAAGGCGCCTCTGAGGCTTGGTTTCGCCGGAGGCGGCACGGATCTGAGCCCGTACTGCGATCTCTACGGCGGCTGCATTCTCAATGCCTGCATCAGCATGTACGCCTACGCTACGATTAAGCCATCGGATGACGGGAAGGCCGTGTTCATAAGCGCTGACCGCGGCGAGAGGGACGAGCAGTCGGCATCCAAGGTCCTGCCCTACAACGGCACGCTTGATTTGATTAAGGGCGTCTATAACCGCGTGGTGAAGGACTACCACCTTGAGCCGCTCTCCTTTGAGATTACGACCTATGTTGACGCACCCGCGGGCTCCGGCCTCGGCTCGAGCTCCACTCTCGTTGTGGCAGTCCTTAAGGCCTTTGCCGAGTGGCTCCGCCTCCCGCTCTCCGAGTATGACATCGCGAAGCTCGCCTGGAGCATCGAGCGTGAGGATATGAAGCTCGGCGGAGGGCTTCAGGATCAGTACGCGGCGGCCTTCGGCGGCTTCAACTTCATGGAGTTCCGGAACAACCAGAGGGTAATCGTCAATCCCCTCCGCGTGAGGCCATCCACGGTGAGCGAGCTGGAGTTCAACATACTACTCTACTACACCGGCACTAGCCGCCTCTCAGCCGAAATCATCAAAACCCAGGTTGAGAATGTCAACGCACACTCCGAGATGGCGCTTGAGTCGATGCACAACCTCAAGAAGAACGCCTATGATATGAAGGAGGCGCTGGTAACGGATCAGATTGGGAGAATGGGCGGGATCATGAATGAGGGCTGGCTCAACAAGAAGCGCACCTCCTCATCAATCTCTAACCCGACAATCGATAAGATCTACCAGACTGCGCTCAGTGCCGGCGCGACCGGAGGAAAAATTTCAGGCGCGGGCGGCGGCGGGTTTTTCATGTTCTACTGCCCGGGGAACTCCAGGTACAGCGTGATTGAGGCGCTGAAGCCCTTCGGCGGCGAGTTCAGGCGCTTCTCCTTCGTGGAGCAGGGCGTCATCAGCTGGACCGTCAGCTGAGGCAGGCGGTACGTGCTGCAGGATGGTACGGGGCTGCGGTGAGCGGACGCGCTCTTATGCAGGTTGCCAGCATCGGCATCTGCCGCGGCATCGGCGGTGGAGTGCCGGCCATCCGCCATTGCTCATATTTCTGCCGCCTGAGCTGCTCTTTGCCTGCCGCGCTTTGCGCAAAATGGGCAGCGCGCTCTTTCTGTCTCTGGATGCGGTGCCCGTGCGGGAGCTTCAGTGAGGCGCGCGGCCCGTCTTGCGTCAGGTGAGACGTACTGGCAGGCGCGCTGCTGCCTGCTCCATGGAGGGTTCTGGGAGGATCCCAGGCAGGAGTATTCCAGAGGCTCGCCATGTGAGTTCAGGAGCATTCAGGAAAATCCCCAAAGCTTTCACCGGACTCCTGAAGTTGTGCTATATTCCTGCCTCAGCAGTTTCTTGATATTTAGGTAATAAGTTTTCATGAAAATCACGTTTTATCCCAGGTATTTCATCCGCAGCCTGTCTGCCTCCGCAGACAGGCACAGCTTTTTCAGTGCCGGCTACAGGCTGCTTTACCCTGAATATCACAGGCATGGGATGACTCCGTGGCAGCATTATGTCATTGACGGCTTCCGCAAGGGATACGGAAACGGACTTAACCCTCCTGATTCGGTGTTTTTCCCTGAAGGATATCTGCTGGAGTACCCGGATGTGGCGGAAAGCGGTGAGGATCCGTGGCGCCACTATGCGGGACGCGGGCATGATGAGGGGCGTGACAACGGCCTCCATCCCGGAGAGGATCTGTTTTTCGCAGGGGGATACCTTGCCATGTATCCTGATGTCGCGGAGAGCGGCATGGATCCCTGGCGCCATTATGTTATGACTGGCCGCGCCGAGGGGCGCGACAACGGCCTCCATCCGGGGGATGACGTGTTCTTCGCCGCTGGCTATCTCGCCATGTACCCTGATGTCGCCAAAAGCGGCATGGATCCCTGGCGCCACTACGTGACTCTCGGAAAGTCCGAGAGGAGAGACAGCGGCAATCATCCCGGGGATGACCTGTTCTACGCTGACGGCTACCTTGCCATGTATCCTGATGTCGCTGAGAGCGGCATGGACCCCTGGCGCCATTATGCAACGCTCGGAAAGGCAGAGGGGCGCGGCAACGGCCTTCATCCAAGTGATGACGTGTTCTTCCCTGAGGGCTATGTCGCAGAGTATCAGGACGTGGCAAGGAGCGGACAGGATCCCTGGCGCCATTATGTAGCGCAGGGGAAGGCCGAGGGGCGTGACAGCGGCCTTCATCCCGGTGAGAATGCTTTCTTCCCGGCAGGCTATCTGGCAGAATATCTGGACGTGGCGAAGAGCGGCGTCGATCCCTGGCGCCACTTTGCCCTCTCCGGAAGAGCGGAGGGCAGGGAGAACGGTCTTCATCCGTCGGACAATGTGTTCTTCCCCGAGGGCTACCTTGTAATGTACCCTGACGTGGCGAAGAGCGGCATAGATCCCTGGCACCACTATGTCCTCTTCGGAAAGGCTGAGGGCCGTGACAACGGGCTTCATCCCGGGAAGGAGGTGTTCTTCGAGGCCGGCTACCGCGCGATGTACCCTGATGTGGGGAAGAGCCGCGTTGATCCCTGGCATCACTATGTCCTCTTCGGGAGGAACGAGGGGCGCGACAGCGGGCACCACCCGGGGGACGCGGAGTTCTTCGCCGCAGGATACCTCGCCGGGCTGTACGGGAATTCCGGGAGCGGCAAGACGAAAGTAAGGGAATACCCCTACCAGAAGCGGCCGCTTGACATCGATCTCACGGACGTGGATCTCTCGGAGAGGATGAAGTTCCTTGACGCGGGCGCTCCGCTGGTCTCCATAGTCATTCCCTGCTATAACCACTTTGACGTCACCATGCGGTGCCTGCGCTCCGTCCTCAAGAATACAAGGGACGTTAGCTATGAGGTGATCATCGCCGATGATCACTCAAAGGATGAGACCGTTAACATCGGGAAATACGCCTCAAACGTCAGGTACATTGCCAACGCAAGGGAAAACGGCTTTGTGAACAACTGCAACTCCGGCGCGTCGATAGCGAAGGGAAAGTACCTATACTTCCTTAACAACGATACCGAGGTCCAGCCCGGCTACCTTAAGCCTCTCACGGACCTGATTGAGTCAGATCCCGGCATCGGCATCGTGGGCTCCATGCTCATTTTCGCTGACGGCACGCTGCAGGAGTCTGGCGGGCAGATTTTTGAGGACAGCAGGGGATCCAATGTCGGGCGAGGCATGAAGAACATAGACGATGTAACGGTCAATTATGTAAGGGACACCGACTACATCTCTGGCGCGGCACTTATGATCAGGAGCGATCTCTTCCGGGAATTGGGAGGCTTTGACCAGGTTTACTCCCCTGCCTACTGCGAGGACTCGGATCTCTGCCTCAGGGTCTGGTACTGGAAGCAGATGAGAGTTGTGATCCAGCCGAAGTCTCGTGTTGTCCATTTTGAGGGGCAGTCGTTCCCCTCGGCGAAAAAAGAAGCATTGATACAGAGAAACAACCAGACGCTCTTTAAAAGGTTCTTCACTGAGCTCTCGGCCCATCACTGCTGCGCCGAGCACAATTCATTTGTCTTCAAGGATCACGCGAGCCATAAGAAGCAGATGCTGGTGGTTGACTGGAAGATCCTCTCAACCTCATTTGACACCGGCTCCCGGGTTACTTTTCAGTACATGAGGCTCTTCCGCCAGATGGGCATGAACGTCAAGTACTACCCGATGGATGTGTTCCTTGAGAAGCATGAGTTCCTTGAGGATCTGGAGCAGATTGGCGTTGAGGTCATTTTCGAGGATTTCGCCTCCTATATCGCAAGGAACGGCAAATATTTTGACTATGTATTTGTCAACAGGCCGAATGTCACACAGAAGTTCATCAGGCAGATCCGCTTCTTTACCCGTGCTCAGGTTATTTACCAAGGGCATGATCTCCACTACCTGCGCCGCTACCGTGAGAACCTTGCCATCAGGAAGCCTGACGCAGAGGAAGTCATGCTTAAGGAGCGCAAGGAGGAGTTTGATGTTATCAGGTACTGCGACCTCCCGTGCTTCGTCTCGCAGGACGAGGTGGATCTTGTAAACAAGGCCATGCCTTTCTCCCACTGTATAAAGCTCCCTATTTTCCTGTTTGATGTCAGGAACATGACCAAGGTCTATAAGGCGGCGGAGAGAAAGGACATCTGCTTTGTCGCAGGCTTTCAGCACTCGCCCAACATTGACGGCGCCTGCTGGTTTGTGAACAAGGTCTGGCCGGCTGTCAAGAAGAAGATCCCGGAACTCAGAATCTACATTATCGGATCGAAGCCCTCGGCTGAGGTCCGCGCGCTCGCGTCTGACTCAGTGATCGTAACTGGCTATGTGACTGATGAGCAGCTTGAGGATTATTACTCGAATGTCAGAATGGCTGTAATACCTCTGAACTTCGGGGCTGGCGTCAAGGGCAAGACCGTTGAGGCTGTCTACAACAAGGTTCCTGTGCTGACTACGAAAATCGGCGCCGAGGGAATTGACAACTCAATGGGAGTGCTCACAGTCGAGAATGACGCTGAGAGCTTTGCGGCGAAGCTCATTGAGATGTATAACGATGAGAAGGAGCTGCAGAGGATTTCCGATATGTCCGCTGAGTTCATAAGGAGCCAGTTCACGAAGGAGAAGGCGATTGAGATATTCGACAGGTATCTGGTGAAGTAAGGAAAAATTTGCAGACGCTCATTGAAAGCGTTGCAGAGCCTTTTTTCCGTAAGGGGCATCAGCTATTCATAGGCTCTGATGCCTTACGTATTGAGTTGCAGGGCATGTTGCCCAATGCGTTTTATATATTCGTAAGCGTGTGATATGTCTCTCGGCCTGACTGAACGCTTCAGCTGCTGGACTGGCAGTATCAGATCTACCGAACGAGTGGCAGTGAGAATTCCATGACATGGGAGCAGGTGGCCTTCTGCACAAATATGGCATAGTTAGGTTTACCAGATACCTAGAATACTTTAAAGAGTCTCTGCTATTGTTTGGTAAATTCTTTGTGTTTTTGTGGTGAATACCGGACGATTGTTGAGCAAAATTTTATGAAAATCACACTCTATCCGAAATATTTGTTCCGAATGCTGTTTGTGCCTGGCAAGAACAGATTTTACAGTGCCGGTTATAAATGCATCTATCCTGAATGCTCTGCGTATGGTATGACACCTTGGCAGCATTATGTTCTAGATGGTCAGCGCAATGGACATGACAACGGCAATCTTCCTCCTGATACAGTGTTTTTCCGTGAAGGATACGAGCTGGAGTATCCTGGTATAAAGGATCTTGGCGAGGATGCATGGCACCATTATGCTGAAAATGGGCTGGCTGAAGGGCGTGACAACGGTTTGCATCCTGACGGTGATCTGTTTTTCGCAGAAGGGTATCTTGCGATGTACCCTGACGTGGCAGCGAGCGGTATGGATCCTTGGCATCATTATGTCCTGCAGGGAAGAAAAGAGGAGCGTGACAACGGCTTGCATCCTGATGGACAGGTGTTTTTTGACGAAGGATATCGTGAGATGTATCAGGATGTGGCAGAGAGTGGTATGGATCCCTGGCACCATTATGTCCTGCAGGGGAAAAATGAAGGGCGGGACAATGGCTTGCATCCTGGCGAGCAGAATTTCTTTGTAGCTGGTTATCTTGAAATGTATCAGGATGTGGCAGAGAGTGGTATGGATCCCTGGCACCATTATGTCCTGCAGGGGAAAAATGAAGGGCGGGACAATGGCTTGCATCCTGGCGAGCAAAATTTCTTTGCAGCTGGTTATCTTGAAATGTATCATGATGTCGCGGATAGCGGCATGGATCCTTGGCACCATTATGTCCTTCAGGGAAAAAAAGAAGGACGTGACAACGGCTTGCATCCTGGTGAGCAGCAGTTTTTCGCCGCAGGATACTGTGAGATATACTCTGATGTAGCAAAGAGCGGCATGGATCCATGGCATCATTATGTTCTTTTGGGAAAGAGTGAGGGGCGTGATAACGGAAAGCATCCCGGGATGGATCTGTTTTTCCGTGATGGATATCTGAAGATGTACCCTGGTACGGCAGATAGCGGCGATGACCCCTGGCATCATTATGTCCTGTACGGCAAAAGAAACGGTCGTGATAACGGATTGCATCCAGTGGATCTTGAGTTTTTTGCTGAAGGCTATCTTGTTATGTATCCTGACGTTGTCCAAAGGGGGGATAATCCGTGGATACACTTTGTCCATGACGGAATAAAGGAAGGGCGAGACAACGGCCTGCATCCAAATGACGATCTGTTCTTCGCTGCAGGGTACGCAGAGATGTATCCGGATGTAGGAAAAAACGGCATGGATCCATGGCATCATTATGTTCTTTTGGGAAAGAGTGAGGGGCGTGATAACGGACAGCATCCTGGGCAGGAGCTGTTTTTCCGTGAGGGGTATTTGGAGATGTACCCTTATGTGGCAGACAGCGGAGTTGATCCCTGGCACCATTATGTCCTGTATGGCAGAAAAGATGGACGTGATAACGGCCTGCATCCTGAAGTGCAGAAGTTTTTCCCCGAAGGCTATCTTGCTATGTACCCTGACGTAGCTCAAAGAGGAGAAAATCCGTGGAGGCACTTCGTCCTTAATGGAATAAAGGAAGGGCGGGACAATGGCCTTCATCCTAATGATGATTTGTTTTTCGCTGCAGGATATATTGAGATGTACCCTGATGTGGCGAAAAGTGGCATGGATCCATGGCATCATTATGTTTTGAAGGGCCGAAAAGAAGGTCGGGACAATGGCAGAGCCGGAGTTGATCCAGGGTTTTATCTTTCTTTATATTTTGATGTTGGGGAATCTGGCATCAATCCAATTATTCACTATATCAAGTACGGCAAACAAGACGGGCGAGTTCCGAATCCAGAAGCTTTGAACATGAAAAAAGAGGAACTTGACTTAATCAGGAATTCTGCTTATTTTGATAATGAATGGTATCTTCGAGAATATCCGTGGATTTGCTTGGATCCTGTTGTTGATTACTATGCACATTTCAATGAGCGCAATCCCAGTATAAGCTTTATTTCCAAGGATTACTGCGGGATGAACCCTGACGTTCAGAAAACAGGCATCAATCCTCTTGTTCATTTTGAAAGGTACGGAAAGTTTCTGAACAGACCGACCATGCTGTCATATAAGCAGACAGAAAAATTTTCCGGTAATCTTACTGAGTTTGAGGAAATTAACAATAAGAAACTTCATGCTGTCAACGGGGAGCAACCCCTTCATAACAAGGTCCTGGTTTTTGCTGCAAGTTGCCAGGATGGTAGGCTGCACGGGTTCAGACAAAACCTGGTTCATGAACTTAGGCAGTATTGTGATTATCTGGTTTTTGTCAGTGACAGGCCGGTATCTGAAGATGAAATAAAAGTTTCTCAGGATATTGACGCATTCATCTGCAGAAAACATTACCGAACCTACTTTGGCTCATACGTTTACGGCATTGAGCTGCTTTCAAAACTGGGCTTTCTTGACGGAGTCAATGATCTGATCCTGTGCAATGACAGCTGTTTTGGTCCGATAAACTCGTTCGCTCCGGTATTCAGAAAATATGATCAGGATAAATCGCAGATTGATTTTTACGGACTGGCTGTCTCAGATGACTATAAGACGCATTCATTCATTCACCCGTATTTTCTGATTTTTGCTCAGGCAGTGTATCAGAGTGAAATTTTCAGGGAAGAGTTCAGCCTGGCACATGTTCCGGACGGAATTTATCCTGCTGACGTTGATGTAAATGTAGCTGGCGAGCTGACTTTCAAGTTGGCTCAGGCAGGATTTGTCTACAAGACTTTTGTCGATCAGGATGATTTTACAAGAAAATACGGGGATGCACAGCCTGCTGACAAGCCGTTAAATCTGCTAGCAGGCTATGGTTATCCTTTAATACATAGAAGTTACTTTATACTTAATAAAGATACGGCAAATTATGTTCAGCTTGTCGAATATCTAAAAAATGGAAAAAGCGGTTTCTGGAAATCTGTTAGTGGTGAGGTTGAGGCTGAACTGGGCAATGCCGGAACGGTTGTCAGAGACGCTGCCTATAGGCCGGTTGACTATTCATTCAGCGGTGTCAGGAAACATTATGCCAGTCTTTTGCCAAAGATTCAGCAAAGAGTTAAAAAACGTGGTTTTATAAAGGTCGATTTTCTTGTTGCTAATCTCAGCATGTTTGCATGCCGCAGTCTGATTGACAAAATGCTTCGAGATCCGCGGTTCAGGGCACGAATTATAATTATCCCTGACATAAGATGGACGAAAGCGGATACTCTGAAAGAGTATAGAAAATGTGTAAGAGAACTTACAGGCATTTACGGGCAGGATATTGTAAGCCAGTCTGTTCTGAATCCTGAAAGCAAGTACCCGGTGCTGACCGATATATTTGATAGTAAGCCAGATGTGGTCTTCTATCCGATGCCATATGATTTATCACTTACTCCATACAATATACCTTATGCCGTAAGGAGCAATGTCCTTCCTGCATATATAAATTACACTTTCCCTTGCAATAAATATTGTGAGGATGTTTTTAGGGGAATAAATTATTCAAATTTATGGATGGTTTTCCTTGAAACTCAGTTCCAGCTAAATAACTATAAACAGAATGGATATGTTAATGGTGACAATGCAGTTGTTGCCGGCTACAGCAAAATGGATGAGATGTACGATATTACACGCAGCATTGATCGTATAAAATCACATACATACAATGGCAAGATTTATGAGAGAATTATCATCATTGCCCCGCATCATTCCCTGAAGGGCGGATATAATTCTACAATGCACCTTGCTAATTTCCTTAAATATGCAGAGTTTTTTCAGGAACTGCCCAAAAATTTCAGTAATATACTTTTTGTGTTCAGACCGCATCCTGCTCTTTTCCCACTTCTCAAACAGGATAATTTCTGGGGGGAGAAGAGATTAGAAGAGTATCTGAAGAGGCTTCAGGAAAACAACAACGTTGTTCTCTCCGAGGAAGGAAATTATTTTTACTGGTTTGCTGCATCTGACGCAATGATTCATGACTGTGCTTCATTTACAGTCGAATATCTCTACACGGGCAAGCCTTGCTGTTATATGCTGAAGTCTGAGAGCGAGGTTGGTGAGATTTTCGATGATTTTGGCAAACAGTGTCTTGATTGTCACTATCATGCGTTTAACGAGAAAGACATAGTTAAATTCATAGAGGAAGAAGTGCTAAAAGGCCATGATTCAAAACGTAATATAAGGACAAAATTTACTCATGAGGCGTTGTTGAAGGATTACCCTCGCTCATCCGAGAAGATTATGAATTATCTTGTTGACAATTTAATGAATTAAAATCTGTAGTTGAAATACGTTTTGATGAAAAGCCAGATAATAATAAACAGCGGCGGAGCGTATTTTCTTCTGTAAGATCTGTTATGTCACAGAAAATATTTTTTAATACTGAATACGGATTGGCAGCTCCTGAGGACTGCAATGTCATTTCCTGTACGGACTGTGCCGAACCAATCCGGAAGTGCATCATTGATAAAAGGCTTAGCCGTGTGTTGGTTGTGCATGGGCACAAATCCTACCGGGAGAAGGCCAGGGCATTTGTCCAAGTGGCATTGGCAGGACTTCCTGTAGAATCACGAGAGTTTTGTGATTTCACTGATAATCCCAAGAGAGATGATGCCGAGAAAGGGGCAGTTCTTGCAAACTCGTTCAGTCCTCAGATGATTGTCGCAGTTGGTGGTGGTAGCGTTATTGATATGGCAAAGCTGGTTAGGTACCGTGCTGTTGATAAAGAAATTATCCTGGCTGCAGTCCCCACAACCTCAGGTACTGGTGCAGAGTCAACGCCTTTTGCGGTCTGCTACGAAGGAGGCCGGAAAACCTCAGTCGAAGGGCGGGAGTTGCTGCCTGATATTGCCATACTGGATCCTTCACTGACCTTCGGAAATGATGTGTATCTGACAGCCTGCACAGCATTTGACGCCATGGCCCAGGCAATTGAGGCCTACTGGAACAGAAATGCAACACCAGTTTCTGATATTTTGGCACTCAAGGCTCTCAGTCTTATTTACAAGCCTCTGAAAAGAATCATTGAAGGCACCAGTATCAAAACTGAAGCTTATAGGGGAAGCCTTATGCTCGGTGCCAGCCTTTCTGGAAGGTCTATAGCTGTTACAAGGACCACTCTTCCGCATGCGCTTTCTTATGTGCTGACCTCGAAGTATCATTATCCCCATGGGCATGCCGTTGCACTGACTTTTCCGTACCTTTTCGAGATGAATGTCGGTGCAATATCGCAGCAGAAAAGAGAGAAGCTTATTGAAATCCTGAAGTTTGACGGCTCTGGCTCACTCTATGAGCAGATGCGGAATTTTATAATAGGGATCGGTCTTGGCTATGACAGGACCAGGGATTTTGCTGACAGTGATATCATTGACGGCGTCAATTTGCAGAGGGCGCAGAACAACCCAATCGTGCCAACCAGACAGCTTATTGCAGAAGCTGTAAGCTCAATAAGAAAGAATATATGAAGACAACGAACAAAAGAAAACTGGTCTACCTCGGAATGAGCGCGGACATAGTCCATACTGGACATTTGAACATAATCCATGAGGCACAGAAGTACGGGGACTATGTCATCGTTGGCGTACTGACTGATGAGGCAATCGCCAGCTACAAGCGTCTACCGTATCTCAACTATGAGCAGCGCTCCACAATCATCGCAAATATCAAGGGTGTTGACGAGGTTATCCCGCAGACCACGCTTGATTACCGTCCGAACCTTGAGAGACTGCACCCGGACTATGTTCTCCATGGCGATGACTGGAAGCAGGGAGTGCAGGCTAATACACGCCAGCAGATTATTGACTGTATGGCTGCCTGGGGGGGTAAGGTTATAGATGTCCCTTACACTAAGGGAATATCATCAACGATGCTCAACGAGCGGTTAAAGGAGATCGGTACCACTCCTGATATCAGGCTGAAGCGCCTCGGGCGCCTCATCAATGCTAAGAAGATTGTACGTATCTGTGAGTCACACAACGGTTTGACCGGGCTTATCATAGAAAACACCTCCGTAACCGTCAATAATGTAAAGCGGGAGTTTGACGGAATGTGGGCAAGCTCTTTAACTGATTCTGTATCCAAAGGCAAGCCCGATATTGAGGCGGTGGATCTCACTACGCGTCTCCAGGGCCTCAATGATGCACTTGAGGTAACTACCAAGCCAGTTATTTTCGATGGAGACACAGGTGGGCTCCCAGAGCACTTTGTATTTACAGTTAGGACTCTTGAGCGTCTTGGCATTTCTGCTGTAGTCATAGAGGACAAAAAGGGGCTCAAGAAAAATTCACTTTTTGGTACCTCAGTTATTCAGGAGCAGGCCCCTGTAGATGAGTTCTGTGAGAAGATTCGCACCGGGAAGCGGGCGAGGGTTACTGATGACTTCATGATTATCGCAAGGTGCGAAAGCCTTATAGCTGGCAAAACAGTTGATGATGCGCTTGAGCGCTGTCAGGCCTATGTGAAGGCTGGTGCCGATGGAATCATGATCCATAGCAGCGACAGGAGCGGCGAGGACATCCGGGAGTTTTGCCACCGTTTCCGTGAATCAAACACCAAGACGCCACTTGTTGTGGTACCGACTGCATATAACCAGGTTACAGAGGATGAACTATCCTCCTGGGGGGTAAACATTGTCATTTATGCAAATCATCTCCTTCGCGCAGCATATCCGGCCATGGTAAAGTGCGCAGAAACAATTCTTTCATATGGGCGCTCGCTTGAGACCGATGAAATGTGCATGCCCATAAAGCAGATCCTTGAGCTCATTCCTGGGACAAAATAATTATGATACGGCCTGAATATTTCTGTGGTCAGTTAGACCGGCACGGTATAGATTTCTATGTCGGTGTACCTGACTCGCTCCTGAAAAGTCTCTGCGCATACATAACAGACCACATTTCATCCTCTAATAACATAATTGCCGCTAATGAGGGAGGAGCCATAGGACTCGCGGCCGGGCATTACCTCGCAACAGGCAGAATACCTGTGGTTTATATGCAGAATTCTGGAGAGGGCAATGCTGTCAATCCGTTAATGTCGCTAATTGACAGAGATGTCTATAATATTCCAGTTCTTCTCATCATCGGCTGGCGCGGTGAGCCTGGCGTGCATGACGAACCGCAGCATTTGAAGCAGGGTAAGGTAACGATCCCGATGCTTGAGACTATGGGCATCAGGCATGAGATTATGTCGGATGTTGAGACTGAGCTTTCCTCTCAGATTGAAAGAGCTGTCGCATATGTGAAATCAACAGGCGAGTCATTTGCATTCATTGTGCGTAATGGAACTTTCTGCTCCTACCAGCTGCAGCATGATGTGTCAGATGAGTCTTCGCTGTCCCGTGAGGATGCGATCAGGCTGGTGGCAGCATCAATGGATGAGAGATCTGTCTGTGTTTCCACAACTGGAAAGATTTCGCGCGAGCTTTTCGAATACCGTGAGTCTGCACACGAAGGACATGGACGTGATTTTCTGACAGTCGGTTCCATGGGACATGCATCCCAGATAGCGCTAGGCATTGCGCTGAGCGATCCTGACCGAAATGTCTACTGCTTCGATGGAGACGGCGCAGTTATCATGCATATGGGCGGGCTGGGCATCATCGGCTCCCTTGCTCCAAGGAATTATTACCACATACTTTTCAATAATGGAGTTCATGATTCAGTTGGCGGTCAGCCTACAGTTGGCTTCAAAATTGACATACCAAAGATTGCGTCAGCCTGCGGCTATAAAACCGTTCTTAGCGTTGACAATGCCGAGGACCTAAAATCTGTATTGAGAAATCTAACTGCCAACATTACTCCTGTGTTCCTTGAGATTAAAGTTAAAAAAGGGGCAAGAGACAACTTGGGAAGGCCTACGACGTCACCAGTCGAGAACAAACAAGCCCTGATGAAATTCTTGTCGTCCAACTAATGACTGTCATATAGCTTGATACTGTGATCCATTTTTTCAGAATCTAGGAGATTCCGTGGTATTTTGTCCTTGATTCTGCCTTATAATAACCGCCATATAAGAACAATAATCCGGGTAGGTTTGCTCCAGGTCTGTGCGTCGGGGAGTCAGAGTGTCCAGGGGTTTCTACCAGTATCTTCAGAAGCAGTACGGCAATGTCGTGGCCTCCGGCCGCGGGCAGTGCGTATTCGTTTCCGCTGATGACGAGAGCGCCTTCAGACAGACCGCTGACGAGTTCGTCTCGGACATGTCCCTTACGCGCGTTGTCCGGATTCGTATGTATCCTGACGACAGCCGCTCACCGTTCTCCCTGGTGCAGGCCATCCTCAAAAGCCTCATCGAGATTACCGGGAAGGACATCGAGAAGCTCATCAACCCCTCGATGCTGAAGAGCTACGAGTACTCGCTCCTCAAGAGTTTTTATTTCGGGAAGCCTCTCCCTGAAATTGACTTCCCCCTCCCCAACGAGCTTGAGTACCACCTCAGGGCCTTTGCGAACCTCCTTACGACCGTCATCGACGCTCTGACCCGCGGCAGCCAGCCGATCCTCATCCTGGTTTCGGGCTTCGGCTGGGCAGGTCCCTCAGCTCTCCTTTATCTCGAGACCTTTACGAGGCACCTCTCCGCCGCCAACTCGAAGCCCGGCTCCTACCTCTTTTTAACAAGCTTTCAGCAGAAGAAGGACGGCTCCGGCTTCATGTCAGGGAGGAGCTGGGACAACTGGATCTGGGAGCTCGAGTGCCATGGGAGAATTTACCATGGCGGCATCGAGATAGGTGACTACCTTAGCTCCGCGGAGTGGGGCACCACAGGCGCCGAGCGCGAGTCAGGCACCGGCATCTCCTGGGGCCTTGCGGCAGCCGACAAGCTTATTCACCTGATGTGCTTCGGCGAGGCGGGGATAATACTGCGCTCCATCGAAAAGGAGTGCTCCAGGAACGGCACCAACAGCCAGAAGATCGAGCATGCGCTCCTTTCAGGAAGGGCAGAGCTCTTCTCCGGTCAGCACGAGGAGGCCCTGGTCTACTTTGACCGCCTGAACGGCCTCGGGCAGCGCTACAACCTCATCGATACCGTAACCGAGGCCAACATCGAGCTTGCCTACACTGAGCTCTTCAGGGGCGACTACACCGAGGCGGCGAGGTATTCAGACTTCGCGCTCTGCTACATGGACTCGGTGAGCAGCCGTCTCCGGATTGAGGCTGAGT
>Ga0256404_1008493_pt1 | contig 15396 bp, 12 predicted proteins | sample RumenRJG_01DNA_FD_185990 | JGI IMG/M metagenome (GOLD analysis project Ga0256404, IMG submission 185990) | Bovine rumen microbial communities from Lethbridge, Alberta, Canada - RJG_01 | ecosystem: Host-associated > Mammals > Digestive system > Stomach > Rumen | place: Canada: Alberta | collected...
TATTTTTTTCTACTTTCTGATCAGCCATAGTGCCTTTTCCTCCATTTGCATGATAGCTGATCACTATTTCTTCATTTATCGTTACTATAATTACTTGTGGTTCAGTGTCACTATGATTTTCATCTCCCTTAACCTTGTACCAAACATAGTAGGTTCCGGCTTCGGTGCCGGTGGGGATGGATGCGGTATATTCTTCGGTTGCAGTATCCTTTGTACCAAGGGCGTACTGCATCTCGCCGCCTGTAGCTGTTCCTGCTGTCACAAGTTCTTGTGCTGATCCATTGTAGGTCAGTGTCTTCGCTTCAGGTGCTTTGGTTACAACGGATGCTTCTTTTGCTACGTAAGTATATGTGTAGGTGGTTGCCTCCGTAATCGCTGTGTCAGTGTTCGGCATCACATCCCAGCTTCCTGCCTTATAGGTGTCGTTCGGCTTGCTGCCAACTGCCGGAATCTGGTTTGCCGCCAGTTTCAGCGTATCGCCGTCGATGCCCGTCAGGGTCACGGTCTTGTCCGAGGTGGTTTCATCGTTCCACTTGCCATTGACTACCTTGAAGGTTACGGTATGGCTGATGCTATCCTTCTGTGAGTATGTATATGTGTAGGTTGTCGCTCCTGTAATCGCAATTTCCGCACTCGGCGTCGTATCCCAGCTTCCGGCCTTGTATGTGTCGTTCGGCTTGCTGCCAACTGCCGGAATCTGGTCTGCGGTCAGTTTCAAGGTATCGCCATCATGTCCGGTAAGGGTCACAGTCTTGTCTGCTGTTGCAGTATCGCCTTCGCCCTCATTCCATTTTCCGTTCACTACCTTAAAGGTCACCGTGTACGAAATAAATTCCTTGATCGTCAGCTCCTGATTTGCAGACGCATTTGTCGTTTCGGTTGCCTTTACCCGCACATAGTAGGTTCCGGGAACGAGACCTGTGATGTCGCTGCCTGTTCCGGCTATCCAACTATCGGCATCCGACTTCTTATACTCCATCGCGGCTGTAACGCCGGTGAGCTTACCATCGTTGTTGTCTGCGGTCGTGCAGTCCACTGCGGTGGCTGTTGTGGGCGCGTCCGGCGTCGTCTTCGCAGTCGGCGCTGTAAGTATAATCTCAGCATCTGCGGTAGGAGTTCCGGAAACCGTAATCTGCGTGTAGCTGTTGCGAGTCACTTTTATCCCGCTAACCTCGTCAACGCTGTAATCTGTCGGGTAGTAATACCCGTTGTCTGCGGTATAAACCACATCTGTCATAGCGCCGGTCAGTCCGGTCTGTTCTGCATCGCCGGAACCCGCGGTCCTGGTCATATGGTCGCCCGCGGTGATGGTCACACTATATGAAGATGCAGGCGTAACATAGCCGTACACCTCAATCTTTTTTAAACCCTTACTCTGATAATTGCCACCATCAATGGGTGTGCCATTTATTCTTGGCGTCTTATCTTCCTCCGTGGTTTCAACTACAAAGGGAGACGAACTGTCTGTGGCAGTGCGATTGGCATCGTCATAGAATACACATTTTGTGATGGTATATCCTTCGGCAGCGTTGACTGTTGCTGTCCAGCCGTATCCCCACCATCCCCAGTTAGCGAGGTATGCTGAGCTCCCTCCTGCAGTATAACTGAATGAAACGGTTGCCACATTCGCCGTACTGTAGTTTGCTTGCTCTTTGGCTGTTGCTGTAATGGTGGTCAGTAGTGTTTCAGTATTATCTGCAGTATTATCTGCATACGCCGTCAGGCTCACGCTGGGAAACGGACTCAGCACCAACGCGAGACTAAGCAGTATGCCTAAAAATCGTTTCATCTTAATTCTCATAAGCTGTATCTCCTTTATGCTTTATTTACGGCAGTTATGGTCGCCGCATCACCATGTTGGACAATACAAAAACCGCCGAACCTGACAGGGTATAGTAACCCCGTCAAATCCGACGGTTATCCATCATGAATACGGTATTCAATTTCAAACGCCTCGCTGCCGCAAGACGCAAAAAGGGCGCAGTTAGCCTCTGCTCTGCTCTGCTCTGCTCTGCTCTGCTCTGCTCTGCTAATACGATTTTACTTTGGATCATATTTGTCAACTATAAATCTCCCCTTGTTTATAACCTAACATTAATAATCGTCATAAGTAATATAAAATATAAGCAATTAAGTTTTTCAAAAATAGTGTCCAAATTCTGGTTGCCATACCCATTTTTAGATATTGCGACGGAATTTGGCCTTTTTCAGGCAAAAAAACCGAGGTATTATGCAGTTACCTTTGTAAAACTGATAATATCCCGAAATTAAGCATTTACCTTTTCAAGTGACGAATATATACAGCGCCAACAGAAATAATCATGTCCAAGCTGTAATGTTCAACATTGTAGCTTTTCCATCACTAACAGTAAATACAGAAACGTAAACTATTATAGGCTTCTTCCATTACTTATTGGCAATGAAGGAAGCCTATGAATAAATCTTTCTAAAAAATAATAATCAAAACAATCTACCACATCAGTAGATGTATCAATATTTTATATTATGTTATATATATGTTATCCCCCCTTAGGAACGTAGTATTTTCAAGGCTTTCCGGACTTTAACTATGAGAAAAACTTCGGTGAATTGTGAGAAAAACTTCGGTTATTGTGAGAAAAACTTCGGTTATTGTGAGAAAAACTTCGGTTTTATGATTATGAAATGCTAAAAAACGAATTGTGAGTAAAATTTCGGCAAAAGCTATGTGCATACATTGAATTGTGAGTAAAATTTCGGTAAAATAATCCTAGACAAGCCAACTATGAGTAAAATTTCGGTAAATATAGAGGTGAAATGAGTAGTAATTTCGATTTAAATGAAGCTAGAAACAATTTAGTAGCAAAGGATAATCGCCTGATACAAAATAGCAGGTTTTCTCTTGGAGCAATCGAGAACAAGGCGATATTGTATCTTATATCCAAAATCCAGCCAGGGGACCAGCCAGGCAAAATTTATAACTTCAACTGTAAGGAATTTCAGGCTTTACTGAAATGGGATAATAATGCTTCATACAACTATATGAAGATCATGTTGCAAAATCTTGGAGATATAAGCTGGTGGATAGATGGAGAGGTAGAAGGTAGAAAGAAAGATATTCTCCTTCGATGGTTTAACGTAACAAGGATGGATCCTGGCAACGGTGATATAGAGATTAGTTTCCAGAGCGATATGTTCCCATTTCTTCTGGATCTTCAGAAACATCTTGAAGAAGAAGGGAGGTATTATACCACCTACAAGTTACAAAATGTGACTCTGATGAAGCATAGATATTCTCCTAGAATTTATGAATTATTGAAATCGTACCAGTATAACAATAAAAAATGGACGTTCGAGAATGGTACAGGATCAGAATATGATTTGCAGCGAAGAATCGCAGATACAATTAAGGATAAAAAAACACGGAATGCTGTTTCTGTGGTACCTGAAAGTTGGGCAAATTGGGCTATTTTTAAGCGAGACGTACTTGAACCTGCTGTAAAGGAAATAAATAAATATACTGACATAAAGGTTGCATACGCTGGTAAAAAAGAAGATATACACCATAAGAAGACTAGAGCAATCAGAACGATTGAATTCTATATGGTTGGAAAAACTGGTCCGGAGCAGAGAACCACTGATAAAGTCATAGATGATGAATATAAGGAAATAGAGATTAATGAAAAGTTTCATCAGGTTGAGTTGAATGAGATGTATGATATGTCTGTGGAAGATAAATTTTTCTCAGATCATGAAGCAAGTCTTGAAGAAGAACGTAGGGAAAACGAAATGTTTGAAGCCGAAGAAAAAGAAAAAAAGGCCGATGAATCCAAACACCCTATTCTATTTAGGGAACTTAATATTGCTAGTGAACGTAATGCACATATGAGCGAAAAGAAAATTGAACAGTTATACAGTATGGCTGTTCAAGGGCGGGTGGCAGGTACTATTGATGTAAACAACTGGGAGCTGTTTGCTGTTGATCTTATTACCTACTATTACGACATGATCGCAGCCACACCCGAAGAAACGAAAAGTACAGCATATGAGAGGCTTTTGGATTGTTTGAAAAATGATTACGATGATAAAGCAAGTGATCTCATAAAAATGTACCGCAAAAGATAAGTATATACATGTGTAATACATATGTATATACAAAAGGAGAACAGTAAAAATTAAATGGGTGACTTAAAGAAGAAAAAGGCGGAGTTTGAAGTTATCGCCAAGACGAAAGACAGAGATAAAATCCCTATTAAGAGTGATGATATTGTCAGGAATAACAACATATCAATGGATGAACGAACAATAGAAATGCTAAAGGGTTATATTGGAAAATTTTACGAAATGCAGCTTGAAAAACAAAGAAATTGTAAAGGAGAAAAGATAGAGGATGGCACGATATCGGACGTATAAAAATGGGATAACCGGACATAGATACAATGGATTTTACATTATACGAGGAGAGTCAAAAGGAAAATTTTCTATTTGGAACGAAGACAAGACTGTATATCGAGATAGTATTTTTGACTATGATGAGTGTGAATGGATCATAGATAAAGCAACGGCAGATCAGTCGGAAATGGAGATAATAAAGAACCTATATAAAAAAGAGATTTATGAGCTGAGCGGTCTATTTGTCGATCTGATGCAGAAGCGAGAACGGGAAGGAACGCTTGATGCTGAAAGCCAAAAGTTATACAGATGGGTAGAAAAAATCAGAAAACGAAAAGCAGAAGACCGAGAATTTTGATATAATATACACATGTATATACAAAAGTAATACATGTGTATATACACGAAAGGCGAGTGAATATATGAAGATTATAGCAATAGCAAATCAGAAAGGTGGTGTCGGCAAGACTACTACGACATACAACCTTGCAGCTGCCAAAGCGATAGAAGGTAAAAAGGTTCTTATGATTGACCTGGATGCTCAGGGATCGCTTACGATTGCCACAGGAATAGAACCTGGGGAAAAGCGGCTGGAAGGATACAGCACAGTTGATCTTTTCGATTCAAAAAAGGATCCGGCAGATGCTGCATTTGAAGTAAAAACCATCCCACTTGAAGAAAAGCTGTTTATAGTGCCGTCAGATCCTAATCTTGCAAGTACAGAAAATCACGTTAATTCACTTGATGAGAAGATCTATTTTATCAAGGATGCTTGCGAAGTGTTTGGTCAATATGATTTTGATTATATATTCCTGGACTGCCCTCCAAATCTCGGAATTATAGTCACCAATGCCCTTGTTGCAGCGGATGAGGTAATCATTCCGGTAAAGACCGATTATCTATCATATAGAGGCGTAGAGCTTATTAAAGACAGCATTGAAAAAGTTAGAAAGAACAAGAGAATGAATCCAAACATAAAGATTGCGGGTATTGTACCGACAATGTATAGGGGAAATGCTAACGATCATAAGGACATATTATCAATACTGGAAAAACAAGGAAAAATTCTTGGTATCGTTAAAGAATCAGTAGCAGCATCCAAAGGTGATGTAGACGGAGTGCCTGCTGTAGTATCAGAACCTAGAAGTGATGTGGCAAAAGCATATTATGATATTGCAAAAATGATTTAGTATATACATGTGTAATACCTATGTATATACAATACATGAGAGAGGATTTATCATGGGAGATATTGGAAAGAAAAAGGTTGAAAGAAAGTCATTAGCGGAGAGAGAAGCTGATCGTGCGACTCGTAGACAAGAGATTCAGAATGACAATGAAACAATCGCATATCTGTCTGGCCAGAAAAGGACAGAAGAAGAGACAATAGCTCCGTATCAGAAATCTAAAAATCCGCTAAGAGAAAAGGTGATTTCCGCCAGAGTAAACGGAGAGATATATGAACGATTTAAGATAGTCTGTGCGTCAAAGAATATGTCTACTAATGCGGGTCTAAACATGTTAATAGCAGAGTATGTGAGACAAAACGAAATATAAATATACATGTGTAATACATATGTATATACACAAAAAGTCATGAAAAACCCCACCTTTTTAGGTGGGGTTCTCTTTTCGGCAATTAGGTATCTCCATTAGGCTATTACAATTGGAGCCTAAGTTCACGCTTATACTTGTAATATGTTCCCCTAGCAAGCTTTGTAAGTTCAAGCATCTCTGGATCTGTGAGAGTGCCGTTGAAGTCTTTGGAAGAGTTCAGGATGATTTCCTTCATCTTCAGGGATTTCTTAGTAGTGAGCTTTGCACCCTTTGGCTGTCCGATCTGCTTGCCGTTAAGCCTAGCTCTTTCTATGCCGTCTTTTGTTCTCTGGCTTATGCTAACAGCCTCTTCTATAGGATTTTCTATGGCTATCCGTATCTGTTCACCGATAAGATTCATAAGAGCTTTGCTTACTATGTCAGATTTAGATCCATTATCTGACAGCGTGGATTCCATAGCCTTACGGTATGTATCAGTGTTAAGGTGTGGCTCTTTCAGAAAAACAAGATTGATTTCACGGTCATAGCAATACTCATAAAGTTTGATTGCCTCTGTATGATCACTATTCATTACAGAAACACGGTCATATACGAGAGTATCGCCTTTATTCAAATTCTTGCAGATGTTATCCCACTTAGAAGCATCCTTGATGATGATTGCATTAGGATAAGCTGCCAAGATGCTCCGTTCCTGGTTGTCTATGTCCTCTCCACAACAATAGCCGTATGTCTTCATGAGAGACTGTAATGCCTTTGTTATATGGCTGTGCTTGTAGCTACCTACCCAAACCTTCTTTCCATTCTTTTTAATGGCATAAACTCTATAAGTATACTTTTCCTCATCGGTATCTCCGAGAATATTGGTTTCTACGGTGATTTCCAACTTATTATACTGAGGATTTAAAACACGGGCTGCTTTTAAAGCTTCTTCTTCACTATACTTCATCTCATTACCCTTTAGTGCTAAAACTATACATTAGATTTGATATTAGTAGTATATCACGGATGAATAGAAATGGCTATACTTTTGATATTAGAATTGATACTAAAATCGTGAAATGATAAATACAGTAAATGCTGATAATCATAGTGTATGAAGATATTTTTAGCAATAATGAGTATGAAGCCTCAGAAGCCTCATATAGACCTTATTCGGCGGCAGGTGATAAAGTTAAAGGAAGGATTCAAAAGCTTTGTTTAGCTCATTCTATGCCCTGTAGTGTGTATGTGAATGAAGCTCATTTCATTTTTCGAGGTTATCCATAAGCAGAAAATCTTTCAACCGAATATGTTTAACATTGCTGGTAGAGTAATCAATATCATCGTTAGTAATAAGGATCTTTGTGTCTAATTGATTAAGTCCGGCAAAAGCTGACATTTCACGTTCATAAGCCTTATCTTCAGCCACACTGTAGGCAACTTGAATGAAATATCTATAGTTGCCATTTTCAGCTAGGAAGTCGATTTCTCTGCCGTTATTGTCGTATACACTAACTTTATAGCCCATGTAGAGAAGTTCGTTGTAAACGATATTTTCAAGATTATGAGTCAGATCATAACGGTTATTCTTGCATCTTATAGAGTTTAGAGCAACATCACAGTTATAGAGCTTTCTGCTGTTTTCTAAAGCCTTCTTAGCCTTTTTTGAATATCTTTCAGCTTGGTCTATGATATATGCTTCACTCAGGTAGAAGATCCATTTCTGCACTGTATTGCTAGTACATTGGCTACCATTGCTCTTCATATAATCAGAAATAGCCTTAGCAGAATAGATTCGGGCATTTGAAACCAATACAAAGCTTGATACTTTTCGGAACTCATTAGCTTTCTTAATGCTGTATCTGTTGATTATATCGTTCTCTACAATAGTCTTATCTAAGTCATTGAGATAAATACGGAGTTCCTCTTCACCTTGAAATTCAAGTCTTTTAGGGAATCCACCCCAAATAAGATAATCAGAGATAGAAACTTCTCTGCCAAGCTCTTTGGCATATTCTAAGATTTCTTTGTATACAAAAGGTCTAATTCTAAAGGCTACATATCGTCCGGAAAGCTCTTTAGTGAACTCCTTTGAAAGAAGCTTTGAGTTTGATCCGGTAATAAATACTGAGCAATCTCGTAATCTTAGTGTTTTGCAAGCTAGTTGCCATTCCGGTATCTCTTGAACTTCATCTAGGAATATATAGCAATAGCCAGGCTTTCTATTTTCCTCAACAAAAGACACAATATCTTGCCATTTCTGAATCTGTTCTGTAATCATACGATCTTCAAAATTCAGAAATAGAACATTATCTGACTTATTGCTGATTTCAGATTTGATTTGTTTCAGTATTTCAGATTTACCACACCGTCTTACTCCGGTGATTATCTTTATCAAGTCACTGTCATAGAAACTTCTTATTGGTGCAATGTACTTTTCTCTCTGAATCATGGCTGCTCCTTATATGACTATTCTATTGAGAATTTTACCCTATTTTGGAATTATTCTCAATACCATTGCGAATTTATCCTGATTATAGAAATATTCTAAATGCCACTGAGAATTATTCTGAAATATGGAATTATTTTCAATAAGACAGCAGCTGTATCTGTAAAAATATGTATTCTATCGAAATCTATACCGATAGCAAATTATAAAGCAAAACATGCCTTGAACCCCTGAAAATACTAGGTTTTGGGCATGTTTTTTTTATTTTCAAAATTTCAGCACCGACACCGTTTAGAGCCAGGTTTTATCTGGGTTTTGACGATAACATTCTACTTTTAACATTACTTTTGATACTGCGCGATACTTTTCTATAAAAGAAACGCTGAGCCATAATTTGACTCACCATTTTTCTAGGTCTATTCCTATCAATTCCTTGATTTCTCTTGCGATTCGAGCTATCTGCTCCGATCTGTAGCTCTCTAAGAAGTCGATACACTCTCTTTCTATTTTTGTTCCAAGCACTATAAGACGGTCAAGGAACTTCTCTGCTTCAGGTGTAGGATATGTGCCATTACTCTCTCTCCGTTCTCTTGCAGTTGTTGGAAGCATATTGTATGCCGTGTAAGCAATGGTTTCAGATAGATTTGATGCTCTTACAAACTTTCCAAATTTATTATAGATATATTCTGAATTACTATTGGTTAGCTCCATTTCTCTGATATGATTCAATTCATGCAGCAGATCCTTTAGCTCTTTCCTTGAATTGATTATCATAGCAATATCAGACACCGGGTATTCTTCTAAGATAGAGAATCCTTTGGCACTTCTCTTGTGCTTGCCAGTATTCTTTAATGGATCATAATAAAACTCATATACCCATTTATCGTCAGAATCTGGTGCTATAAGCCATTCTGTTACCTTACACAACGAATTATCTATATAATCACTGTAAGAGGCTCTTATGAGCTTTCCAGAGCCTCTCTGAGACACTTCTGCTCTAGCACTTACCTTTTGTTCGTCGATGTGCTTATAGAGCATATAGGCTTCTTTTTCGGTATATCTGTACCTCTTAGACGGTTTTCCTTTGACTTTGACTTCCTTTTCAAACATGAATAAGTGCTGTCTGAACTTCTTATCCCACTCATTCCCGTTATATAGGACAATGGAATCACCTTTGATTGCGGCATTCTTTTGAGGCATCCTTAGAATATACCCTGCCAGCTCTTCTACGTCCTTTGGTGGTTTGATGATATATGTAGGCATATACCCATTATCTTCTCTTATCAGGTATTCTTTTGGCAAACGTATTTCCATACAGCTCTCCTGGATCATTTACATTGTTTATTTTAACTTTTTTCCAGTCCTTTCTCTTTCAGCATTTTATCAAGTGTCGGTCTGCTGATTTTAAGGACTTCTGCCATCTGCCTTTTGTTGATTATACGCTCTTTATATTCCGCATAACATTTTTCAAATAAAGCATTGTCGATTTGCTTTACTTGTCTACCTTTGTATTTTCCCTCTCTCTTTGCTATTGCAATACCTTCTCTCTGTCTTTCCAAAATCTGCTGTCTCTCAAACTCCGCAATAGCTCCGATCATAGTAAGCATCAGCTTTCCGGTTGGTGTTCCGGTATCCATATTCTCTTTGTTGCTGATAAGATGGACGCCTTTTTTATTCAGCATTTCCACGATCTCAAGCAGATCCTTTGTGCTTCTGGCAAGTCTGCTGAACTCATGAACTACGACGGTATCGCCTTCTCTTACAAACTCTAGCATTGCTTTCAGTTGCGGTCTGTTGGTATCTTTTCCACTTACCTTATCCATGAAGGTCTTTTCTACGTTGTATTTCTTCAGAGCTTCTACTTGTCTCGCCTCGTTCTGTTCCAAGGTTGACACTCTGATGTAGCTGACGATCATATTATTCACCTGCCTTTACTAATCCATATATAAGTATCTCGTATGTAAAATATAAATCAAATATTTTATTTACATTGTGTAAATTATTATATATTTATATCTATACTTTACGTTTTTGACAAGGCTATATATGTAAATTATAGGTATACCCTGTTTTATATTTTAAAAAAAGGAGCGAGGACAAATGTCCTCACTCCTCAATTTCATTTCCGGCTGTTTCTTATAAATCCGGAGCCAGACGATCAAATAAAGGAAAATCGTCCACTATCTCTTTCTTCTTTGCTTCTTCCTGTTCTTTCTTTCTTCGTCTTGGACCCATCATTTCATCCAGCGGTCTTATAGATTTTGTTGTTGTGATCTGGATCTCCCACAATTGAGACTTTGGATTGATCATGAATTTATAGTCAAAGAGATAATTTTTCTTTTCCGGATTCACTTCATCATCAATCGCACTTTGATAATCACCTTTCCAAATTCGATCAGGATCATTTTTGAGCGTCCAATAATTCACATACAGTTTATTTAAAATTCCATCTGATCCCCTCAGATCTTTAAAGACTTGGTCCTCAATCTGATGAATCGGAATCGTGGCATCGTACGGTGATTCGAGTGTGGCAGTCCAAGCATCTGCATATATGACTCCTGATTTTTTATCATAACCTGCTTTAACTTTCGTCTGCGTGATTTTCCCTGAAAATCTATATCCACAATGGCTCTTTTTCGGCTGAAGTCCTCTTTTAGCGTTAGCCCTTTCTCTGGCTATTCTCAACAAGTTTTTGTTAAGGTTCTTTTGTCTTTCTGCCTCGGCTTCTGCAATGGCAACTCTTTCAGTAGCTTTCTTCATCGCTTCGTTGACCTTATCGACGACAGTGTTATTAGCTTCTACAGACTTTTTCTTTTCTGCATTTACATCCTTTTGATGCGCTGTTTGCTCTTCTGACAATTTTTTCTTATATGACGCTATCGTACTTAGCAATTTCTCATATTCATCAACGGTTATTCTTACATGAGTGGCATGTCCCTTTTCTACATTATACTGGGAATCCATCTCCTCATATTTTGTTCCGGTTAAGCCATTTTTTTCTCTTAGCCATACTACAGACATACCTTATAGTCCCCTTATATAGTTATTTGCCACTACTTCAAGGCGATTATGCCCCAGGGCTTTACTTGCCTTTAACATTGCTTCTTTATCGAGCTTCTTTCCGCTCTCGTCCTTCCGGCACGTATAAACTCCGCTCTGAAACCTCTTTCCGGTTCCTTTGTTTGTACGGTCATAAGGGATCTCTTCGATTGGTCTGGCATACATTTTATATATAGATGTTGCATACTCTCCCCTATATCCGTGTATGTCAGCATTGCCCGGAACGTGTTGCCACACCTTTTCATCCGGTGCTGTTGCTCTCATACGATCAATGATCTGCTTTTTATTATCTCCGATAATAGGAGAATATCTTTCTCTACCACCTTTATCCTTCCTATGATGGAGAAAATAGTCCTGATCCGGAAACTGTACTATTGCATCCCTCAGCACTCCTAAATGCTTCGATTCTGCGGTCGATGGTACTTCTTTTTCTTCGATCTTTGCAATTTCCTTTTCTATTTCTTCCCTGGTGATAAGATCCCGACCTTCTAATCGTTCCATTATATTGCGACGGCATCCTGTTCCCCTACAGAATTTGATAAATTCGTCGTTGTTCGTTACGGAAAAATGTTTGTCACGGATGGCATTGCCTCGGCTTCTCTTTATATCTTCCCTATGACGCTGCGGAGCTTGGAAGAAATTCGGATCATCCGGTTTTATTCCATACAACTTTCCAAGTGCCTCTCGCTCCAATGTAATCGTCCATGCGCTCAGGTGCTTTCCGTTCTTATCCGTCTGGTCAACTCGTGTTTGTAGCCACTCTGTGACATACTTTCTTGCCGATTTTATTGTGGTACAGTCTGAATGTTTCTCCTGAATATAGTTGGCAAAATACTTACAATGCTTAAAATATGACTCGTATGTGCTATATGAAAATATCTTCTCTCGATCTGTTCCATTTGCGATTGCTTCCTTCTTACTCGTTCCTTCACCAGAACGGAGCATATCGGTGAGCTTTTCATATATTTGCTGTTTCAAATCTTTGGAATATGATTTATTTTTCCTTCCCATATTCGTATCCTCCTTTCATTAAGAGTATTTCTATATACAAAAACCAGCAAAGACACAGGTCTTTGCTATCTATTGATAATATGTACAATTTAATTTTTTCACTCTTGCTAGGGTGTTAAAGCTAGGCGGCTTACTTGAAGCCTTACGACTTCTTTCAGATCCAACACTTTTTTTCATTCCCATCCTTGCGGACTGGGCGAGACTTATGTGTGTCTAACAAATACACTTTTTTTCTCAGCTTATGTGTGCGGTCTTTATTATTATTTTTCTACGACAGTTAAGGTTCTGTCGGATTCTTTTAGAAGGAATCGTCTCCCTGGAGGATCTAAGATCTCCAACATCTCGGTCATTTTATTTTCTGTCTCTGACTCCAAAAGACATCCTCAGTCGCACCTTGCGAGGATCCAAGCGATAGGCGTTTTATTTTGATACGGTGTGTTGCTGCCCCTTCCGTATGGTCGCTCACCTTTTTACAGATATGAGAGCTATTATCTATCCTTTTGATTTATAAGTTACGTTCTATCCTATATTATCGGCTCGATAGATTTAGCCGTTGAAGGCTATCTAATCGATTAACATGTGCCCTCGACACGACTGATCCACAGTTTGTCTGCATTTATCTTGTACAGATTCAAGATCGTCTTTCCGATAGTCAGATAATTTGTTGCTGTTATCATCCGGCCGGCACTTATGCAGAAGCCTTTTTGTTATTTCCGCAGCCACATTTAAAGACCGTGGCGTCTTTGGTACGTTTGCACATCATACTTTTCACAAGGTTACTCAGATATGAAATGTGATCCTACTTACCTCAGCAAAGGCGTCAATGGTATCGCTCGCAATCACCTGAGATGTACCTTCTCAGCAAAGCGAATATGATATAAATATCATACTCACATGATAAATTATATGTCCAAAATTGTCAACAACATATAATATGTATTTATATACATATCGGTTTACCCGTTCATAAGCTTCGGGGGAATTTCCCCTCAGCTTCCAAACGTGTAAACCGATATCTTACTTCGCTCCTCGCCCTTCCCTCGACCTGCATTCGTTCCGATCCGTCCTCAAAATGACCTGCCACGGCAACTCATTTTTTTGTCCGTATCTTCACTCACTTGGTCTCGATCAGGACTCGTCTCTACGTGCCAACGTCGCGCCCATCATTATGATGTGTCGTGTGTATACATAAACAAATTTTGTTTATGTATAGTTTGTGTACCAATCATATATAAATATTAAAATTTTATAATTGGTTGGTATATAATTGATTTATCAATCATTTATACACATAATATGGTTATAAGACAGTTTATATTTCAATTAAATTAAACCATATTAGTGTATATATAGTTTGGAGGTGATTGCTATGGCAAGAAACACAATCGTCCAGAAGTTCAGAGATACAGCTGACGAGGAAAAATGGAAGCAGATGGTCGCAGATCACAATGTCCTCTCCAGCGATGATTTTAAAGAAAAGTATGGATTTTCATGGAGTTCCATTATGAGTGATGCAGCTGATCGCGGATATTATGAGCGTAAGAGAAACTACTCTCCTACCCCGTCACAGAAAAAAGTGACCGGAGCACCTGTATTCTTTGTAGCAGACGGTCCGGCAAATAGGGAGAAGGTATCCAGGTCTATACAGTTATATGATGATATCTATAAGCGTTTGAAAGCACTTCAAGATGCTAAAAGCCAGTACACCCACTGCTCTATCCTGAATCAGCTTTTGGACGAAGCACTCAAAAAGTACGGATATTGATGTCTTGTAGCAATCATGGATTATCAGCCCATTTCCTATACAAAAGAAGATCAAAACAAAAGACAGTTATGTGTATTTGTTCACTGTAAACAGATACAACATAGCTGTCTTTTAATGATGATGTCAGCAACACATTGCACACGAAGTATTAGTGCTTCACATCATTAGTCAGGGTCAAAAGTTGATATTGAACCGCTTATATCATCTTATACTTTAATCCTCAGCCTTGTGAAGCTCATACTCATTCTCGAAATACTCATCCAGACACTGAAGGTTCATGACTCCGTCTACGATAGATACTTTGAAGGTTGAGTCCCTGAGGTTACTCTTCTCGAAATCCACCTTGAGAGTATCTTCTTCTAGCTCATAGTCGAAGCTGTAGCTGTGCTCCGGAAGTACCAGAGCCCCTGATCCACTCTTTGTGAAGCGGTAGGAAGTGATGTCATCGATGCTCCAGAGCCCTTCCATGTCCTCCATGGTAAGGTACTCCTTTTTCTTTTCTGCCAATGTCTCCGCCGGTGCCGTCGTCTCTGCAGGAACAGTTTCTTCTATCAGAGCTTCTGTCTCAGCTAATGTTTCCTCTGCTGTAGTCTCTTCAAGGTCTTCTGTTGATGCTACAGTTTCTTCGGATTCAGGAACTTCGCCGGATTCTTCTGTTTCACCATCGGTATCTTTATCTGAATCATCCTTGTCTTTATTTTCTGAATCTGATCCATCTTCCGAAGCAGCTACTTTACCTTCTTCAATCTGTTCCGTATCATCAGTTGAATCCTTATCTGCATCCTCTGATTTATCATCAGTTGAGTCCTTGTCTACATCCTTTGATTTGTCATCAGTTGAGTCTTTATCCGCATCCTTTGACTTATCATCAGACTTACCATTTGACTCATCCTTGCCTGATGTGTCTTTTTCACCGGCTTTATTATCCGATGTTGAGTCAGACTTATCTGAGCCTTTATTTGAATTATCAGTATCCGTACTGGACTTGTCTGCGTCTTTGTTTACAGATTCTGAGTTGTCTGTATCAGAGCCCTTTTTATCGGTATCATCATTCCCGGTATCAGTATTCTTCTCTTCCGACTTATTCTCATTCTGCTGAGAACTGTTTTCTGTATTTTCATTGACCTGATTCTCGGTGGCATGGGCATTACTTCCTACAGCTGTAACCAGGAAGCCGGCCATCACGAGCATTTCAAGACCTTTT
>Ga0256404_1008495_pt1 | contig 15394 bp, 16 predicted proteins | sample RumenRJG_01DNA_FD_185990 | JGI IMG/M metagenome (GOLD analysis project Ga0256404, IMG submission 185990) | Bovine rumen microbial communities from Lethbridge, Alberta, Canada - RJG_01 | ecosystem: Host-associated > Mammals > Digestive system > Stomach > Rumen | place: Canada: Alberta | collected...
AGCAGGCGCTGCAGCACCTGCTCCTGCTGCTGCCCCTGCCCCCGCTCCTGCTGCTGCCCCTGCCCCTGCCGCAGCCCCTGCTCCTGCTGCAGCCCCTGCTCCCGCGCCGGCTCCAGCCGCAGCACCCGCCGCTGCACCTGCAGGCAGCACTGAAGTAACTGCTCCTATGCCTGGCAAGATTCTCCGCATTATTGCCAAGGTCGGCGATACTGTTAAAGCGAGCGACAATCTTCTTATTCTTGAAGCCATGAAAATGGAAAACGAGATCCCTGCAGGCCGTGACGGAAAGGTTCTTGAGATCCGCGTCAATGAAGGCGCGACAGTCAACAGCGGCGACGTACTTGTCGTTCTTGGCTAGAAACAATAAAAAACGAGGTATTCGCATGAAGCGGATGCCTCGCTTTTTTTTTAGAGATGTGGCAAAATAAGAGGGTCGACACAAAATGAAAAGCCTGACAGCGAAGGCTTTTTCTGAGGAGGAAAATCCATCGTGAAAATCATCATTGGTTCAGATCATGCGGGCTACGAACTGAAACAGAAAATTATTGCTCATCTGAATGACAAAGGCGGTTTTGAGGTACAGGATTTTGGCACTGACACAGCTGATATTTCCTGCGACTATCCTGATATTGCACTGCAGGTAGGCCGCAGCATCGCGCACGGTGACGCAGAACGCGGCATCCTTGTATGCGGAACTGGCATAGGCATGGAAATTGCGGCCAACAAGGTTCCCGGTGTTTATGCGGCAGACTGCTGGAATAAAGAAGTGGCTGCGCTGAGCCGTCATCACAATAATTCCAACGTGCTGACTCTTGGTGCCCGGGTCATCGATGAAGCAGCTGCAATGGAAATAGTTGACACCTGGCTTGGAACCGGCTTTGACGGAGGCCGCCATGTCCGCCGCACACAGAAAATATGTGCTTATGAGCGGAGCACCAGCCGGGCCTTTCTGAATAATGGTGAAGGTCAGGTGGTCATTTTTGATCATCCTCTGGTCCAGCATAAATTAAGCATTATCCGTGACAAGAATACGCCTGTAAAGACGTTCCGCGAAACAGTGGCGGAAATTGCCTCGTTGATGGTTTATGAAATTACACGGGATCTTCCGCTTAAAATGATTGATGTCGAAACACCGATAACACGCACAAAAGCTTATGCCCTGGCAGGAAAAAAACTTGCGATTGTCCCGATCCTGCGCGCAGGACTTGGCATGATGGAAGGCGTTCTGAATCTGATCCCTAACGCAAAAGTTGGACATATCGGGCTTTACCGCAATCCAGAGACCCTTGAACCGGTTGAATATTACTGCAAACTGCCTGGAGATATCGGTGAACGTGATATTTTCCTTCTCGACCCGATGCTTGCGACGGGAGGCTCTTCATCTGCTGCTATCAGCATGATCAAGAAGCGCGGCGGCAGAAAAATTTCTCTTGTCTGCCTGATTGCTGCGCCAGAGGGCGTTGCCGTGGTTCAGAAAGCTCATCCTGATGTTAATATCTTTATTGCTTCCTTAGACAGCCACCTGAATGAGAATGGCTATATCGTTCCTGGCCTCGGTGATGCCGGAGATCGGATTTTCGGAACAAAATAACTATGCGCCTTTTGTGGGAGTTTGTTGTTTTTCTGGTCTGGGGAGCAGGGATTACTCCGATTGCCATATCTCTCTCAATGCGGTACGGCATGATGGATTATCCGAACCAGCGTAAAATTCATCACCACCCTGTGCCGCGCGGAGCAGGCATTGTCCTGTGGAGCGGACTGCTTCTTTGGGTTCTGCTGTTTGCAGATGTTACTTTCGAACTTCGCATTATAGCAACGGGTGCTACAGTGGTTTTCTTTGCCGGGTACGTGGATGATATGCTGTCCCTGTCTCCCTACGGGCGTCTTGCGGTGCATTTTTTTGCCGCGGCACTGTCCCTGCTTATGCTTGATTCTCAGAATATACTTTATACAGCTGTGTATCTTTTCTGGATTGCAGGCATGACGAATGCTTATAATTTTATTGACGGCATGAACGGGCTTGCTCTTTCAATGGCATTTCTGAGCCTCGGTTTCCTGGGACTGATGGGAATGCTTGAATGGGTGCTCCCGGTGCTTGCCATGATCCTTGGTCTGTTTTTATGGAACTTTCCGACAGCAAAAACGTTTCTTGGCGACGGCGGAGTCTATCTTCTGGGTTACTTTACTGCAAATGTCGCTTTATTAGCGCTGCTCCCGCATAAATTAGGCTTCTTTAAGCTCTGTGCCATGTTTCTTTTTGTCGGCGGTGTTCCTGTTATTGACACGCTTTCAGCGATTATCCGGCGTGTCATGGAGGGCAAATCGCCATTTTATCCCGATCGCAGGCATATTCATCACAAGCTCCTTGATAAGGGGCTGACTCCGCCTGAAGTCCTTGCAATTCTCTGTCTGCTGCAGATGCTCAGCCTAGGATGTGCTTATCTTGTTTATACAGTTTAATCTGTACAGCTGCTGAAATATATTTTATGGTTTCGTAGGAGTGTAATTAATGAGTCATTCTCAGTATTTGAAAATTGCTGGTGGAATCCCACTGCATGGAACCATTCACACACAGGGATCAAAAAATGCTGCACTGCCTGTGGTAGCTGCCGGGCTTCTGCTTGGAAAGGGAGAAAGCCTGAGCTGCACAAATGTTCCTCTGCTGAAGGATATGGAAACACTGGTGGCTCTGCTTCAGGCAGTGGGTATGGAAGTACAGTTTTCCAACGGAACTGTGACAGTGTCGCGCAGAGGTGATCTGAACTGTGAAATGCCGGCTTCGCTGGTACAAAAGATGCGCGCTTCGTCAATCATGCTTGGTCCTCTTCTTGCCCAGGAAGGCCATGCAGTCATGCCTCTGCCCGGCGGGTGTTCAATCGGCGCTCGCCCCATTGACCTTCATCTCAAAGGTCTGGCAAAAATGGGGGCTTCGATTGAACTCAGCCACGGCGCGGTTTATGCCAGCGCAAAAAGACTTCATGGCTGTCGTATATATCTGGATTTCCCCTCAGTAGGAGCTACAGAAAACCTTGTGATGGCTGCAACGCTTGCGGAAGGGGAGACAACGATTGAAAACGCGGCGCGTGAGCCAGAAATCAGCAATCTTGTTTCGGCCTTGCAGGCAATGGGGGCAAAAGTTGCATTTAAAAAGGACAATGCGGGTATCATTCAGGTTAACGGCGGCGATGCACTGCAGAGCGGGAGTATAACCATAATCCCAGATCGGATTGCGGCTTGCACCTATCTGCTGGCTGGCGTTATAACCAATGGTGAAGTCACAGTGACTGACGTAATTCCGCAGCATTTCGATTCACTTCTTGCAAAACTGGAAGAGGCAGATGTTGCCTATGAACGACATGAAAGCAGTGTCACTGTTTACCCGTCCCGCAGCAAGCTGAAAGAACTGTCTGTCAAGACAATGCCTTATCCTGGTTTTCCGACAGACGTGCAGCCGCAGCTGATGGCAGCCCTGTGCCTTGCGAAGGGAACAAGCATTGTTAAGGAAAGCATTTTCGAATCCCGTTTCCTCCATGTTCCTGAACTGCGTAAAATGGGAGCTTCTATTGAAATTCAAGGCAACAGCGCAGTCATTAACGGTGTACCGGCTTTGAACGGCACTTCCGTGCAGGGTACAGATCTGCGCGCCGGCGCTGCATTGACGCTGGCGGGGCTGGCGGCCGAGGGTGAAACACATGTTTACGGGCTTAATCATATTATCAGAGGCTACGAGAACTTTGACGGACTGCTGAACAGCCTCGGCGCAAAAGTGTCAGTCGAGGAGGATGAGGAAGGTCTGTAGCGCCGATTGTCTGGGAGATGGATGCAGATGAATGCAAAAGCCGTATCCGAACCTCTTCCTGGAAAATATGAAGTTATTGCTTTTTACGGTCCTGCAGGAACCGGAAAAAGCATGCGCGCTCAGTATGTCGCATCTAAGCGCAGAGTTGACGTGATTATTGATGACGGGCTTGTCATTTCCCGTGGAAGAATCATCGCAGGGAAAAGTGCGAAAACCGAATCTAACATGGTTCGTGCTATCAGACGCGCCATGTTCCATTTTCCCGAGCACAGGGCAGAAGTGAGGGCCTGTCTTGCCCGGCACTCAGGAAGCCGCGTCATGGTACTGGCGACATCGAAGGGCATGAGCGACGATATCTGTTCAATACTTGGGCTGCCTCAGCCTTCTGAGTACATCACCATAGATCAGGTTGCATCAGATGATGAAATCGAGAAGGCACTTTATGAGCGTAAGCAGAAAAAGCGGCACGTCATCCCTGTGGCGCAGACACAGATTCAGAAGAATTATACTGGGCGGCTTGTGGGCCGGCTGAAAAATCTGTTTTCAAGCCGTGAAGATTCTGAAAAAACGATTGTAAGGCCGCCTTTCAGCTATTACGGATCGCTGAAAATAGAGCCTGAAGTGGTTGAGCAGATCACGGAATATGTTGTAAAAACTATGAAACAAGTCGTGTCTTTGTCAGATCTGAAGGTCAGACAGGAAAATGACAGACTTGTCATCGCCTTTGCCATGAGAGTCAGAACTGGCAGACATAATTTCCGGGATCTTACACGGCAGATTTCACTCAGGGTTCGTGTTGCAGTAGAACAGCTGACAGGCATGGAAGTCGGCCGCGTAGATGTGACGATTGCAGAGGTAAGCTTTGATGACTGAATTGCTTTATAAGGCACAGCGGGGCGAAGCAGAGCGTCTGACGCTTTATCGCGAGCTGCGCGATTCAATTCTGAAATGTGAAAAGTGCGGTCTTTGCAGGACGCGGAAGAACGTTGTTACCGGCGAGGGTGATATTAATTCACGGATTATGTTTGTCGGCGAAGGCCCCGGTGAAGTTGAAGATGATACAGGCCGTCCTTTTGTAGGGCCGGCAGGAGAACTGCTGACGCAGATCCTGAAGGCTGCCGGTTTTGAACGTGAAAAAGTTTATATTACGAATATTGTGAAGTGCCGTCCGCCGAAAAACAGGGTTCCGGAGATAGAAGAAGTGATAAACTGTCAGGGCTGGCTGGAGGCGCAGATAGCTCTGCTGCGCCCGCAAATTATCGTCTGCCTGGGCAACACGCCGCTTAAATGGTTCATTCACAGCACGGAGGGTATAACAAAGATGCGTGGACGCTGGTTTACGTGGCGTGGTGCTGCCTTAATGCCCATGTTTCATCCCAGTTATCTTTTACGCAACGAAAGCCGGAAAAAAGGCAGCCCGAAAGATCTGACCTGGCAGGACATACAGCATGTCTGGGCGCGTTATGAAGAGCTCAGGAAGGAATAGCTGAGACAGATGGAGAATCTGCAGAAACTTCCGGTACACGTTGCAGTAATTATGGATGGCAATGGACGCTGGGCAGAAAAAAGAGGACTTCCGCGTCTTCTGGGGCACCGGGCCGGCATTGCTGCACTTGAAAGAGCGCTGCGCGCAGCCGGTGAAATGGGCATCCGCTATTTTTCGGTATATGCCTTTTCTACTGAAAACTGGAACCGTCCCGAAAGTGAAGTTTCCGGACTAATGGATCTGCTTCAGTATTACGCCCGTAAAAAAGTACCAGAACTGGCAGAAAGCGGAGTAAGGGTGCGTTTTTGCGGCTCGAGGGAAAACGTTCCGGAGTCCGTTTTGAAAATCATGGACTGGTGTATGCATGAAACGGCTTCCTGCAGCAGAATGACTTTTATTGTGTGTTTTAATTATGGCGGGCGTCAGGAAATCATCGATGCAGTAAAAAAGGCCCGTAAGACAGGAACAGAAATCAGAGACGAGAAAGATCTGCAAAAATTCCTTTATCTGCCGGATGTCCCCGACCCGGATTTAATAATCCGTACCAGCGGCGAACTGAGGCTGAGCAATTTCTGGCTGTGGGAAAGCTCATACAGTGAATATTACTTTACTGATGTATTGTGGCCGGATTTTGCAGAGGAGGATCTTAAAAAAGCTGTCGAATCTTATGCCGGGAGGAAACGCCGTTATGGCAGAATCTAACAGTTTTAAGAATACACTCATTGTCCGTGCTGTGTCAGGGGCAGTTCTGGTTGGAGTAATGCTTTCTGTCCTCTGGCTTGGCGGATGGTGGTGGCAATGTTTTGCCGCAGCGGTTGCGCTTGGATCGCTCGGCGAGTTTTACAGAATGTATTCGCCGTCTTCTATGCTTGCGTGCACAGCAGGTTTTGTCTGTTCTGCGCTTATCCTTTTTTCTCCGGGAACATTTCTTCAGAACGGTTTTGGAGAAATATTTGGAGCATGCTGTTTCATAGCTTATTTCTCAGAACTGTACCGCCGGCAGATAAAAGGAGTCAGCGATTCTGTAAAAAATGTGATGCCTGTTGTAACAGGGCTCAGCTATACAGCGGTTCCCTGGTACTGCATGATACAGCTGCGGCGCCTGCCGTATGTCGGCTATGGTGCAGTGCTGGCCATTTTCCTCTGCACGTGGTCTTGTGACGTAATGGCCTATCTTACGGGATCCCGCTGGGGGTCAAAAAAAGTATGTCCGCATATCAGTCCCAATAAGAGCCTGGAGGGCTTCATAGGCGGCTTCGCTGCTTCACTGCTTTGCGGAACTGTCTGCGCTCTCTGGATGGGCTTCAGCCCGCTGGCTTTTATTCTTACAGGCGCCGTTTGCGGAACAGTCGGCCAGCTTGGAGACCTTGTTGAATCGCTGATAAAACGCGAATGCGGAGTGAAAGACAGTGGAAAAATCATTCCCGGACATGGAGGATTCCTTGACCGCTTTGACAGCGTGCTTGTGAACGGACTTTGCGTCTGGCTTATCTGGTGGGTGATTTTGCAGTAATGTATCCTGAAAGATCTGCACAAAAAAGAATCGCTGTAATTGGGTGTACGGGCAGTGTCGGCACATCTGTTCTTGATGTGTGCCGCACTTATCCGGAAAAATTCAAAATAACGGCGCTTGCTGCCAGCACTGGCAGAAAAGCACTGCCGGAACTGTGCCGGGAATTTAAGCCGCATTTTGCTGCTCTTCAGAAAACGCGCGATGATCTGCCTGAAAATGTTCAGACACTGTACGGTGAAGATGCACTGATGCGGCTTGTCGGCAGTGAGGAAACAGACCATATTGTGTTTGCCTCTTCCGGGGTTGCTGCCGTAAAAGCTCTTGATTATGCGCTTTCCCTTGGCAAGGAAATCAGCCTTGCCAATAAAGAGTCGGCACTGATCCTTGGCAGCAGACTCACTGGTGCTGTCCGAAGCGGAAAGGTTCGACCGCTCGACAGCGAGCACAATGCAGTGTGGCAGTGCCTCGCCGGCGAAAAATATGATTATGTTTCACAGCTGTTTCTGACTGCATCAGGCGGTCCTTTTCTGCACGTGCCAGTTGAGCAGCTCTCTCAGGTAAGCGTAGGGGCAGCTGTTGCACATCCAGTGTGGTCGATGGGGCAGAAGATCAGTGTTGACAGTGCAACCATGATCAATAAAGGCATAGAGCTGCTGGAAGCGCATTATCTTTTTGGACTTGAGGCAAAAAAGATCCATCCTGTGATTCAGCCGGGTTCAAAAATACATGCGCTTGTCTCTTTTATAGACGGCACCACAAAAATGCTGATGAGCCCTCCTGATATGCGGCTTGCATCTCTGACAGCCCTTTCGTGGCCCGAACGTCTGAACCTCAGGCTTGATGGTATTCAGCCTGTCAGGCTTGACGGGCTTGACCTGCATTTTGAAGCGCCGAAAAAAGAACGTTTTCCAGGGCTGTTCACTGCCATAGATGCTGCACAGGCCGGTGAACCATATCCCGTCATACTGATCGGGGCAGATGAGGCAGCTGTTCGGCTTTTCCTAGAGGGGAAAATCGCATTTACAGATATAGCAGAAATTATTGCAGAAGTTCTTGAGGGCTACCGCGGCGGGTGCGCTGATGACATTGAGACGCGCACTGAACTTTATCTGCGCTGCTGTGAACACACGCGTACCTATGCGCTGCAGGGCCGAAGGGAGAAAAGTTGGAGCTGATGTTTCTCAGTGTCATTGCATTTCTTTTTATTATACTGATCTGCGTTATAGTGCATGAATTCGGCCATTATTTTGCTGCCCTGGTTTTTGGCGTGAAAGTGCATGAGTTTTCCTTTGGCATGGGGCCTCTGCTCTTTCAGAGGCAGGGGAGAAAAAATAAATGGTCGGTTCGCGCCTTGCCTGTAGGCGGCTTTGTACGTCTTGCCGGTATGGGGGAGGAGAACGAGGGAGAGGATCTGAAGCCCGGCGAGGGGTTTCAGGATAAGGCACCATGGAAAAAACTAGTTATCCTTGCTGCAGGCGCGCTTAATAACATTCTGCTTGTAATCGTGCTGGCAACTCTGCTGCTGATGACACGCGGCGTCATGGACCTTTCCGTCAGTGAGGTGGGGGCAGTCATGCCCGGCTTCCCTGCGGCTGAAGCGGGGCTTCGCAGCGGCGACCTCATTGAAAAAATTGGTGAAGTCAACGTGTCCGACTGGCAGAGTATGACACGTGAAATACGTTCCCAATCGCAGAAGACAGACAATCTGACTCTTTATGTACGGCGCGGCAGCAGCCGCCTGACCTTTACACTGGGCACAAAGAGAGAAACCCCTGATGGTCCTGCACTGGTAGGCATACAGCCGGCGATCAGGAAACTGTCCTTTTTTGCAGCTGTTAAAGGCTCTCTCTCTTATACAGTCCATATGACGCTTGCCATGCTCCATGGTCTCAGAGAGATGTTTGTTCATCCGGCGCAGGTTGATGTTTCAGGCCCTGTGGGGATAGCAGCTATGGCGGGGCAGGCGGCAAAAGCAGGCTTTTATTCACTGCTTTCCTTCCTTGCGATTATCAGTCTTAATCTTGGCATCATCAACCTTCTGCCTTTTCCGGCACTCGACGGTGGGCATATTATATTTGCCCTTTGCGAGATGATCACAGGACGCAGTGTATCTCAGGAACTTGAAGGCAGGGTTCATTTTATAGGCTTTGTAATACTTGCACTGCTTATTGTTTTTGTGACATGGCAGGATATTGCAAGACTCTTTCACTAGTGTTCTTTCGGAGGCATGAATGAAGAAAACTCTGAAAATCGGTTCACTGAAAATCGGAGCTGGTCAGCCAGTCCGTGTTGAATCTATGTTGAAAACGCCTCTGGATAACACAGACGCATGTTTGAAACAGCTTTACAGTCTGAAAGAAGAAGGATGCGAACTTGTACGGGCTGCTTTCCCCAGAGTTGAACTGGCGGAGCCGCTCCGCAGGCTCTGCAGTAAGGCGCCGCTTCCACTGATGGCGGATATTCACTTTGATCCCGTGCTGGCAGAAAAGGCTCTCGAGGCTGGCTGTCCTTCGATAAGAATTAATCCGGGCAACATGGGAAATCCTACCCGGCTTGCCCGTGTGGTTGATGCTGCCCGCGAACACAAGGCTGTTATCCGCATCGGTGCCAACAGCGGCTCAGTCAGTGAAACACAGCTGAGAACCGCAAAGGGAGACCGTGGTGCAGCTCTCGCTCTGGCTGTCGGCGAACAGATGGAGATGCTGCTTTCACTGAATTTCACGGATATTATTGTCTCTGCAAAGTCGACCAGCATAGACGAATCAGTCCGCGCTAATGTGCTGTTGATGCGGCGTTACTCGGAGTTCCCGTTTCATATCGGGATTACAGAAGCGGGCAGCAGCCTTGACGGTGTTGTTAAAAGCGCGTGCGGACTGTCACGGCTTCTTTCAATGGGGATCGGGGACACCCTTCGCGTGAGCCTCTCTCAGCCGCCTGAGGATGAGGTCAGGACCGGCTACAGTATATTAAGGGCCCTGGGGCTTCGCCAGCGCGGCGGCTGCCTTATTTCCTGTCCGACATGCGGCCGGCGGCTTCTTGACGTTTTTAAAACGGCTGAACAACTGAAACCGTTGCTGAAATACCTTCCTGACGGTTTTACACTGGCAGTAATGGGCTGCGAAGTGAATGGGCCGAGAGAAGCAAAACATGCGGATTTGGGTGTTGCCGGGTCACCGTCTGGCATCGTCATTTTCAAAAAAGGCGAAATTATCAGCCGCGTTAGAGGCTCTGATGCCGCAGCCGCTGTAAAGGCACTTCTGCCTGTTTTCGGTAAAACGTCAGAATAAATATAAAGTGCGGAAGAGCCGCTTTTTTCTGCACCGGTTAGATATAGTTGTGGTAAAATAAAACGTCATATCGCATTGAATGAGGAAGTGTGCAAAATGAGAGACGCTCGGAAGATGGTCGATTTCATCAAATCATGGATCAGTCATGTGATTTCAGCATCTGGGGCCGGAGGTGCAGTAATCGGCCTGAGCGGCGGAATAGATTCCGCTGTCTGCGCAGCACTCCTGAAAGACACTCTTGGAGCAGACCGCGTGGCAGCTGTGCAGATGCCGTGTCACAGCCTGCCTCTTGATGCCGAGCACGCCCGTCTTGTCGCTGATGTGCTTGGGCTGAAGATGATGGAAGTTGATCTTTCCGGTGTCTACGATTCTTACCGTGAAACGCTGGACAGTGTTGTAAAGCCGTCTGACCTTGCGGCAGCAAACATTAAACCAAGGCTCAGGATGATTACAGTGTATGCCATAGCGCAGACTCTAGGATATCTGGTCTGCGGCACTGGAAATAAAGATGAACTGACTGTCGGCTACTACACAAAATACGGCGATGGAGGCTGTGATTTTCTGCCTCTGGCTGATCTTACGAAAGGCGAAGTCCGCGCTATAGCGAAGGAACTGAACATTCCGCAGGCGGTTATTGATAAAGCGCCGTCTGCCGGACTCTGGGAAGGACAGACCGACGAAAAGGAAATGGGACTGACCTATGAGGCAATTGACGCTTATCTTTCCGGCGCCCCTGTGGATGAAAAGAGCCGCAGGGAAATTGAACGCCGGAACAAAGCGTCTGAGCATAAAAGGAAAATGCCTGCTGCCTGCATAATAGGCAGAATTTAAAGCGGGAAATAGATTTATCAGTATAGCAGAGTCTTTGAAAGACTCTTTAAACTTTTTATGAGGTGATCAGGTATGTCGGGACATTCAAAGTGGGCAAACATCAAGCATCGTAAGGCAGCTCAGGATTCCAAAAAAGGAAACGAGCGTCAGAAACTGATCAAGGCAATTATTATTGCTGCTAAGGAAGGCGGCGGCGACCCTGGTATGAACGTGCGCCTGAAAGCGGCTCTTGACCGCGCCAGGGCTGCCAGCGTTCCCAATGATTCCATCACAAGAGCCATTAAGCGCGGCACGGGAGAGCTCGAGGGAGTCTCCTACGAAGAACTGATCTATGAAGGTTACGGCGTAGACGGCGTTGCCATCATCTGTGAGTCTCTGACTGACAACCGTAACCGCACAACGCCTGAAATCCGTGCAATTCTTGAGCGCAACGGCGGTTCCATGGGAACAGCCGGCAGCGTTGCGTGGAATTTTGAGCGCAAGGGAACCATTAATATTGACGGTGAGATCAATGAAGATCAGCTTATGGAAGACGCACTTGACGCCGGAGCAGAGGACGTAGCGGTCCACGATGAAGGAGCAGTTGTGACTACGGATCCTTCATCGATGATGGATGTCCGCGGTGCACTTGAAAAGAAAGGATATAAAATTGCCGATGCGGAAGTAACCTATGTCCCGAAGAACACGGTCACCATTGATAATATTGATAAGGCCCATAAGATGCTGAAACTGATTGATCTTCTTGAAAGCCACGACGATATACAGAACGTGTATGCAAACTTTGAATTTACCGATGAGGTGAATGAAGCACTTGCAAAAGAGGGTGAATAACGGTCTCATCTGCCTGGGTATAGATCCGGGCATCGGTCGTCTTGGCTGGGGATTTGTGTGTCAGTCCGGCGGAACCAGCAGAGCCCTCACGTACGGATGTTTAGAGACGCCTCCTCACCAGGATACGCCGACACGAATTAAAGCTTTATACGACGGAGTGAGGGAGCAGATTGAACGCTGCTCCCCTCATTTTATGTCAATAGAACGTCTCTATTTTGGACAAAACAGGACAACTGCCGAGGCAGTCTGGCAGGCGCGCGGGGCTATGCTTCTTCTGGGCGCCCAGTATAACCTGCCTGTTATTGAACCTAAACCTTCTGAAGTAAAACTGACAGTCTGCGGCGACGGAACAGCAGAAAAACGTCAGGTGCAGCTTATGGTGCAGCAGATTCTGAAACTGCCCGAGATTCCCAGACCTGATGATACAGCAGATGCACTGGGAATAGCACTTGCGGGTCTTGCAATTATCTGCAGCCCGCAGTACAGGTTTGGGAGGAGATAGTGATATGCTGGCCAGCATCAGGGGAAAAGTAATAGAAAAAACAGATTTTACTGCGGTGATTGACTGCAACGGCTTCGGTGTGGAGCTTCTGCTTTCGAGGAAGGCAGAAGAACTCTGCCGTCCGGAAGCTACTGTGTTTCTTTATACTCACCTGCAGATCAGCGATGCCGGCTTGGCTTTGTTCGGCTTTGCTGACACGATTGAACGTCAGATGTTCAAACAGATGATTCAGGTAAAAGGCATTGGTGGAAAAGCGGCTATTTCTCTGCTTCAGTATCTTTCTCCTGCCGATATTGTAAATGCTGTGCAGCAGAACGATTCCAGGCTCCTGACATCAGTGCCCGGAATTGGTAAAAAGACCGCAGAGCGCATTTGTTTTGAACTTGCTGACCGTATTCATAAAAAAGGACTGGAACATCTGGTAGAAGGGCTTTCTGCCGGGAGTAAAGACGAGACGCTGTCAGCTTCGTCCGGTGTTCTTGATGCGTTAGAATCGCTGGGGTTCGACCGTGCATCAGCGTTCCGGGCATATAAGACTGTGTCCGCTGAATACGGCAGCGGGCTCAGCGAAAGCGACGCCATAATGAGATGTCTGCGGCTGCTCCAGCCCGGCAAATGAGGTGAAGTGCTTTGGACGGTGAGAAGAATATCCGCCGCGGTTTTGAACTGCCGCCTCAGGAAGAGACAAAAGAGAGAGAAGAGGAAAAAAGTCTGCGTCCGCTCCGGCTGGCCGATTTCAACGGGCAGACCGAGATAAAATCAAAACTGGAAGTTTATATTCAGGCTGCAAAAAAACGCGAGGAAACACTGGATCATATACTTTTCTACGGCCCCCCCGGACTGGGCAAAACGACACTTGCCAATATCATTGCGCATGAAATGGAAAGCGAACTGCGCATCACTACCGGGCCGGCATTGGAAAAGCCGGGTGACCTTGCTGCCATTCTGTCAAACCTGCAGGAAAGAGATGTGCTTTTTATAGATGAAATTCACAGGATGTCTACTTCCATAGAAGAAGTTCTTTATTCTGCCATGGAAGATTTTACTCTGCACATCATTGTCGGCAAAGGTCCGCTCGCACGCAGCATCTGCCTGAACCTGCCGCACTTTACGCTGGTGGGAGCGACAACTCGTCTCGGACTTCTGAGTGCGCCTCTGCGCGCGCGCTTTGGCATTGTTGAGCAGCTTCGCCTTTACACACCAGAAGAGCTCAGCGTCATTATCAACAGGGGTGCTTCTGTATTGAATCTGCAGGTTGAACCGGATGCAAGCCGCGCCATAGCTGAGCGTTCGCGGGGTACTCCCCGCATTGCGCTGCGGCTTTTACGCCGAGTCCGTGATTTTGCTGAAGTTGCCGGTGTTTCCGCTGTGAAGGCCGATTTGGCCGTAAGAGCCATGACTATGCTCGGTCTTGACAATCTTGGACTCGATGACGGTGACCGCAAAATTCTCAGTGCAATTGTCGACCTTTTCGGCGGAGGCCCTGTCGGCCTTTCTACTCTGGCTGCGGCGCTTAATGAAGAACCTCAGACAATAGAAGACATCTACGAGCCTTATCTGATACAGAAAGGCATGATTGAAAGGACTCCCCGTGGAAGGAAGGCAACCGAAAATGCATACCATTATCTCGGCAGAACACCGCCGCAGAAACAGAACTCATCTGATCAGCTGGAACTTCTTTAAAGCTCTGACAGCTTTTTTTATTGCCCTGACATTATGTTCCTCTGCACCGGCACAGGCACGCTGGATCCGTGTCGGACTGGCATCAGGCGTCAGTTCTGCGGCGTTTTCCGGCCGGACACTGAGTGCGCGTACCTCTGCCGGACGTAAGATTGGCGTGCCGTCATCCTTTACAGCACGTGCTAAAGGTTCCTCAGTGGTGCTTCATGGAAAAAGTTATCCTTCGCCAGTGATTCTCAGTGCGAAAGGCTACATCACTTTTAATAAAATAAGCTATGAAGGAGAAATTGTGCTTACTGCACGAGGCAGCCGCCTGACTGTGGTGAACAGACTGGACATTGAAAAGTATCTGCGCGGCGTTCTTGGTTTTGAAATCAGCCCGCAGTGGAATATTGAGGTGCTCAAGGCACAGGCGATTATTTCGCGCACATACGCTCTCAGTCAGTTTGGCCGACACAATGCCAGCGGTTACGATGTGTGTACGGGGGATCACTGTCAGGTCTATCGCGGCGCTAACGTTTATAAAAGCACGACAGACCGCGCAATTGCGCAGACACGCGGGCAGGTGCTGACATATCACGGCAGTCTGGCGCAGACTTTTTTCTGCTCTGACAGCGGCGGTGCTACGGCTGACATCAGTGACGTGTGGGGGAAAGCTGTGCCCTATCTTATCGTCCGCAAAGAGCCATACAGATCTGAGTCTCCCAGATCGTCATGGCAGGCGGTGCTGACAGCTGGAGAAATCCAGAGTGCTCTTTCCAGAAAGGGCAAGGGCGTTGGAACGTTAAAGAGCATAACCATATCACGGCGCGATGCGGCAGGAAGAGCCACAGCGCTTACTTTTACAGGAACAAGAGGTACCAGCACGCTTTCAAGTTCTGCTTTCAGAAGCCTGATAGGTTCAAAAAAGGTACGCAGTACATTTTTCGAATTCACCCCCGGTGCTGTTCATACAGATTATGTGCCCGAAACGGCAACAAGGTCTGCAGGAACTGCAGAAAACCGCACTGCTAATGTGAATAAAAGCCCACTGACGCCTGAGGAGCAGAAAGAGCTCGATACGCTGATCCGTCAGAAGAAATTCACTGTCGATGAGCGTTTCGACATGATCCTTCATCCTGAGCGGAGGAGAGAATATCTGAGCCGCTATGTCAAACTGCAGAATTCGCAGTCCGCTCTGCAGGAGCGCAGTGCTGTCAGTACAAACACGGACAAAGCCTTCAGAACTATAACGACGCCGGCCTCAAAGAAAAATTCGACGGCAGTCCTTCGGAACGGACATATTACCCTTTATGGCAGCGGCTGGGGACACGGCGTAGGCCTTTCTCAGTGGGGGGCCAAGGCAATGGCTGATCATGGCTGGTCTACAGAGAAAATACTTGATTTCTATTTCCCCGGAACTTCAATTCAGAGAAGATAAGAAAGGCAATAGCGTGATTTTTTATGATGACGCATCCGGATTTTT
>Ga0256404_1008496_pt1 | contig 15393 bp, 15 predicted proteins | sample RumenRJG_01DNA_FD_185990 | JGI IMG/M metagenome (GOLD analysis project Ga0256404, IMG submission 185990) | Bovine rumen microbial communities from Lethbridge, Alberta, Canada - RJG_01 | ecosystem: Host-associated > Mammals > Digestive system > Stomach > Rumen | place: Canada: Alberta | collected...
GCAGTAGTCTAGTCAGTATATATCTATTTATTGTTTTGTGTTTACAAGATTAAATAAATCCTCATCAGTGTAGAGTAACGAAGTTATATACGTCCGATTACTCCTATATAAATCTATAATAGTAGATTCTTGGCCCACAGTGAGCCGGGCCGTATCAGCCGGTATGCCTGGTACTAATTTACGTACAGCTCTATAGCCTACATTTGTTATTACTACTATACCAGTAGTAACATCGCCAGAAAAAACTATACCGGGATCATTTATTATAGTTGTAAGTAATCGCAGTCGTCGAATAAGACTAGGCTTGAAAGCCTTAGGATATTCTTTAGGCGTATTTTGTGCAGGCAACACAACACCTTTCGCTGGAGTATCAGATAACTCCAGTATATCAGTTAGTTGTCTATCAGTAATCATAATGAGCTCTCCTATAGAGTTATTTAATTACATATCATCGTTATACATTAGCAACAAAACTTAGGAGATTTTAAGCATGACAGAAAAACGCAGTGAAAGATGGGAGCTGAGAGCTACTCCAGAATTAACGATAGATAACACTATCGCTAACAATAAGCTTGCCTTAAATAAGATATTTGCTGATTCAGACGAAAGAGATTTTCTAAATATTCTCGATCGTAGAGCTAATCTGGAAGATCTTACTGTATTTGTGCCAGCCGGCGTATGCGCTCAAGCAAACAGACCACAGTGGCACGAGGCTGCAGTTATCGTCGAGCAAGCTATTACTGATAAAACACCTATCTGTATCTATGGTGACTACGATGTTGATGGCATGACTGCCACAGCTACTCTGTATACTTGTTTACAGAGAGCAGGTGCCAACGTAAGCTGGTATATACCAAGCAGAACAGAAGGTTACGGTTTACATACCAAGCCTTTTGAAGGACAGAAACCGTGCCTAATTATAACAGTTGACACTGGTATAGCTGCAGTTGATGAAGTTAAAGAACTCAATGATAAGGGTTTCAAGGTACTGGTAACAGATCATCATCTTCCTGGAGAGAAACTTCCCGAAGCTGTTTATATTCTCAATCCTAAGGTTCTTTTACCCGAAGGCAATGACGAGTATATGGCATCCGGCTGTTACGTTGCAGCTAAACTTGGCTTATTTATTTTACATGATTTAGATATCGACGATACCGATATTCAGGTTTATTGCGATGCGTTAACTGCGATGTCGATTAACTCAGATATGATCCCGCTTAACCCCACTATGCGTAGACAGCTTAGTTATGGGTTGACTGCACTTGGTATCACTAAGCATATCGGTTTAAGAGCATTACTCAATATCTGTAATTATAACCCTATTTTCGATCCTAACGTATTTCTGGTTAGTGGTGCTAATCGTCCGATAACCTCCAGTTTCTTAAGTTTTATGGTTGTACCTAAACTTAATTCAGCTGGACGTATGGATAGTATTCCTACTGGTATGGCACCATTACTTTTCCAGGGAGATCCTAAAAAAAGTTACAGCCAGAACATGATTGATGCTGTCAGCGCGGCAATTAAACTACAAACGCTCAACCAACAGCGTAAAGTAGTTGAAAATGCTATCTGCACAGAAGCGCTTAATCAGGCATATGAATATATCGGCAGCCAAATAGCTGAATTCCCTCCAGCAGTTGTAGTCTATGGTAAAGACTGGAAAGTTGGAGTTATCGGTATCGTTGCAGCTAAACTCTGTGATATCTTCGGAGTTATCACTATCGTACTATCTGGAGAAGGCGATACTGTCAGAGGTTCTGGCAGAGCACCTGAAGGAGCTGATCTTTATGGAGCACTCACTAAGTGTAAGGATCTTCTTGTTCAGTTTGGCGGTCATCGCGCTGCTGCTGGTGTAACTATCAAGCAGGAGAATATCGAAGCATTCAGAACCAAACTGGTTGAGGTTCTTAAGGAAGAAGGAGCTAATACTGAACTTGTTCGTAAGTACGATGCTCGGGTAAATATACCTAATCTTCACGATATCAGGTTACAGACTTATGTTATCGAAGCGGTTGAGCCTACCGGTGTAGATAACGAACCGCTGGTGTTACTACTGCCTGATGTAAAAGTCTGCAGTACTTCAGTTAATCGTGAAACTTCGCAGATGATAGTTTGCCAGAAAGATAAAAGCGAAGTTAATCTATTTGTTAAAAGATTCAGATCACCGATTGACTTTTCAGAATGGTTAAATCAGGATGTTGATTTATTGGTTACACCTGACATGACTTATTATAACGGTACTACTAACCTTGGCTATACTTTAGTGTCTATACGCAAACACGTTAAGGAATAAATGAAACTATGATAAAAACAAGGCATAATCAAACTCCTTTTGAGTTTGCTGAGGAGTTTGTTAACAAGGTAAGAGATTCTAAGGTAGTGACTCCCGGTCTTGCTGAATTTGGTGAAAACTGTGCCAAATACGAGACTGATGATAAGCTGATTAAGGAAGGCTTACCTGAGACTATTGCGTACAAGATAGCGCATGCTGGCAACAACCCCAAATCTACGCTGGATACTCGGCAGATTGCATTTTACAAGAATTGTAAGCCTAACGTATCTGATGTATTTCTTGCTTGGATAGCCTCGCAGTGTGAAGGTAGCCCGGAATATCTGAATACAGTACTGGGTTGTTATGCAACTTACTTCTACAAATACAATCCTCGTTCTGCTCAACTAACATTAACTTGGGTAAATAGTATAGTCGGACCCGGTAAGATATTCGACTTGCTCAATGTTGCCCCGTGGTACATAGCCAGTAAAGTTGATGCTACGAAAAGTATTTTCGAAGTAATGACTGAGAATGATCTCTATGTTTATGAAGATCCTAAGCCTGGTAACTGATGTGATGTACGATTTATGTGCTGCACTAGGTGCATTATTTTTTAGCTTAATGGCTATTAGCATTATCGTGCTACTCTGTTTACTGGCACTTATACTTCTTCCAGCTGTACTTATCTACGGAACTATTTTACTGCTCTGGGATAAATACGCTGAATCCGACTCACCTGACGATAATTAAATTTGAGGAAACTAATGTTAATTTATACACTTGAACTGGACAAAGTAACTGATGGTGTAACTGTAGAGTCTTTCAAGGTACCCAGCAGAACCAACCCGCTTATCGGCGTTAGCGTCGGCAATTTCTCTCAGAGGCCTGATGAAATTGCTGCCCCCACCACTAAGGTATTTACCATCCGTGGAGCAGACGTGGGTACTACTCTTACCCATGTCAAAGCAGTACTTAAATCAGACCCTACTACCGGCAAAACTGGGCGTCTGATCGGTGCACAGAGCGTTGAGGCTGAATCTGATACAGATCGTGAGCAGGCTCTGATCTATGTTAAGACTGACGATGCTGAGGCTAAGGTTAAGTTAGATAACGATCGGAACCTCTTCGCTGAAGGGCGTCTCTGCGAGGGCGTTATCCGTGGTGTGATTTATCACACTAACCGTTTCGGCAGAACTTACACCAACATGAGTAAGCCGGCAGTATTACTGGTTGATAAGGATGTAGAGTATACTCTTTTCTACAGGAAGGATAATGCTGCATACACCAAGGTCTTTAAGTTCGATGGCGAGAAGCTTGTTATCGTTTCGGACGAGAAGAGAGCACCCAGACGTCCTAAGAAAGAGATTAAGGTTCTCGATACCAAGTTCGCTGATATGGAGGCTAACAAGCCTGATACCAGAAGGCGTGGCCGTAGGAAAAATTCTGATGACGATTCCCGTAAAGAGAGCCGTTGGCAGTAAACTAGATTAAGCGTCATATCGGTACTGGCAGCCTATATAGGCTGCCAGTACTTCTTATGTGTAGTTCATTTTTTTTTACATCTATATCATCAAGGTGAGCTAAGGAGAAAGACAAGGGTCTTATCCTGATACTCTATTTAGCACTTGGAGGTGCATTATGAACTATGTTTCTAAAGACACATGGGAATACATCAACAGCTGGTACTGGAGGATTCAGTCCTCTGGTACTAGTAACCAGAGAGCTGCCTGGGCGGAAATCCGCCAGGCCGGAATGGCACTGGAGGAGACTGTTCGGCAGCTCCTTCAGCTGTGCCGTTACTATGAAAGGCTGGAAGAGGCAGGCGTAACAATCGCCTAGCCTCCAACAAAAAAACAGGGGATGCCAAAAAGCTGAAACTCCCCTGTTTATTTTTTGTTAAAAACATAAAAGTACCTACTACCCGTACGGGTAGTAGGTACCGATTATAACTTATTCTTTTTTCTCAGATCCCTGAGGAGGACGTTCTTCACCGAACCATTCCTTACAGATGTCGTCTTCAACGCGTTCAAGTATACGTGAAGCTATACCGGTAAGAGGAGCACTAAGCACGATACGTTTATTCATAGCGCGAGCTGAGAATAGCATATCAATTTCTACTCCGCTTTCAGTATAAAGCTTCTTCGGGAATACTCCGCAGCAAGTACACTTCAGCTGATTGCAGAGTACCAGCTTGTCACCAGTACCGTGAGGTATCGCTTCCTTGATGTGGAATATCAGCATCACAGTATCTTCGGTAAACATCGTACCTTTGTACTTAGAGTCCTTAGCGATGATAGACGAAGTAGGATACTCATCAGCTTTATCAGTTTCAGAGGCTAATTTGCTTCGACGAATCTTCTCATCTACTGCTGCTTTAACTATCGGCTGTAGGGTAGGCGACATATCCTTAATCTCGCATCCGTAGTAAGCATCTATCTTAACGATTTCGCCCTGATGATTCGCATGAGGAGTTGCCTTATTAAGATCAGCTATCATGCTTAGCGTATCATCATCCGCAGTAAACATCGATTGAGTCATCGGGCTTTCTTCGAAAATCATCAGGTTATCGGTAGGGATAACATGATCTCCTACTTTGGCGCAATAATGCACTAAACTTTTAGCTGATAGAACCACTACTCTTTCATTAGTTGGATACATCGTGAGTTTCTTACTAAGACGCTCAGATATTTCGCAGCTATCTTCAGTAGTAGCATCGCTCTCCATCAGTGCGACATTGGCTAGCGACCCTATACTGAAATCAACCTGGCCGGTATCGTGATCTTTGTGGAAATAATCGGTGTTATGTGTGATGATATCACCTTTCTTGAAAGACTGGCCCATCTTAACATCCAGAGCAACTCGGTTAGTTACTTCGAATGACTGGAACTCAGTATAACTCTCGCCAAAAGTGAATACATCTTTCCTACCACTCTTATACGTAACCTCTACTAGCTTAGCCTTATCATCTATCTTGGTTACTTTACCATCTTCTTCAGCCACACCTGCGAAAATACGGCTGCAGCGATGTGCTACGATACGTTCATAACCAGTTCTTACACGGAGACGATCATATTGCTTAACCGGTACTAAATGCGATGACTGAATGTTAATGAAGTTGATACGTTTAGTATCATCGTTAATTGAGCAAGGGAAGACTAATGCCGTAGTAGTCCAGAGCTGAGAAGGCTCGATCTTGTTCTTATCTTCAGTAGGCTGAACTATACCTAAAGTACCCTTAATGTTAGGGTTGTAGGATAGGGTTGCTGCCATACCAGCTTTACCGTTATCTACAGTAGCTTCGCCGATAACACCAGTATCTGATTCGTCGAAACGACGATCATTGACCACGAACGACTCAGCTGTACGCCCGCCGATACCTGCGTAAGATACTTCAGCTTTAAGCTTCATATCTTCCATCGGAGATCCGAGTTCCGCAGGAAGCATGGTAGCGTTCTGAATAATACGTAGATATACTGCATCAGGGTTAATCGTGAATTTATTACCTAGGCCCTTATGACTGCGGAAGTTAGCGAACGACCTTGACATCTCGTTGCAGAGTATCGCTGCGAACTGCTCATAGCCACGGATACGGTGATTAAGTCCAGATGACGGAGGTAAGTGATCGGTAGTAGACAGTAGAACTGCACAGCGTATTAGCAGATCCCTTACGTTAGTAGGTTCCTTCATCATCTTTAGTACTGAGTAGGTAATGTTATCTATGAATAAATCATAGAAATCATCGATACCTTTCAGATAGTTAGTTGAAGTACCTTCATCAGCTAAGATACGGAAGTAAACATCTTTACCTTCGAATTCGGACATACTGTACGAAGTTAAATCATAGTTAGCTAAGCCAGCTACGATAAGAGACTTTTGTAACGGATAGCGGTTAAAATGCAGTACACGATCAGCGAAACGAATATGGATATCGTTAGGCTGAGGTACGTACTTAACTTCTTCAGATAGAGCTTCATTACCCGGCTGAGGAGGCATAACCTTATTACCGGGAATATTCAGCTTAGTAACTAATTTAGAATATTCAGACGGAGATAACCTGGGAGTATTTACTACTTTAGGATCTAATGGCTTATCTGCACTAACCATGGTTAAGTTAGCTTTGGATATCTTACGTTTACCGCAATGTAAATACTGAGAGAGTCTGTCAACTACGTCACGAGGTACGCCGCCGTCGTTAGCCATTTGGAAATGACTACCGTCAAAGTTAGCTATACGTCTACTGCAAGAAGCTTTAGTACCTAGCTTAACTGTGATGATGATAGCACGTATCGCCAAGGTCTTAGTGCCAAATGCGGTAGAGTTACCGTTATCGGTAGCATAGATAGTAACATCGCCAAGACGAGCTAAGACTGGACGAGAATAACTCTCAGTAGCTAAAACAATATCATCTTTATAATCTTCAGTAGCTGGCGTAGCTTCTACGTTTTCGCCAGTAATAGTCTTAGACCTGGCTTCAGTTACTGTATACTTAATGCCTAGATAATCAAGAGTATTACGTAAACCGTAGCGATAAGCCAGCATGAAAATAACCGGCATGTTAAGATCAAGTAAACGGATAGTTATCCACTCGCTTAACGGTTTAATTTTACTACGTTGTTCTTTGAATACGCTTAGCTTAAAGATATCGATAAGCGAATGCAGCGGATACTCGACATCCTCGCCGCCCGATTTCTTCACTGCAAAAACAGTATTGTTATTATCAACAAAGAAATAATCGTTATCGTTATAACCTACGTATACGCCGTATTCACTTTCCAGTTCTTTCAGCAGGTCAGCTGATTTACCGAAATACTGTCCTCTTTCTTCATAATTAAAATTGAAGAGATACTTAGTACCTGAATCTATATCAGTAAACTGTACATTATTGTAACGTTCGCCAATAACAGTATACTCGTAAGAAATAGGTAGATTAAGCTTATTGTTGCCGTAAGTAACTATAGCGTTAGATTTAGTTTTATCGTTAACGAAATTGTTAATGTAAGTAAAGAAACTATGTGCTTTGTTGGTATTTCTTACTACACGGGTTTTGTTAAAGTTAGATGCTAAAGATACGACAGTATCGCTTATCTTAACTATCGGTAAAGGGCATCTCTGTTTCTTAATAATCTGAGTAACACCATCGATAGTGACAGTACCGTTACTGTGCACGTTAGGAATCTTAAAACTAACAGTAGACTTATTACCGCGAATATCAGTATACTGACATTTGTATTCAGTATAGTTGTGTAAATCGGTTACAACTTTATTCTCTTTAAGTCCAGTTAAATAGGCACCTTCTTTAGCAAAAGAAGTGATGATACCAGCTAATTGCTTCTTAAAAGTTTTCTTAATATAGTCTTTCTCAAAGGTATCAAGCGTAGATTTAAGTGCAGATTTATCCGGAAGATAGCCTAGCTGTTTTTCATCCAGAGTAGTATCTGAAAGAGAACTATCACTATTATTCTCCAGAAGCTCTTCAATAGTCTCTCCGCCAATAGTTAAGTTCTTATAAGCTTTGGCAACTCGCTTAAAATGGTTCTTAGCAGCTGGAGACATGTCGTAATTATCAATATACGTATCAACGTCTTTATCGAAATCTTCGATATAGTCTTCAGCAAAATTATCAGTATCAGCTAAATTAGTATCTATCTTAGTTACATTAGCTTCTTTAGTTACTTTAGCTATACGCTTAGTAACTTCGCCATTTTTCTTAACCGCTGTAACAGGGTTAAGCGGCGATACGATATCCGTAGATACTGGAGTTACCTTATGCTCTACTGGTTTAGCTTTAACTGTTTCAGCAATACCGTGCGATACAGCCGGAACTGGATGCACAACTTTATCGATAACCTGCCGAACACCATTGTTAATGGTAGTAAGTGCACGTTCAACGATATCAGCTTTGTGTTCCGCATTAGTCGGAGTATCAGGCTCGTCTTGTACAGTAGTAATAATCTTAGATACTGGAGTATCCTTAAGATTAGTGATACTTGACTGATGCTCAGGATCTTCCTTAGCGTCAGTAATAGTTTCTTTAACTAAATCGTGATAAGCCGGATGCTTCTCAGTTTCTTCCAAACCAGTTAATGAAAGTAAATTAAGCTGATTGCATACACGGCGATATGCCATATTCTTAACGTTAAGATTTTTCAATACACTAAGGTTATAGAAAATATACTTACCGTCTAAATAAGGAACAATGTATAATTGTGTTAGTACTTCATCAGGAAGTTTGGAGAATATCGAAGTGGTGGCGGTATCCCAGAGAAAGTTAAGTAAATGCATCATTACGATGTAGTGGAAACTTTCAGGATATTTGACCGATGCATAGTTAAGCTCAGTACGTGATCTTAAGAACTTAGACTTATCGAAGAAATCAGTATCCCACGGTAAGAAAATAAACTGATTCTTACCAAACTCTGCCAGCTTACAACAATTATTCAAAATAGAAGTAAGAATAAGCTCCATTCTGCGGAAGAACTGAAGCCTTCCAAACATCTTAACTCTGAATAACGGGTTATGGTTAATGATGAGTAATGCTTCTTTCTTCCTAGGTAAAGCATCCATCGTAGCGATATACTTAAACATACCTCTGTAAGTTGACTTGAATTTCATCAGCTTAGAAGGCAAACCAGCGATACGATAGATGTACTTATCCTCATAAGTACAAGGGCCATTCAAATTTAGCTCAGTATCGTGATAGATGTATCTGAGGAAGTGCTCACGCTGAATAAAAATGTTATTGTTAACATCAGGTAAGTCGTCGAGATTGTTCGGATGAGCGAAGTTATCTGCTACGTGTAAGATTGAATTAGTAGGTAACTCGAATTTATTATCCAGTTCAACAATACGTGAGGCAAAATGCCCTAAACGAAAAATCGTATATAACCGCTTAAACTTAGCCTCTATCATTCGCTCAGTTGACGGAATCAGATCTACATCTTTATCCGCATATTCATCAGCGAATCCTTTCCAAATAAAATCAGTAGCTAAGGAACCCATAGGTACTTTACTCCTGTAGAATTTAATTCATGCATCAAACTATGCTTCGCCGTTATTCATTGAAATAATCAAATGTTCATCAAAAATATGGTTATATATCATTGAAGTGACTAAGGTGAGCCAAATTAACTTTGGCTTGTTTTATTAACTAACACAGAGGTGTTATTGTGGAAAATATTATCGAGTATTTCAATGAATGCTTTAAGCATCTGCAGGAGACCATCAAAGATGCTGTAGAGAGAGCTTTTTCTAATGATGCTGAAAATCTCATTCGTTATTGCCAGTCTTTCCAGGAGACTGGCAAGATCAACGAAGAGGATGCTAATGCAGTCGCATCTTATGTGACTGAAGTAGTTCTACTGAACCCGGCGGTAGCGAATGAAATAAATTCGTTCACCGGTCAGTTCTTCCGCGAAGACGAAACCCGTCGTCTTATCGCTAACAAGCTTAAGGAATTGGTAAACGACTGTTACGATTCAGTTCGCACCGATATCGTTCCTCGTGCGGAAATGTACGGGAAGTTAGACGCTATCAAGAAGGAATACGGCTTTCTGAAGTAAGCCTTCTTAGGTAGACATTGAATGTGCAAACAAGCAGCACCTTCACAGGTGCTGCTTTATTTTTTTTATGTGTTCATCATTTGCATATATATATATATCACTTAGGTGAACAAGAGTTATAATTCCGTAGCTCTTAACAATGAGGTGAATATGAATATCAAACTTCATCACGTAATCGATTCAATTATTAATTTCTTCTGCCGTATTTTCAAAATTAACTATGCGGTCCACCACCGCATCCTCTCCGAAGAGGAAGTCAAGGCCCTCGGCCTTGACAAGCTCGAGGAAGGCCAGAAGATGGAGAAGTGGATTGTAGAGAAGCCTACTGAGATGTAAGGCTCTCCGCAGTTCACGATAAAGAAGTCAAAGAAGTCGCGGAACATTGCGGCTTCTTTTTTTATTTTTTCCTTGGTTCCAATGAAAATTCTATAGGCAATATTATAATTTATCTCGCTCAGGAGGACTATAGATGTATACCTCTAAATATATCTATATCGAGTCAACCAGTCAAATAAACGCATATACTGTATCAGAAATTAAGATGTCAGATATTCAATATCGTGATATAAACACCAGAGTGTTTCTGGCTGTAGTTGACGCATATGGTAAACTTTATATACTTGATTATAGTCGCATGATGCGAGATTACAATCTTGGCACAGATACCTGGCAGGATTTAGACAAAGCTTTAACTGATAAACTGGTTTTAGGTTACAGTACTGATTTACCCGGATTCGTCCCTGGCACAACTAACCCACGTAATCCAGTAGTTTACTGGGATGCTCTTACTACGTTAAATACATTTAACCTGGACTACGGTGATTATATTACCGGCAGATATAACATCTACGCGTATCGCTGGATGCTGCACGACCTTCGTATTAGTCTTCAGCCGGAAACAATTAAAGCACCTAATCTGGAAAGATGTGTGCCTATAGTCAATGGCTTTACCTGTCGTCCAGTTTATGATAAGACTAACAAAGCTTTATATGCTCTTGATGGAGCTAAACTCTGTTGGCACGATAATGGCAGAAATACTCCAGAAGTACAACTTCTGGATTTTACTGATGTCGGTGATATAGATATCGTTAGCATTAAAGATCAGGATCATTTTGAAGTTAACTCAGCTTTAGCTACAGGACTTACTACTGGGCATAGACTTGTATTATCTTTCAGTAAGCATGATACTGATGAGTATACGCCTATTGTAGTATTAGGTGGTATTCTTATTCTACCTGATGAATATAAACTATCTAGCAATCGTCGTCTCATTATTGATGTCAATAAACTTCCGTTAAATAAAGCCTTACCTCTACGTCAGTTTTTACAAGAAAATCCAATAACTAAGGCTAACGTTATTTATGAAGAGACAGATCCTAGAACTTATTTACTAAGGGATTTTGCAACAGAACTGCCTTCCAGTAGTTTTATTATTTTTGTTCATACTCCGCGTATTTATGTCAACAGATACCTTTGCGATGTTTGGCGTAACGGTATTACCGTCGACGTACGTAAAAGTACCGGGCTGCTTATCAACGAAGCTACTCACACTGTTAAGAATTATCACCGGGATGTTTATTCGGATAAAGCACAATTAACTACACAGAGCGATGAAGTTATTTTAACTGACGATGCACCGTTCGATAATTCACATCTGATTATGACTGAACCGGACTGCCGTCATCAGTCATTTCAAAATATTAACAACGGCAGATGCATCATGGTTCAGATGTTAGGAGATTAAAATGACAGTTGATATGTCTAAAAAATTCGAATATAGCGAAAAAGATGATTGCACCCGTTTTATGGGCGATAAACTTATTATCCGCGTACCAGATAGGTACGCGTCTCTGGGATTTCTTACTATAGCTGAAGTAGTTCACGTGCTTGCTATCTTTGCCATGAATGTAGACGGCGTTGAATGCGGTTTACAACTACCTGGTATTATCGATGTCGATCCTAGCGATGTGAGATCTGAAACTATTAACGACAAGAAGTACACTATTCTAGAGTTACATAAGGGCGACCGTATCATGTGCACTTCTGGTGTAGTTAAGGATGGTAAACTGCATTACGCCATGTGGAAGGAATTTATTGGCGGTGGTAAGATGCCAGAATTTCTTGATTACGATTCTACCGCTGGACTGTTCGACGACTGTAAGAAAATTACAGGTAAAGGTATTTCCGTTAACCATGCAGTTATAGAAATCGTTTATGCACATATTTATCGCGATAAAGACGATCTAACTAAACTCTATCGTCTAACTCCGATGACTAAACCGCCGGTAACTATTAAGCTTAACCAGCCGGCATATGCAACTAACTCTACGCACGCTCGTGTTATCGGTAGCTACGCCGAGCAGGGTATGAATGCTGCACTTATCCATCAGAACGCTGAAAACGTTGAAATCGAAGACGTTTTCAGACAGTAACTTAGCCATCGAATAGTCGATAACACCTTTGGAGGTCTTTAATTTATGTCGTTACCTGTTAACTTAAAATTCTCCTGTGCTGCGCTCACTAATTACAACGGCCACTCTATTAAAGCTCTAGAGCCAGATGAGAATGGCTGTTATTCCGTAGTTCTCGGTTGTGTCGGTGCTCCTACTCGTGCTAATGTTATTTACGAGCCTAAGTCTCTTATCGGCGCAATGAGTGATCCTAATTCCAGATTTAACATCTGCTTACGCGATGGCAACCTGTTTGGTGAATGGGGTCACCCTGATGTCTATAGTAACAATCAGGAAGATATTCGTCGTTTACTTAAGATTGATGAATCCAAGATGAGCCATCTCTTTACCAAGATTTGGGTTGACGAAGAGCCGGTTATGATGCATGGCATTCCTGCTTATCCTATCAGAGCCTTGGTTAAACCTTGTGGACCTTATGGCGCTTATCTGGAAAAGAGTCTAAGAGATCCCAGTATCAATACTTCTTTCAGTATCAGATCTCTCTGCACTCCTGGTACTGGCCCTGAGAGTAAATATGAATATCGTAATGTTCAGCTTGTAGTAACTTTCGATGCAGTTGGTGCTCCTGGTTACGAGATTGCAAGTAAGCGCTATTCCGCCGGTGAAGAATCCTTCGAAGAAATCAATGTAACCCGTAAAGATCTTGATGGCGTAGTAAAGAACTGCTCAGCTGGTATGGAATCTATCATGCTCACTGATCGTGATATCTGCCGTATCTATAACGATACTCGTGTTAACGTCTGCGGTGAAAAAACAATAATAACTGGTGAACACAGTTATATAGGTGAAGATGGCAAATTCAGAGATTGCGCATCGATTATATACAGGAGACACTAATGTCGTTTATCGAACAACTTAAGGACGCTTTTAACAACCTCGGCAGTAATTGCGGTAATGCATTTGAGCCTAAATATGAGCCGGAGAAACCAGTTGAAACTGTAGAAGTAAAACCTACAGATGAAGTTACTGTTATCTCAGCTAAAACCGAGGAACTGCGTAAGATTTCCAAGAGGCTTAGTAAGATAGCTAAACAGCTTGAGAAACTCGCAGCTGAACAGGAGTAGGAGAAATTTAGATGTCTTTTATGAGTAGAAGCAAGATATCTCTGGAAGATTTCTGGAACGATATCGGTACGCCGGCCAGCAACGTCAAACCCGGAATGGCCGATGTAAATGAAATGGCTACAGACGCTGCTCAACCTGCTCTTAGCAGTGAGCCGCAGTTCTTCGAGTATTGTGAAAAATCACGTTTTAGCCGTAGCAAATGCCCAGTATATCGAGCTGGCGTTACACCTGATCGTGGCAGTGTCTATACTGCTTATGTATCTGGACAAATCATGGAAGTAGATAACTATTTAGCGCTCATCGATACACTAGTAACGATGCAGCCTAATGACGTTATGTATATCTTTATCGATAGTCCTGGCGGATATGTATCTTCCGGTGGTCTTATCGCCAGTGCGATAGATAGTTGTGTTGGCAGAGTATTTACTGTTGCCCGTGGGCTATGCGCATCTGCAGCTGCACTTATTCACAGTTCAGCTCGGAGAGGTATGGCCAGTGTAACTCCTTTTGCTGTTATGCTGTACCATATGAGCAGTCATAGCGATCAAGGCGTATCTACTCGTATTGAGCAGGCTGCTGCTAAACAGGTACGCTACGTTAACGAAACCCTGCTCAGTAAAGCTCTCGCAGATGGGCATATCACTAAGGAAGAGTTTGAGCGTATTCAGACCGGCGAAGACATTATGATTCCCGCAGCTGAATGGATCAAGCGAACCCAACAGAACCAAGGAGCGGTAAATGAGTGATTATTACAGTGATCCGTATGCAGCAATAGGTGTAACCGAAGAAGCTTTAGGCGAGCTTGGCGATCAGGTCAATCCTAACAGCGGTGCCGTAGAACTTAGTGAAGAAGAAAATACTATCAGTGAATACGATGCCGCAACCAGCAGCGGACATGAAGCCACTACAGTAGCTATGGAAGGATTCAGCGAGAAGTTTCAAACTACTCTGGAAAATTTACGCAGCGAAGAGCGCCCTGAATTAGGCGATGTTAAAGCTGCATTCGTAGTTCAGCAAAAGGTACCACAGTACCACATCCTCAGTAATGATAACCGAGTATTTCGTATCTACTTTCGCAGTGATATCTGGTTCAGAGATAAAGAAGTAAATAGTCTTTGCCGATTCCTCGATACCAGATCTCCTGATCAGGTAGTGATGTTTATGCTTGGCGTTGATATGTGTGCTGAGCAAAGTAGCTTAGTTGGTCCTATCGTATCTGCTATTATGACTTGTAAGGCTAAAACTGTTGGTATGGCTATGGGATTATGCTCTCTGCCAGAAACAATGATTTGGTCGTACTGCGCTGAACGTAAGATACTTAGATATGGAGCAGTATGCTACTCTAGGCCCGAGTTAATTAAGCATTATCCAGAATATAAACCCTATTACGATGAAGCATTTAGACGTGGAGTTAAGATAGGTATTATAACCGATGCTGATGTTGAACAGATATATGCCAAGAATGCCGAAATCATGAAAATGTATTCTGATTTACATCAGGTTTAATCTGAAATATACATAATCTCCTATGTACACTGAGTGGATATCCACTCAGTGTACATATCTTAGGCATTTGCAAGATTAGCTATTGTTTTTCTTAAAGTTTTCACAGAACCTAAAAGTAAATCGCACAGTCGCTGAGCAGAATAAATAATATTATTAAGACTGCCTAATGAGGCTAAACAAAGTTTAGCGGTATCAACATCTTTATGCAAATTTGCAGCTCGCTCTAAGTATTCAGCAGAAGTACCTGCCGTCATGATTGCACTTAAAAGAGAATCAGAAATTTCCGAAGCTTCTTTATAATACCACGATGATCTCTTCGTAATTACTTTAACTTTTACACGAACTTTTTTATCTTTGTATTTGTCATTAGCCGATTTACCTAAAAGTACCCCAATCTCTTTCTCTAGTTTTCGATACCCTGCTATAGCGTTATTCAGTAAGCTTAATTCTTTTCTAGCTTCATCAGAATTATTTCTAATAAGATTACTTACCATCTTCTTTGAAAAATCAGCAACGCTGCT
>Ga0256404_1008497_pt1 | contig 15385 bp, 11 predicted proteins | sample RumenRJG_01DNA_FD_185990 | JGI IMG/M metagenome (GOLD analysis project Ga0256404, IMG submission 185990) | Bovine rumen microbial communities from Lethbridge, Alberta, Canada - RJG_01 | ecosystem: Host-associated > Mammals > Digestive system > Stomach > Rumen | place: Canada: Alberta | collected...
AGCAGTCCATCATAAGCAGAACAAAATCCGTAACAGAATAATTGAAGCCATTGAGATAAATGTGTCAAACCCTCCGCTTTCTGACGGAGGGTTTAGTGTTTACGGGGTGGTTATTAAGCGGTTACGAATTAGTGAACCTTTTGGGGCTTTTATGTGTATATAGAGTGAAACCACTAAAGAGGGGTCAAGACAGGGGGTGGGAACTTGACCGATTTTGAGCGGTATGTGGCGGAATTTTCGCCCGATCTGACGCGGTTTTGCATGAAGCTGTGTGCCGACGTCCATGACGCAGAGGATCTGTTTCAGGATACCTGGGCGAGAGCGTTCGATAAATTTGATCTCTACAAGCCGGAGAACAGCTTCAAAAGCTGGCTGTTTACGGTATGTGTGAATTGCTTTAAAATTCTAAAAGAGAAAAATACAATTCGTCAAAAGCGGTCTTTTCCACTCCGGAGGAAAAAGAACGGTTTATCCGCTCAATCCCTGCGGGGGAGCAGGATATCGACGCCTATCTTGACCTGCACACAGCGATCCATACCCTGCCGAAAAAACACAGGGTTGTGCTGGTGCTGTACTACTTTCGCAAGTTCAGTCAGGGCGAGATCGCGATGATGCTGGAAATCCCCGAGGGAACGGTCAAGTCGCGCCTGAGTACCGCAAAGAAACTGTTGAAAAGGAGGCTTTCGCGTGAAGAATCTTAACGACGACAGACTGGAAGAGCTGTTGGCGGATTATATGAAAGCCGAACCGCAGCAGTCCTTTGTCTATGATCCCGATCATCATTCGGAGAAGATCATCCCTTTTGCGCTGCACCGTAAGCAGCTTGTCGCCGCGGCAAGCCTGGTGTTGGTCGGCGTGTTGAGTCTCGTGTTATATTTTTCTTTTGGAAATAAAATCAACACCCCGATTGCTGTTGCTCCGCCTTCCTCGGGCGTAACCACCCCTTCAACGCAGGGGGAGGGGAGCGGCGGCGCTATCCAAGAAGATGAAACGGATGCGGCAGATTCAGCAGGAAATCCCTCGATCATCCGCCGGCTGATCGACAGCGTTTTCGGTACCCCCTCCGAAACGCAGAACGGCATTTCACCGACAACCTTTACGCCTGCCGAAAAGAGCGGAAGCGGCGCGGTCGTACAACCGACGGAGGCTTCACGGAGAAACTCGCCGCAGTCCGCGACAGAAAAGTCTGACTCCGCTCCGACGGAGCCGGGCGAACATCCGACGCAGGCTCCCGTGATCCCTACCGCGCCCGAAAGCCCGCCTATCGTGCCGACAGAATGGGATCCTGAGCTGATAGATCCGACCGATCCGCCGGGTGAAAGTGATACGCCGTGGGCTCCCGAACCCACCGATGGCGGTGAGCCGATGTATGAAAATCCCGCACCTGTGGATTTTTATCAATGGATCGAACTCAGCCGCCTGCCCGAAAATCAGGTGATCTACTGCAAAATCTATGACAACTACGGCAGACTGCGGGGTGACAGTAACCTGTATGCGCCTGAGCATATCGCCGAGGTTGATTGGATCAAGGGGAGCAGGGCGCGCATGCATTACACGACGCCCGAGGGTATGATTTGGTACTCAGGATACTATAACTATGTTTTCTATGATGAAAACGGTACGCTTCTGGCGCAGGATCAGGTGTATGTGCATATCTAGCGCGAGGATGGAGACATCTGTCCAAACGTTTTTAAGGAGGAATTGACATGAAAAAAGTTGTGGCTGTTTTGCTTTGTGTTGCGCTTTTGGCGGCGGCTTTCGCGGTGCAGACCGCGGCGCTGACCGAGGAAGAGGCGAACGCGGGATACTATCTCGTCGGTACGATGACCGACTGGCAGATTGATTCGAGCTATCTACTTGGATTGAATCCAAAGAGCGCGGACGAATATCTGATCAGCGACGTAGAGATGACTGCTTCTGACGCGTTCAAGGTCGTTTACACGCATGACGGTAATGAGATCGACAGCTGGTATCACGTCGGCACGGACAATAACTGTACCCTTAAACGAGCGAATATCGACAAGGAAGGGTTAGTGGATATCTACTTCCGTCCGAATATGGACGGCAGCGGCGACTGGTACTTCGGCTGTATCTTTGCAGAATGGAAGTCCGAGAAGTCTGCCGACGTAGTTCCGCCGACCGAGGATAAGCCCTCTGAGATCGACGGCGGTTACTATATCGTTTTCAAGGGCGATGATTATCGCGTTCGTGAGCGCAACCGCATGAACAGAGAATGGAATCTTTTTGTGATTCGCGGCGTCACGCTCAGCGGCGATACGCCCTTCAAGATCGCCTATTCTCAGGATTTGAAGGAGGTAACCCGCCTTTATCCCGAGGGTGAGGATAACGACTATATCTCTCGCTTCAACAGTAGATGGATGACTGTCGAATTTACGCCCGACGGCCATAACGGCGGCGACAGCTCGGATACGGCGTGGTACGACGGCTACGTTCGCGCTTATCCGTGCGAGCCGCCGCAGGAGGATTCGACCGAGTATGTGCCGGTGACAGAGAAAGAGATGAAGGTCAATCGATATGAGGACGCTTTTCACGCGCAATATCCGACCGCTCAGTATATCTGCTCTTATGAGGAGCTGTACTATCACAAGGATATGTTCGGCAGCGACGACTGGACGTTGGTGAAAACACCGTCGCTGGATTCGGTGGAGGGCAGTTATTACGGTGTGTTTGACGACGTCGCTGTGTTCGGCTCGGAGAGCTATCCCTTTGAGCCGGGATACGGTGTGTACGATGCGGCGGAAAAGACTTTCTACAGCATCGGAGCGGCTTGGAACAAGGGCTATGACGATTTGCACGACGTCTTTTGCCATATCGTGCCGCAGTATTCGTATACCTATGTCCTCGGCGACGCGGACTTTGACGGCGAGCTGACGATTATCGACGTGACGCGTATCATGCGCTGTCTGGCGAACATCGAAGATCTCGAGGACGACGAATGGGTGTTCAAGCACCATTCCTGCCGCTTCGGCAATAAGATGAATTACCTCACCGATTATGACTGTGACGGTGACCGAACCGTTCTTGACGCGACTCGTATCCAGCGCGCGCTGGTCGGGATCGAGCTGTATCCGCATGACTTTACGGCGAGCGTGAAGCTCGAAAAAGACGGCGACAGCGTGAAGGCGGTCGCGAGCTCCTCTTTCGGCGAGGAGCCTGTGCAGTATTGTTACAGGATCGAAAGCGGCGTTTACGCGAGCTCGGTGTACGGCGACGACTTCGGAAGGTTTCATCCGGACGACGTTAACCCGGAGCCGGGGGATTTTCAGATCACGACAGGGTATATTGCCGACGAAGCGGTCGAACTGCCGCTGACAAGTCTGACCTACAATGACGTGATGAAGCTGAAGGTAACCGCCCGTGACGCGGACGGAAGCAGTGCGCAGACTGCGGTGATATGGTTCAGAAACGTTTACTAGTCAATTCTCCTATATAGAAACACAATTGCAACAATTACTCCTAAAGCAGAGCGAAGTCGTTTGGCTTCGCTTTTTGCTTTGTTAAAATTCTCTGTCAGAATAATAATTCATTAAAAAGGGTTATATTTCTTTTATCGAAACATAACTTTCTCTTGTCGGCTGTCGGATTATGTGGTATGATATATCATGTATCAATATGCGATTCATTGAAATTTGGATAAAGGAGAATTTCTATGGGAAAACAACCGAAAGCGCCCGAAAAGCCTTCCTTTGTAAAACGGCTTGAGGAGCGGTATCTGTCGCTCGAGCGGATCGTGGCGGCACTGATGGCGTCGGTGCTGCTGGCGTATGTGTATCAGCTCTTGTCTCACGGCAACTTTACCGATCTGAGCAGCTATTACAACAGTATCAGCTTTGCCGGTTTCTTTGTTATCATGATCCTCGGCTTTGCCGTGATGGTGGGGCTGACGTATCTTTTTAGGCAGCGGTATATAATACCGTGGGCGCTGATGTGTACGGCGTTGGCGGTTTCGGTACTGTTTGCGGCAAATTACAAGGACGGCGGCGCGTACTTTTGTGTGGGTATCGGTTTGGTCGACCTGATTATCATCCTTTGGCAGGTGAGGGGAGACAAGCTCGGTATCTCGGGAATTTCTGTCAGCCGCAAGGCGGCGCTGATTGTCGCGGCGGTATTGTTCGCTGTGACCACCTTTGTCTTTGGTTACTACAGCTCGATGAAGTATCAGAGCTATTCAAACTTTACCTTTGACTTCGGCATTTTTGCACAGATGTATGAGCGTATGGCTTCGTCCTTCGCGCCGAATACAACGGTAGAGCGTTCGCACATGATGTCGCACTTCGGTGTTCATTTCTCGCCGATCTTCTACCTGTTTTTGCCTTTGTACTACATTTTCCGCACGCCGATTTATCTGTTCTATGTCCAGTCTGCGGCGGTTGCGGCGGGTGTGTTCGCGATCTATCTGATCGCGGGGAAGCTGGGGCTTTCGGGCAGGCTGACGCTCGCGCTGGAGTTCATCTACGCGTTCTATCCCTGTCTGTTTAACGGTACGTTCTATGATTTCCATGAAAATAAATTTTTGACCACCATCATCCTGTTTTTGTTCTACTTTATCCTGTGCAAAAACACGCTGTGGGAGTTTATCTTTGCGCTGCTGCTCCTCTCGGTCAAGGAGGACGCCGCGATCTATCTGATTGTGATCGCGCTCTTTGTGATGATTAACCGCAAGGAGATCTGGCGCGGCGCGGTGATGCTCGGCATGGCGATCGTGTACTTTATTATCGCCCAGCAGATTGTTGCCGCGGCGGGCGAGGGTGTGATGATGAGCCGACTTTCGGATTACTTCATCAACGGACAGAGCACCTTTGGCTCGGTGTTCAAGGCGGTGTTCTTCGACATCGGCTTCCTCTTGAAGCAAATGTTCATCCCCGAGAAGATTCCGTTCATCCTGTGGATGTTCGCGCCGGTGCTGTTCGCTCCGTTCATGACCAAAAAGATTTCGTCGCTGATCCTGCTCTTCCCGATCATTCCGATCAACCTCATGCAGAGCTGGAAATATCAGTATGACGTGGATTATCAGTATACCTACGGTGTGGCGGCGCTGGTTATCATCAGCGCGATCTTTGTGATCGCTCAGCTGAAAACAAACAAAAAGCGCGTGGTTGTACTGACGTCGCTGTGTATGTGCGCGATCATGTCGGTGGCGCTGGTGTTCCCGAAGATGAACAACTGCAAAAGCTATATGAAGAGCACCGAGGGAACCCGTCAGCAGGTGGACGCGCTGATCGACAGCGTGCCGACCGACGCGACTGTGACCGCGGCGCATAGCCTGGTGCCGCACCTGTACAAGGTCGAGTGGCTGTACACTATGCCTGATTATTACAGCACAAAACGAGATAAGCCCGTAGATACGGATTACTTTGTGATCGACACGCGCAACAGTGAGCTGACGCAGGATATGAAAACCGTGATGGGAAATAACTACAACCTGATCCAGTCCGCGGGATTTGCCGAGCTGTATCAGCATAAGTGATGGGAGAGAGTATGAAAAGATTTTCGATGATTTCGGCGGCTGTTTTGCTGATGGCGCTGACGGTCGGGTGCGCGGGTAATTCCGCGCCGACGGAGTCTGCGGCGACTCAGGCGCCGACCGCCGCGCCGTATATTGACACCCAGATCAATGAACCCGAGTGGACGCTCGCGGAGGGCGAGTTACAGCTCTCGGACGATACCGGCGTGCAGGCAAGCGGATCGGAGATTTTGTACTTTGCGATCGTCAGCGATCAGAACGGTCAGCAGGAACTGCGCTTTCGGCTGAGCGACGAGAAGGCGGCTGTCTTGAAGGATCGCGAAAGCACGGGGTATACCGTCAGCTTCAACGGCGAGAAGATCGGTGCCGCGACGCTGAACGCAAGCGGTACGGTCGCGACCGTGACTGCAGCAGACGCTGAGGGGGAGATCACCGCCCTCGCGACCAAGATTCGAGGATTATATCAATAATTCTGATAAAGAAAAAGGGCGTCGGTTGACGTCCTTTTTGTTGGCTTCTTGGCAGGGTTATTCTATGCAGTAATCCTCCACATCGAATTTTCTGTCCTTGTAGTAATACTCCTTGTCCTCGTCGGTGATCTGACGAAGTGCGCGGCAGGGGTTGCCGACGGCGATCACGTTTTCGGGGATATCTTTTGTGACGACCGACCCCGAACCGATCACAGAGCCGGAGCCGATATGCACGCCGGGGTTGATGACGACATTCGCACCGATCCAGACGCGGTGACCGATGGTGATCTCGACCGCGTATTCGTACTTATAGCGTGAGGCGGGATGGATGGGGTGACCTGCCGTGCAGATGCAGACGTTCGGCCCGATCAGGACGTCGTCGCCGATCTTGACCTTTGCGCAGTCCAAGACGCTGAGATTGTAATTGGCGTAGAAGTTTTCGCCGATCTCGATGTTGTAACCGTAGTCACAGCGGAACGGAGGCTCGATATAATAATGCTCCTTGTGCGCGCCGAGAAGCTCGTGGAGCAGCGCGCGGGTTTCCTCGGGATTATAGTCATTGGATTCGTTAATTTTCTTACAAAGAATTTTAGCGCGGTTTCTTTCCTCAGGTAAGCCTTCCGCAAAGCTTTCGTAGGGCAGTCCGCTGAGCATGCGTTCTTTTTGGGTCATGAAAATACCTCCTGATTTTAGATTGAGATTGCCGCGGCACAAAAGCGTCCCGCCATGACTGTTGTGATGCTTCCGTTATAATAGGACGGCGGGAAGGGGTCAAGATTTCGGCCGATTGAATAAATGTGCCGCAGGACTTGATTAATCAAAAAGAAAAGTGTATAATAACGTTGTTCGGTATCAGCCGAAATCAATATCCGCCCGTGGCGCAGCTGGATAACGCAACGGATTCCGATTCCGGAGAACGGGAGTTCAAATCTCTTCGGGCGGGCCATTTCGATAGGAATACCGTATCTGCGGTATTCCTATTGTATTATTACCGATTTTTGAGGAAGGCGACGAATCCCGGGAGTGCTTTCAGCCAAATGATAGATTTGGACAAAACCATAACGCGGAAATTTCCTGAAGAAGCGCAGAATCTCACGGATTGCATCGTTAATGTTAAGGAGATCGCAAGGTTCTAAAGAGCCTTGCGATGACTGCTATCCTTTTCGACATACTGAGATTCTCCCTCGTCAGAGGGGAACTCGGAATCCTGTTCAGTTGACTGTTTTACTTTTTGACACGTTAAGACCCTTTGAGGGTCTCTTTTTGTTATACGCTTATTCTTCGTTTTGGGGTTCGGTTTTTTCGGCAACGGCGGAAATAATACGGCGGTTCTTGACCCGCTTGACGGTGAAGGTTACGCCTTCGTAGGTCACATGCTGACCGCGGATGGGGATGTCGCCGAACTGCTCGACGATGAATCCGCCGACAGAGTTGCTCTCGATATCATCGTTGGGTTTGATACGGAATAGCTCGAACAGCTCGTTTAAATCCATGTCGCCCGACACCAGATACTTGCCTTCGCCGAGCTTTGAGCAGGTATGTTCAACGTCCTCGTCCTCGTCCCATATATCGCCGACGATCTCTTCGAGCAGGTCTTCCATCGTGACAATGCCGAGGAAGCCGCCGTACTCGTCGGTGACGATGGCGATATGCAGCTTGTTCTCGCGGAAATCGGTGAGGATATCGGAGAGCTTCTGATTTTTGTAGATAAAGTGCGCGGGGATCAGCAGATCGCGGATGTCCGCCTCGCCGTCGATGACCTTCTCGAGGTAATCGCGTGTGTGAAGGATGCCGATGATGTTGTCGATGTCACCTTCATAAACGGGGATGCGCGAGTAGCGTTCGCGGATAATCAGATCGTGGATTTCCTCTTTACTGTCGTCGATGTCGATCACGGTGACGTCGACGCGCGGGGTGAGGATTTCCTGTGCGGTTTTTTCATCAAATTCCAGCGCGGATTGAACAAGCTCGCTTTCCTGCTCTTCGAGGATGCCTTCTTCCTCGATGGTTTCGATGATGTATTTGAGCTCGTCCTCGGTGACCGAGGGAGAGTCCTTTTTGATATGTCCGATCTTCATGACCAGCGTTTTGAGACCTGTGAACAGGACAACAAGCGGGGTGAGGATGTAGGTCAGCACCTTTAACAGCAGTCCCGTATGCAGGACGATGCCGTCGCTCTTTTCTTTGCCGATACACTTCGGGATGACCTCGCCGAAGGTCAGGACAAGAAGGGTTGTGGCGCCTGTCGCGATCGCCGCGCCGTAGTTCTTGAAAAGATCAAGGCACAGTATCGTTGCCAGCGACGAACAGCCGAGGTTGACGACGTTGTTGCCGATCAGGATGGCGGTCAGCGCTTTGTCAAAGTTATCGCAGACCCACAGGGCGTTTTTCGCACGCTTGCTGCCGTTGTCGGCAAGGGATTTTAAGCGGATAGTGTTGGCAAAGGAAAATGCCGTCTCCACGCCCGAGAAAAATGCTGATAACAGGATCAATACGGCGATGATGACGCCGTATACAGCGTTTGTACTCATTTTTCCTCCGAAAAACAGTCATAGAATAATAATAGCATACTATAATCTCATATAATTAATATGACAAATTCGAAATATAATTATTTTTCTCTTGAAGAATGTGCCATATAATGGTATACTGTATTTTGGTATGATATCCTCTCATTGATACATGATTTGGTGTCCCGACGGGAAAACTAGGGTCGAGGTGTATATTCATGTGGATCAACGAGATGGAAGAAGTCACAGAGAATCCCGAAACAGGTGAGAATCCCGAAACAAAACCGCAGGACAGTATCACCGCGATGGGCAGTGTTATCACGCACCGCGGGGAGCATATTATCTACTGCCTGACGGTTATCGGACAGATCGAGGGGCACTATATCCTGCCGCCGTCCAACAAGACGACCAAGTACGAGCATGTGATCCCGTCGCTGCTCGCGATCGACGAGGATGAACATATCGACGGGCTGCTTGTGCTGCTCAATACCTCCGGCGGCGACGTAGAGGCAGGTTTGGCGATCGCGGAAATGATCGCCGGGATGAAAAAGCCCTCGGTCTCGCTGGTGCTGGGCGGGGGCCATTCGATCGGTATCCCGCTTGCGGTGGCGTGTGACAAGAGCTTTATTGTCAAGACCGCCTCGATGACGGTGCATCCTGTCAGAACAACCGGGCTGACGGTCGGCGCGCCGCAGACCTATCGGTATTTTCAAAAAATGCAGGACAGAATCATCCGCTTTACCGTGGAAAACTCTCATATTACCGACGAGAGGTACAGGGAGCTGGTGCTGAATACCGGCGAGCTGGTGACCGATATCGGGACGGTGCTGGAGGGTAAAGAAGCGGTGGACTGCGGCTTGGTCGACGCGGTCGGTACGCTGCGTGACGCGACCGACGCGCTTTTCGATCTGATTGACCAAAACAGCAACAACGCGGAGGGGGAGTGACCCTCCCGCGGACAGAGTAAGGAGAGTTACATATGACAATTGTAGACGCGATCATTCAAGGCGTGGTACAGGGTCTGACGGAATTTCTGCCGGTTTCCAGCAGCGGCCATCTGACCATTACCCAGCATGTTTTAGGGCTTGATCTGGAGGGAGGCAACCTCTTCTTCAACGTGATGCTCCATATCGGTACGCTGGTGGCGGTCGTCGCCTTCTATCACAAGCTCATCTGGCGGCTGATTAAGGCGTTTTTCTCGATGATCGGCGATATCTTTACCGGCAGGTTCAAATGGAAAGAGCTCTCGGACGATAAGCGTATGGTTATCATGGTTATCATCGGCTTGCTGCCGCTGGTGCTGTTGTTCGTGCCTGTGCCGGGTACGGGAATGAAGCTCAAGGACTTTGTCGAGAGCTTTAACACATCAAAGTATTTTATCGTGGTCGGTGTCTGCTTGCTGCTGACTTCGATCCTGCTCTTTATCGGCAACCGCTGTTCGAGAAGCGACGTGCCGATGAAGCATGCTAAGGGCGGTGAGACCGGCCGCACCTCGATGAACGTGGTCGACGCGCTGGTTGTCGGCCTGACCCAGTGCTTTGCGACCCTGCCGGGTCTTTCGCGCTCCGGTTCGACCCTGTCGGTCGGTCAGATGCGCGGATTGAATAAGCAGACGGCTCTTGACTACACCTTCATCCTCGGAACACCCGCGATCATCGCGGCGGCGGTTCTGGAGGGTAAGGACGCTCTTGAGGGCGGAATGGATAAGATCTCTGCCGATATTGTGCCGATCATCGTGGGCATGGTTGTTTCGGCTGTCGTGGGCTATCTCGCGATCGCACTGTTTAAATGGCTGTTAAAAACCGATAAAATGATTATTTTTATCATCTATACCGCGGTCGTCGGTATCGCCGTGATCGTCGTCAGTATTCTTGAAATGAAGAGCGGCGTCAACCTTTTCTCCGGCGCACCGCTGACTTAATGCATCGGCGGGAGGGTGACTTCCCGCTCCTGTCACAGAAACCAAAATCAAGGAAAGAGAAGTGATTGTTTGGCTGCGAAAAAATCAACGAGATCGAAAGCTTCCAAAAAATCCAATACCAGAAGTCAATCGTCCGCTAAAAAAGGATCGAAGAATGCGCCTGCCGTCGGCGGACTGAATCCGCAGGTCAAGGCGATCATCCTGTGCGCTGTCGGCGCGCTGATGCTCGCGCTGGTTGTCATTCCCGGAGGCGCGTTCTGGAAAACCATGCGTTCGTTTTTGTTCGGCATTTTCGGCGTGTGTTCCATTGTTGTGCCGATGGTGTTCATCTATCTGGGGATCATGACCGCCAAGGAAAAGCAGATGGCGCACAAGGGCGCGAAGGTCGCGCTGTCGGCGACGATCGTCGTCTTTATCTGTACGCTTGTTTATCTCTTCGGCAAGATCGACTATAACGACGGCTACGGATACTTCGACGCCTTGGGCGCGGCATATCAGGGCTCATTCGCGCTGGACAGCCTGTGCGGTATGCTGGGTGCTGTGCTCGGTTATCCCATGCGCGCGCTGTTGACGACGGCTCCGTCGGTTATCATCTGCTTTATCGTGCTGATCGCGGCGGTGATGATCCTGTTCGGTGTGACGCTGGTCGATATCGCGAACGTCGCGAAGAAGGGGTATAACAAGACCCGTGAGCAGCAGCGCCGTATCCGCGAGCATCATCAGGAGCGAGCGGAGATTCGACGTAGAGAGCGTGAGGAACGCGAGGAGCGTTTGCGTCAGGAGGAACAGGAGAGAGAGGAATACGGCTATTCCGATTATCCCGACTACACGACTCCCGAGCCGCTGACAAGACGGCGTTCCGACACGAGAATTGATATCCCGCTGGACAAGTCTGCGCAAAAAGCCCGTCCTAAGAATGAGGTTGAGATCGCGGAGGATCAGCATGACCAGAACGTCATCGACATCATCAACAACGCTAACTCCGGTATCATCCCTGACGCGGAGCTGGGCGCTTCGGACGTCGCGCGCCGCATTTCGGACAAGAAAAAGTCGAGAAAGATGTCGAGGGGCGCAAAACAGCCTGATCCCGAGACGGTTGAGGTCGACCTTGACGACGACTTTGAGGTAGACGAAAAGCTTGACTTGAAGAGCGAGACCCGCCGCATGCGCGCGGAGGTCAAGAAAAATGAATCGCAGAAGGCGGAGGAGAAATCTGCCTATGTTTATCCGCCGACAAAGCTGCTGGAGCCTTCTGTCGACACCGAGAAGGACAGCGCGTATAATGAAATGCAGAATAACGCTACCAAGCTGATTGAAACGCTCAACAGCTTCGGCGTCAAGGCGAGTATCACGAACATCTGCCGCGGCCCTTCCGTTACCCGATATGAGCTGCAGCCCGCTCCCGGCGTTAAGATCAGCAAAATCACAAACCTGTCCGATGATATCGCGCTGAACCTTGCCGCGAACGGCGTGCGTATCGAAGCACCGATCCCCGGCAAGGCGGCGGTAGGTATCGAGGTGCCGAACAAGGTTACCTCGATGGTCACCCTGCGCGAGCTGGTGGAGACCGATGAATTTAAGAATCACAAAAGCAAGCTCAACTGTGTGCTGGGCAGAGATATCTCGGGCGAGATCGTCTGTACCGATCTCGCGAAAATGCCTCACCTGCTGATCGCCGGTACAACAGGTTCCGGTAAATCGGTTTGCGTGAACGCGCTGTTGATGTCGATCCTCTTTAAGGCAACGCCCGACGAGGTAAAGCTCCTGCTGGTCGACCCGAAGATGGTTGAATTTTCGAAGTACAAGGGGATTCCGCATCTGCTCGTTCCTGTCGTGTCCGACGCGAAGAAGGCGGCGGGCGCGCTGAACTGGGCGGTTTCCGAAATGCTGCAGCGTTACCGTATTTTCTCGGAGTATGACTGTAAGGGTATCGACAGCTTTAATGAGCTGGTCGACAAAAACCTCGCTTACATAGAAGGGCAGAAGCTGCTGCCCGATTACGACCCCGAGGCGGAGGAACAGCCCTGTCTGGAGATCGAGGGGTTGAAAGTCCCGACCGAGCACATGTGCCGTATCGTTATCGCGATCGACGAGTTGGCTGACCTGATGATGGCGGCTCCGTCCGAGGTCGAAGAGGCCATCTGCCGCTTGGCGCAGATGGCGCGTGCCGCGGGTATGCACCTGATCCTCGCTACCCAGCGACCCACCGTCAACGTCATCACCGGTCTGATTAAGGCGAATATCCCTTCGCGTATCGCGCTGAAGGTATCTTCCCAGATCGACTCGCGTACGATCATAGACACCGGCGGCGCTGAGAAGCTGATCGGTCGAGGCGATCTTTTGTACGCGCCTGTCGGCGCACCGAAACCTATCCGCGTTCAATGCTGTTTCACGCGAGACGACGAGATTGACCGCGTTACAGATTTCCTCAAAAAATCGCATAGCGCAGAGTACAACAAAGAGATCGAGGACAAGATCCGCAAGATCGCTTCCGAAGAGCTGGGTAACAACAAGGGCAAGGACAGCGGCGTGACGCCCGGCAACGCGCCCGAGGTTGACTCGATGATGGAGGACGCGATCAAGTTTGTTGTCGAGAGCGGACAGGCTTCTACCTCCATGCTCCAGCGGCGATTGAAGGTCGGCTACGCGAGAGCGGGGCGCATGATCGACGATATGGAGCAGATGGGCATTGTCGGCCCTCACCAGGGTTCGAAGCCGCGTGAGGTGCTGATGACTTACAATGAATGGCTGGAGAGGAATAATATGCTCGGCTCACCCGATACAGGCGGTGAGGGGGATTCTGAATCGACCGACGAGGATGATCCGTGGTGATCAGCAGGGGAGGAGTAAGCCCCTACTTCGCAATACGCATATCCGCGCCGACATTAAGCGCACTAACCCCTTGACGTTTCAGCGAATTAAAGCTATACTATACTACAGACTATGATAAAACAATATTCGGTTGAGATTGCCACACCTCCTGAGCGAGGTTTGCGATGACCGTTTTAAGTTGAGGAGGAAGATTGTTGGGAGTATATGAAGAACTGGTAGCCCGCGGCTTGATCGCGCAGGTTACCGACGAGAAAGAAATCAGAGAACTGGTGAATAACGGCAAGGCTGTTTTTTACATCGGATTTGATCCGACCGCAGACAGCCTGCACGTCGGTCACTTCATGGCGCTGTGCCTGATGAAGCGCTTGCAGCTTGCGGGCAATAAGCCGATCGCCCTGATCGGCGGCGGTACCGCGATGATCGGCGACCCTTCGGGCAGAACCGATATGCGCCAGATGATGACTAAAGAGACCATTCAGCATAACTGTGACTGCTTTAAGGAGCAGATGTCTAAGTTTATCGACTTTTCGGACGACAAGGCGATGATGGTCAATAACGCCGACTGGCTGCTTGATCTCAACTATGTGGAGCTGCTCCGTGAGGTCGGCGCGTGCTTCTCGGTCAATAATATGCTCAGAGCCGAGTGCTATAAGCAGCGAATGGAGAAGGGCTTATCCTTCCTTGAGTTCAACTACATGATTATGCAGAGCTACGACTTCTACGCGCTGTATCAGAAATACGGCTGCAACATGCAGTTCGGCGGCGACGACCAGTGGAGCAACATGCTCGGTGGTACGGAGCTGATCCGCAGAAAGCTCGGTAAGGACGCTTACGCGATGACCATCAACCTGCTGTTAAACAGCGAGGGCAAGAAGATGGGCAAGACCCAAAAGGGCGCGGTGTGGCTCGACGCGAACAAGACAACGCCGTTTGAGTTCTATCAGTACTGGCGCAACGTCGACGACGCTGACGTTATCAAGTGCTTAAAGATGCTGACCTTCCTGCCGCTCGATCAGATTGAGGAAATGGAAAAATGGGAAGGCTCACAGCTAAACAAGGCGAAGGAGATCTTGGCCTATGAGCTGACCAAGATGATCCACGGCGAGGAAGAGGCCGACAAGGCGCAGGAGGGCGCGAGAGCGCTGTTCGGCGGCGGTGCGAACACCGACAACATGCCGACCACCGAGATCGGTGAGGAGGAGCTTGCCGACGACGGAATCGCGATCCTCGATCTGCTGATAAAGTGCAAGCTGATTCCCTCTAAGGGTGAAGGCAAGCGTTTGATCCAGCAGGGCGGTATCTCGGTCGATGATAACAAGATCACCGACATGTTCCATAAGCTGACCAAGGGCGACTTTGAAAAGGGTCATGTTATCATCAAAAAGGGCAAAAAGGTTTATCATAAAACCGTTTTGAAATAAATCCAAATATCTTTTAAGGAGTGCAGAAAATGAAAAAAATCGCAGGCGAATTTAAAGAATTTATCATGCGCGGTAATGTCATGGATCTGGCTGTCGGTGTTATCATCGGCGGCGCTTTCCAGACGATCGTCAACGCCTTCATCAATGACCTGATTATGCCGTTTATCGGTCTCTTGACCGGCGGTATCAACTTCAACGAGCAGTTCATCATCTTGAAGCTGCCCGAGGGCGTTGAGGCTTCTCAGGTTACATATGCCAACGCTTCCGAGCTGGGCGCGTCTATCTGGGGTTACGGCGCGTTCATCACCGCTGTTATCAACTTCCTGATTATGGCTCTGGTTGTTTTCCTGCTGGTTAAGGGCATCAACAAGCTCTCTAAGATCGGTAAGAAGAAAGAGGAAGAGCCTGCGCCTACTACCAAGAAGTGCCCGCACTGCTGTGAAGAGGTCAACATCAACGCGACCAAGTGCCCCCACTGCACCGGCGATATCCCCGCAGAAGAGTAATGGATATTTGCTGATTTGACAGCAAAAATGAAGCTCCCGAGTCATTGCGACTCGGGAGCTCAGTCTGTAGAAAAACCTAAGTCTGTCATTCTGAGCGATTAGCGAAGAATCTGAGTAACCGCTTAATAACCACCCCGTAAACACTAAACCCTCCGTCAGAAAACGGAGGGTTTGACACATTTATCTCAATGGCTTCAATTATTCTGTTACGGATTTTGTTCTGCTTATGATGGACTGCTT
>Ga0256404_1008498_pt1 | contig 15384 bp, 11 predicted proteins | sample RumenRJG_01DNA_FD_185990 | JGI IMG/M metagenome (GOLD analysis project Ga0256404, IMG submission 185990) | Bovine rumen microbial communities from Lethbridge, Alberta, Canada - RJG_01 | ecosystem: Host-associated > Mammals > Digestive system > Stomach > Rumen | place: Canada: Alberta | collected...
CCGGCAAAAACTATGGAGATCGCGTTGCCGATGGCGACCGCCGGTGTCATCACAGAGATGGCCTCCGCCGCCGTCATGGTATTGGAGCTTTCAAAGATCTTGGACAGGGGCACTGCGCCGGCGCCCATGCCGCCGCCCATGATGGGCAGGGCGATGAGCAGCAGCGCCTTGATGGTGCCGTAGCCCATGATGGCAGCCGCTCCCATACACAGGGCAAACGAGAGGATCAGGCCGCCGAAGATCGCGGGGAAGTAACGCGCCGCCGCCTTTTTCAACAGCGTGCTGTTCATGCCGAGGATCGAGCCGGTGATCAGTGCGGCGATGTAAAAATCAAGGAACGCGCCGGTCGGCTGGAAAAACGAAGTGATGTTGCCCACAAGGTCAAAATTGCAGGCCATGTTGTAGACCTTCGTGCCGTCCTCCAGCGTACCCGTCAGCGCGGGCAGGAGATTAAAGTAATTCAAAAGCGCCGTACCGAACAGGACGACGATCGCGCCGCCGCCGAGGTAGGAGCGGATGATGGGCGTTTTTTCACCGATCTCATAGAGGATCGTGCCCAGCACGATCATGAATGCAAAGCAGCCGGACATGCCCTTGGGCAGGTTGCCGGTATAGGTTGCGATCAGCACGACGACGGCAAAAATCGCAAAGTAGTACCACGGAAGATTAAATAGCTTATAGGTTTCCTTTTTCTCTGACATGGTGATCCCTCCCGAATTGATTTGATTTTTCAGGGAAACCGGTGTATTCTATAATTTGGTTTAGATACGAGCCACGCCGCTCCTGCGCGCGGCCTCGGCGACCGCCTTCGCCACCGCGGGGCCGACGCGCGGATCAAATGCCGCGGGGATGATATAGTCCTCGCTGAGCTCATCGCCCACAAGACCCGCCAGCGCTTCCGCCGCCGCGACCTTCATCTCCTCGTTGATGTCGCTCGCCCGCACGTCGAACGCGCCGCGGAAGATGCCGGGAAATGCGAGCACATTGTTGATCTGGTTGGGATAGTCGCTGCGTCCGGTGGAGATGACCCTTGCGCCGCCCGCCTTCGCCGCGTCGGGGAAGATCTCCGGCGTGGGGTTCGCGCAGGCGAAAATGATGGCGTCCTTGTTCATTGTTTTGACCATCTCGGTCGTGACGGTATTCGGCGCACTCACGCCGATAAACACGTCCGCGCCCACCAGCATATCGGCGAGCGCACCCGCTTTGCGGCTCAGGTTCGTGGCCTCTGCCATCTCGGTCTTGATCCAGTTCAGCCCCTCGCGGCCGGCATAGATCGCGCCCTTGCGGTCGCACATCGTGATGTCGCGGAAGCCCGCGGAGAGCAGCAGCTTCGTGATGGCGATGGCCGCCGCGCCCGCGCCGGAGGTGACGACCTTCACGTCCTCTTTCTTCTTCCCGACGACCTTGAGCGCGTTCGTCAGGCCCGCCAGCGTGATGACGGCGGTACCGTGCTGGTCATCGTGGAAGATGGGAATGTCGCACTTTTCCTTCAGCTTGCGCTCGATCTCAAAGCAGCGCGGCGCGGCGATGTCCTCAAGGTTGATACCGCCGAAGCTGCCGGAGATGTTGTAGACGGTCTCCACAAACTCGTCCACGTCCTTGGTCTTGACGCAGATGGGGAAAGCGTCCACATCGCCGAAGGCCTTGAACAGCACGCATTTGCCCTCCATGACGGGCATACCGGCCTCAGGGCCGATGTCGCCGAGGCCCAAGACGGCGCTGCCGTCGGTGATGACCGCCGCCATGTTCCAGCGGCGTGTAAGCTCATAGCTTTTATTGATGTCCTTCTGAATTTCAAGACAGGGCTGCGCGACGCCGGGGGTGTAGGCAAGGGACAGATCGTCCTTCGTCTTGACCGGCACGCGGGTCACCATTTCGATCTTGCCCTTCCACTCGCCGTGCAGGCGGAGCGATTCCTTTGCGTAATCCATAGCGTTCTCCTTTTTATTGGCAGGCTTTCAAACCATCCGCTCGGGGCGGACGATGCGGTCAAATTCCTCCGGCGGCAGAAGCTCCAGCGCGGCGCAGGCCTCGCGCAGCGTCAGATTCTCCGCGTATGCCTTCTTTGCGATCCTCGCGGCGTTTTCATAGCCGATGTGCGGGTTGAGCGCCGTGACGAGCATCAGCGAGCGGCGCACGTTCTCGTCCATCCTCTCCCGATTTGCGCGGATGCCGGACGCGCAGTTTTTGTCAAACGAAGCGATGGCCTCGCTCAGCAGACGGACGGACTGCAGAAAGTTATAGGCGCACACGGGCATAAAGACGTTCAGCTCAAAGTTCCCCTGCGACGCCGCTATGCCGACGGCAGCGTCGTTGCCCACGACCTGCACCGCCACCATCGTCACCGCCTCGCACTGCGTGGGGTTGACCTTGCCGGGCATGATGGATGAGCCGGGCTCGTTGGCTGGAATGGTGATCTCCCCCAGCCCCGTGCGCGGACCCGAGGCGAGCCAGCGCACATCGTTCGCGAGCTTCATCATGTCGCACGCGAGCGCCTTGACCGCGCCGTGCGCGAACACCAGCTCGTCCCTCGACGTAAGCGCGTGAAACTTGTTGGACGCGGTGACAAAGGGCTTCCCGGTCAGCTCTGCGGCAGCCGCGGCGACCGCCCGGTCAAAGCCATCGGGGGCGTTGAGTCCCGTGCCGACCGCCGTGCCGCCGAGCGCCAGCTCCCACAGGGAGGACAGCGCGGCGGTGAGCAGCTCGCGGTCCCGTGCGAGGCTCGTCCGCCAGCCGGAGATCTCCTGCGCGAAGGTGATGGGCGTCGCGTCCTGCAAATGCGTCCGCCCGGATTTCAGCACGTCGGCATTCTCCGCCTCCAGACGCAGGAGGGTCTGCTCCAACGCGGAAACAGCGGGGAGAAGGCGGTCCTCCACCGCAAGGCAGGCGGCAATATGCATCGCCGTGGGAAAGGTGTCGTTCGAGGACTGCGACATATTGACGTCGTCGTTCGGGTGCAGGAGCTTTTTCCCCGCCAGCTCGTTGCCGCGGTTGGCGATGACCTCGTTGACGTTCATGTTCGACTGCGTGCCCGAGCCCGTCTGCCACACAACGAGCGGGAAATGTCCGTCCAGCTCACCGGCGAGGATCTCATCGCAGACGCGGCCGATCAGGGCGCATTTTTCCGCGCTCATCCGCTCGGGCAGCAGCTCGCGGTTGGCGATGGCCGCCGCCTTTTTCAGCACGGCAAATGCCCGGATGATCTCCGCGGGCATCGTTTCGATCCCGACACCGATGGGGAAATTCTCATGCGAGCGCTGCGTCTGCGCGCCCCAGTAGCGATCCACGGGAACGCGGACCTCCCCCATCGAGTCCCGCTCTATCCTGTATTCCATACGCTTCCTCGCTTCCGTTTGATCTGTTACCTCCATAGTACACGCCGCGGCGCTGTTGTCAACAGGAGATTTTACGTCCGGGCGGCAGGCAGGCGAAAAAACGCGGGCACTGCCCGGAGAGGCTGCATAACGCCGCCTTTACAGCAAAAGGGACCGCCCTCTGTGGAAGAGGACGGTCCCTTTTTCCCATCTCTTTACTTTGCCAGCTCCGCGTACTCCGGGGCCTCCGCCGTGGCGGGGGCGATGGCGGAGCTGGTATCCCTCGCCCACTCGAGCGCGTGCTCACAGAACATCCGCGTGATGGTGGACGGCTGCGCCGCCGCGCTCGTGGCGATGGCAATGTCGCGGTAGTACGGCTCGTCGAGCGGCTTTTTGATGATGCCGTGGCGGTTGGGGTGCAGGATCAGATCGTGCACCACGCTGATGCCCAGCCCGCACTCGACCATCGCGAGGATGGCGAAGTCGCTGCTGACCTCAAACTTGATGCGCGGGGACTGCCTGAGATGCTCGAGGAACAAATTGATCTCGTAGTCCTGCTCCTCCTTGAGGCTGATGAAATCCTCGTCCGACAGCCGGCTGACGGGGAAGCATTCCGCGTCGCGCAGCGGGTGGTTCGGCGGCAGGATGACCGTCAGCGAGTCGCGCAGCAGGAAGGTCGTGTCGAACTCCTTGGCGCAGGGGAGGGCGAGAAAGCCGCAGTCGATCTGCCCGCGGCGCAGCCAGGTCGCGATCTGGTTGTACTCGCCGTTGAAGATCTGAAAGCGGATATTGGGGTATTTTTCGTGGAAGGACTTGATCATCAGCGGCATCCAGCCGGTCGCCATGCTGGTGAACGCGCCCACGCGAATGAGGCCGTTTTGCAGTCCGTGCAGCTCGCCGACGGCAAAGCTGAGCTCCTCCTGCCCCTTGACGATGGATTGAAGGATGGGCAGCAGCTGCGTCCCCTCCGAGCTGATCTCGATGCCCGAGCGGTTGCGCGTGAGCAGCGGGACGTCCCAATGCTCCTCCAGGTCCGCGATCATGCGGCTCACGGCAGACTGCGTGTAGCCCAGCTCCGCGGCGGCCTGCGTGATGCTGCCGGTCTCGATGGTCTTGAGGTAGGCCAGATATTTGTGGATCATGCGCTCATCTCCTTGCTTGCATCGGCATTAAGGCCATGATAGCCGAATGTGAATCATCTGTCAAGCATTCCATTTTGGAATGTTCAGCAGAACAATGATTTTCTTGTGCATTCCGCATTAAAACTATATACTGTATGCGTAGATAATTAAACACTATCGCGAAGCGGTTTGCAAGCCCACGACGGCGTTGTTGCAAATCGCAGAAAATTTTTGAGGAGGCTATCACCATGATCCATTATTCCTGCATCGGTGCGACCGGCTATGTCTGCGGCGAAGTGCTGCGCATGATGGTCAACCATCCCGACGGCGAGCTCGTCAACGTTCTCGATACCTACGGCGTGGGCGACGCTATCTCCACCCATCATCCCGCCCTGCGCGGCTTCTATGATCAGACCATCCTGGATCTGACCGAGGAGAACGTGCGCGAGACCGCCCGCAAGAGCGACGTCGTGATGATCCAGGTCCCCTCCGGCGCGGTCGCCAAGTGGGCGGAGATCGTTCTCGCCGAAGGCTCCCGCATCATCGACATCGGTGCGGACATCCGCTTCCGCGACGTGAAGGTCTGGGAGAAGTGGTATGGCGACAAGCACACCAATCCCCAGATGACCCATGACGCCGTCTACAGCATGCCCGAGATGAACCGCGAGCTGGCCAAGGGCAAGAAGCTCATCGCCAACCCCGGCTGCTATCCCACCGCCTCCACCCTCGGCCTCCAGCCCATGCTCAAAACCGGCCACATCGTTGAGAACACCATCGTGATCGACGCCAAGAGCGGCTTCACCGGCGCGGGCCGCCGTCCCGCCCTCAACAAGCTCCTCACCGAGGCGGAGAACAACTTCTGTGCCTACGCCCTCGGCGGCGGTCACCGCCACACCCCCGAGATCGAGCAGAACATCGCCTACATCACCGGCAAGGATCTGATGAAGCCCGAGACCTGGCAGTACATCAACTTCCAGCCGCACCTCCTCCCGCAGGTTCGCGGCATCGAGGTCACCATCTACGCCACCTGCGATAAGGACTTCACCAACGAGGAGGTCTACGAGCTGTACAAGGACTTCTACAAGGACGAACCCTTCGTCAAGGTCTTCCCGGCCAATCTCCCCGTGCAGACCAAGTGGGCCTACGGCACCAACTTCGTCGAGATGACCCCGACCTTCGATTCCCGCACCCACCGTCTGATCGTCTCCTCCGTCATCGACAACATCGGCAAGGGCGCCGCCGGTCAGGCCATTCAGAACATGAACCTTATCATGGGCCTGCCCGAGACCACCGGTCTCATGATGCCCCCGATGTATCCGTAAGGAACTGATTTTATATAAGGTAAGAATAAGAAAAGGAGAACAACACTATGGAATACAAAGTGATCGAAGGCGGCGGCATCACCTCCCCGAAGGGCTTTACCGCGGGCGCTGTGTACGTCGGCGTGAAGAGCCGCAAGTCCCAGAAGCCCGATGTGGCCGTCCTCTACTCCGAGACCGAGGCGTCCTGCGCCGCGGTGTTCACCACCAACAAGTTCTGCGCCGCTCCCGTCATTCTCGACCGTGAGATCCTCAAGAACGGCAAGGCCCGCGCCATCGTCATCAACTCCGGCAACGCCAACGCCGCCACCGGCACACAGGGCATCGAGGACGCCCGGACCGTCGAGCGCGAGGCTGAGAAGCTCCTCGGCGTGGGCGAGAACGAGGTCTTCGTCTGCTCCACCGGCGTTATCGGCCAGAAGCTGCCCGTCGAGAAGGTCCTCGAGGGCGTCCGTCAGATCATCCCCGCCAAGCTCGACAAGGCCAACGGCTCCGACGCGGCCTATGCCATCATGACCACCGACACCGTCCGCAAGGAATCCGCCTACGAGCTCGAGCTCTCCTCCGGCACCATCCGCATCGGCGCGATGGCCAAGGGCTCCGGCATGATCCACCCCAACATGGCCACCACCCTCGCCTACGTCACCACCGACGCCAAGTGCGACTCCGCCGACCTGCAGAAGATGCTGCACAACGCCATCGACAAGAGCTTCAATATGTGCACCGTCGACGGCGACACCTCCACCAACGACACCATGATCCTGCTCGCCAACGGCGCCTCCGGCGTCGAGGTCAAGACCGAGGAGGACAAGGCGGCTCTCGCCGGTCTCATCGAGCACATCTGCATCGACATGGCCCGCCGCATCGCCTCCGACGGCGAGGGTGCGACCCATCTGATCGTCGTCGAGTCCTACGGCCTGCCCACCGAGCATGACGCCCGTCTGGTCGCCAAGGCCATCGCCGGCTCCACCCTGTTCAAGGCCGCCGTGTTCGGCCGCGACGCGAACTGGGGCCGCATCATGGCCGCCGCCGGCTACTCCGGCGCGGACGTCGATCCCACCAAGGCCGACTGCATCATCAAGAGCAGCGCCGGCGAGGTCCAGGTCATGAAGGACGGCTTCGGCACCGACTTCAGCGAGGAGCTGGCCAAGGCCGTGCTCACCGAGCATGACATCACCGTCATCGTCGACTTCCACAGCGGCGACGGCAAGGCGGTCGCCTACGGCTGCGACCTCACCTACGAATACGTCAAGATCAACGGCGACTACCGCACCTAAGGAGGGCCACCCATGAGCGACGTTGCGAAGAAGGTAGAGACCCTGATGGAGGCCATGCCCTACCTTGAAAGGTATCAGGGCAAGGTCATCGTCATCAAGTACGGCGGCAACGCCATGATCAACGACGAGCTCAAGGACGCCGTGCTCCACGACGTCGTGATGCTCAAGCTCCTCGGCCTCAAGCCTGTGCTCAGCCACGGCGGCGGCCCCGGCATCAACAAGATGCTCGAGAAGCTCAACATTCCCGTGCAGTTCATCAACGGCCTGCGCTACACGTCCGAGGACATCATGCGCGTGGTCGAGATGGTTCTCGTCGGTCAGGTCAACACCGAGCTGGTCGGCAGGATCAACCAGATCGGCGGCAAGGCCGTCGGCCTCTCCGGCGTGAGCGGCGACATCTATCACTGCCACAAGCGCAGCGAGGAGCTCGGCTTCGTCGGCGACATCGACTATGTCAACGCCGACGCCATCAACGCCATGCTCGACGCGGGCTTCATCCCCGTCATCGCCCCCGTCGGCACCGACGGGCAGGGCAACACCTACAACATCAACGGCGACACCGCCGCGGGCAAGCTCGCCAGCGCGCTCGGTGCGGAAAAGCTCGTCATCCTCACCGACATCGAGGGTCTGTGCAACGACATCAAGGTGCGCGACGTGATCAGCTACCTGAACATTCAGGACGTCAAGGCGCTCAAGGACAAGGGCACCATCGCCGGCGGCATGATTCCCAAGGTCGACTGCTGCGTCGAGGCCATCGAGGAGGGCGTCACCAGCGTCCACATCATCGACGGCCGCAAGCCCCACTCCGTACTCTACGAGGCCTTCACCACCGAAGGCACCGGCACCACGATCGGCACCGCACAGCCGAGCGTTGGCATCAAATGGTAAAAAATACATAAAATTTTAACAGGAGGACTCTACCATGATCGAAAAGTTCAAGACCAATGCGGAAGTCATCGAAAACGGTGACAAGTATCTCTACGGCAACCATGTCCGTATGCCCATCTCCATGGAGCGCGGCGAGGGCGTCTACGTCTTCGACAAGGACGGCAACAAGTACCTCGATTTCGTCGGCGGCATCGCCGTCAACGGTCTCGGCCACTGCCATCCCGCCATCGTCAAGTGCCTGCAGGAGCGTGCGGAGACCATCCTCCACTGCTCCAACTACTTCTACAATGAGCCCGCCGTCCAGACCGCGAAGCTCATCGTCGAGAACAGCTGCTTTGATAAGGTCCTCTTTGCCAACTCCGGCGCTGAGGCCAACGAAGGCCAGATCAAGCTCGCCCGCAAGTACGCCAAGGATCACGGCCATCCCGAGCGCTTCGTCGTCATCACGATGAAGAACTCCTTCCACGGCCGCACCCTCGCCACCTGCACCGCCACCGGTCAGTATGCCGTCCACCGCTACTTCGAGCCCCTGCCCTCCGGCTTCCGCTATGCCGAGTTCAACAACCTCCAGTCCGTCAAGGACATCATGGATGAATACGTCTGCGCCATCCTGACCGAGCCCGTCCAGGGCGAGGGCGGCGTGCGTCCCGCTTCCCAGGAGTTCCTGCAGGGCCTGCGTGACCTGTGCGACGAGAAGGGCATCCTCCTCATGTTCGACGAGGTCCAGGTCGGCTCCGGCCGCACCGGCAAGCTCTTCGCGCATCAGAACTACGGCGTGGAGCCCGATACCTGCTCCATGGCGAAGGCGCTCGGCTCCGGCGTGCCCATCGGCGCGGTCTGCGCCCGCGGCGACGCGGCCAAGACCCTCACCCCCGGCACCCACGGCTCCACCTTCGCCGGCGGTCCTCTCGCCTGCGCTCTGGCTGCCACCACGCTCGACGTCATGATCAACGAGGGCGTCATCGAGAACGCCCGCGTCATGGGCGAGTATTTCCGCGATCAGATGCACAAGGTCATCGAGAAGAACCATCCCAAGGCGGTCAAGGAGATCCGCGGCCTCGGCATGATCAACGGCATCGAGCTCAACCAGCCCAGCGGCCAGCCCGTCGTCGACCTGTGCTACAAGGATGCCAACGTCCTCATCAACAACACCAACGGCAACGTCCTGCGCTTCGTTCCGCCGCTGATCACCGGCAAGGAAGAGATCGACCTGTGCATCAAGGCGGTCGACGACGCCATGACCAAGCTCGGTTGGTAAAGCGCAACAGCGTTATCGCCAAGCCCAAGGGGTAAATTTTGTGATATCCGGCAAGCGCGCGGCACTTGCCACCGTGCATAAAATATGCTAAAATATCTGCATATTTAATCGGTACGCCGCACGCTTCCCGTATCAGCCTTACATGCAATTTCCCCGTCCTCCCCTTCGCAGGGGGGCGAGGGAGGACGGGGAGACCGCAGCAAATCGTTTCCTGATCATTCAAGGAGGGAAAAATCACCGAATAAAGGGGGAATACCGTCAAGATCACGTCTTCCCGCCGCCGGTCTCATCTGCCGGTCTGCGGGCGCACAGACCCTCGCAAATACCGTAAAACAGTGTTCACCATCTACGAAGCTGCGCGGACGGGAGCGTTCCCGCCCTATGCGCACCATGTATTTAGAGAAAGGTTGGTACAATCAAGTGAGTGAAGAAAAGAAAGTGAAGACCCCGCGTATGCCCAAGCTGTGGGAAGCCCTGCTGACGATGGCGTTCCTGGTCGCCATGCTGGCGCTCGGTATCGTCAAATACGGCGTTGACCCGCACGTTCCCATGTTCATCGGCACTCTCGGCGCCGCCATGATGGCGCTCTACCTCGGCTACAAGTGGGAAGCCATTGAAAAGGCAATGATGGACGGCATTTATAAGGCCCTCCAGTCTGTCTGCATCCTCATCATCGTCGGTATCCTCATCGGCGTCTGGATCAATGCCGGCGTCGTCCCCACGATGATCTACTACGGTCTGAAAGTTCTCAAGCCCGCGATCTTCTTCATTGCGGCTGTTCTCATTTGCTCCATCACCTCTCTGGCCACCGGTACCTCCTGGGGCACGATGGGTACGATGGGCGTCGCCCTTATGGGCATTGGCTTCGGTCTCGGCATGAACCCCGGCATGACCGCCGGTGCGGTCCTCTCCGGCGCCTACTTCGGCGATAAGATGTCCCCCCTGTCCGACACCACGAACCTCGCCCCCGCCATGGCTGGAACCGACGTTATGACCCACGTGAAGGGCATGATCCTGCCCACCGGCATCACCTACGGCATCACCCTCGTTGCCTTCGGCATTCTCGGCGCCATGCAGTATCACGGCGGTGACGCCGATATGAGCCGCGTGACGGAGTTCTCCGGCGCGCTGGAGTCCGTGTTCACCATCAACCCGCTCCTGCTCTTGCCTCCGGTCATCGTCATCGTGGCGGTCGCCATGAAGATGCCCGCCATCCCCGGCATCACCCTCGGCATCGTCTCCGGCGCGATCCTCGGCATGATCTTCCAGAGCGACTGCAACATGGGCACCCTGTTTGACTACGGCATGAACGGCTACTACTTCAGCGACGAAGCGCTCGCCATGTTCGAAGCCACCCTCACGCCCGAGACCAGCTACACCATGACCCGCCTCCTTGAGAGCGGCGGCGTTATGGGCATGATGTTCTCCGTCTCCATGACGATCATCGCCATGATGTTCGGCGGCATTATGGAGGATACCCACCAGCTCGAGGTCATCGTCAACTCCCTCAAGAAGCTGGCGAAGGGCCCCGCGGGTCTCGTGCTTCTCACCGAGTGCACCTGCGTGCTCTCCAATGCCACCATGCCCGAGCAGTACATCTCCATCGTCGTTCCCGGCCGTATGTACGCTGAGGAGTACAAGGAAATGGGCCTGCATCCCGCGGTCCTCTCCGGTACGCTGGAAAGCGCCGGTACCGTCACCTCCGCCCTCATTCCGTGGAACACCTGCGGCGTGTTTATCTCCAGCACCCTTGATATCAACGCGTGGGGCGCGGGCGGCTACGGCCCGTGGGCTCTGTTCAACTGGCTGATGCCGCTCATCAACTGGCTGTGCGCCCTCATCGGCTGGACAGTCAAGGATCTGGACAACAAGCCCTATAAGAAGTCCAAGGCTGCGGCTAAGGCGGAATAAATCAAAACGGCAAAGGAACGGTCTATGAACAGAGGAAGGGCACGATACCCTCTTTTAGAGATCGACCTTGACAAGCTGAAAGCAAATCTGGCAGCGCTCATCGAGCGCTGCCAGAGCCTTTCTGTCGAGGTCGCGGGCGTGGTCAAGGGCTTTTCGGCGCTGCCGGAGGCCGCCGGGGTCTATACGGAATGCGGCGTGCGGAGCCTTGCCTCGTCCCGTCTCAGTCAGCTGCGCGCCCTGCGCGGCGCGGGCGTCGCCTGCGAGCGCGTTCTCATCCGCATCCCCATGCTCTCCGAACTTCCGGAGGTCGCGGAGGTCGCGGACATGAGTCTCCAGAGCGAGCTTGAAACGCTCCGCGCCCTCAACGCGGTCTGCGCGAAGCGCGGAACGCGCCACAGGGTGATCCTGATGGCTGACCTCGGCGATCTGCGCGAGGGCTTCTGGAGCCGCGAGGAACTGGTCGACGCCGCGCTTGAGGTCGAGTATAAGCTCGACCATCTGGAGCTGGCGGGCATCGGCACGAATCTCGGCTGCTACGGCTCGGTCGCCGCCACGCCGGAGAAGCTGCGCGAGCTGGTCTCCGCCGCCGAGGCGGTGGAGCGCGCCATTGGCCGCGAGCTGCAATATATCTCCGGCGGCGCGTCCACCTCCGTCCACATGGTGCTTGACGGCACGCTGCCCGCGCGCGTCAACCATCTGCGCATCGGCGAGTTCGCCCTCCTCGGCGGCATCTACGGCTGCTATCCCGACTTTCTGCGCCGTGACGTGTTCACCCTCCGCATGGAGGTCGTGGAGTGCAAGCCGAAGCCCAGCTATCCCGTCGGCGAGCTGACCGTGGACGCCTTCGGCAAAACGCGCGAATACACCGACCGCGGCATCCGCCGCCGCGCGCTCTGCGCCGCGGGCCGCGTCGATTACGGCGATCCCTTCGACCTCACGCCGCGCCTCGCGGGCGTGGAGGTCCTCGGCGCGTCCTCGGACCACACCATTCTTGACGTGGAGGACGCCGCCGTCCCCGTCCGGCTCGGCGACGTGCTGGACTTCGGCGTGAGCTACGGCTCGCTCGTCTACCTCACCAACACGCCCGAGGTCCGCATCGTCTATCGAAAAAACGGCCGCCTGTACACGGCAGAATAACGCACAAGGAAGCCCTCCGCTCGGTGAGCGGAGGGCTTTTCGTCGCTTTTTCGTTTTCTCAGCTCAGCGTCGTGCCGGTGACGAAGCTCGCCACGATGATGAGCAGGATGGAGATGGGCGCAACGTACTTGACCAGCACGCTGTAGACCTTTGCCAGCTTGAACGGCTTGCCGTCCAGCTCGATCTCATGCACGGCATTCGCGGGCTTCCAGATCCAGCCGGTGAAAACGCACACGCCGAGCGCGCACAGAGGGATCATCAGACGGTCGGTGAGGAACTCCATGAAGTCGCCGAAGATGGGGAAGCTCACGCCGTTGGCGAAGTCAAACCAGATGCCCTTGATGTTGAACGCGGCCTGCGACATGGTGTACAGGCAGCCGATGAGGAACATCAGCGTGCAGACGATGATGGTGGTGGGCTTGCGCTTCCAGCCGAAGCGCTCGGTCAGGAACGCCACCACGCCCTCGATGAGGGATATGCTGCTCGTCAGCGCGGCGAACAGGAGCAGCATATAGAACAGCACGCCGAAAAACGCGCCGCCCGCCATGTGCTCGAACACGCCCGCGAGGGACGCGAAGGCGAAGCCGCCGCCCTTGCCGACGTTCTCGGAGCCGAGCGTCGCAAACACCGCGGGCACGATGATGAAGCCGGCGATGAGCGCCACGAGCGTATCCATCGTGCAGATGAGCGCCGTGTTCTTGCCGAGGTTCTCATGCTTGGGCAGATATGAGCCGTAGGTGATCATGATGGCCATGCCCAGCGACAGGGAGAAGAACGCCTGCCCCAGCGCGGAGAGGAAGGTGTTGAAGCCGACCTTGCTCCAGTCGCAGCTGAGCATATAGGCGAAGCCGACCTGCGCGCCGTCGAGCGTGATGGTGCGCGCGAGCAGTACAATGAGAATGACGAACAGCGCAGGCATACCGACCTTGTTGAACTTCTCGATGCCGCCCTCAACGCCCTTGATGATGATGAAGGCGTTGACTGCCATAAAGACCGCGGCAAAGAGAATGGCGGTCAGCGGGAACCATGTCTCGCCCGTCGCGGCGTTGTAGCCGAGCAGGCCGTAGAAATAGCCGAGCGGATCGGCATAGACCGTCTGCGCCTCCGTAATGTAGGACACGACATAGCGCAGCACCCAGCCGCCGACGTGGCAGTAATAGGAGGTGACGATGAACGCCACCGCAACACCCGTGACGCCGACCCACTTGAAGCCGCGGTAGCCGAGCTTGTGGAAGCTGTCGATGGCGTTCGCCTGCGCGGCGCGGCCGATGGTCAGCTCCGAGAGCATGACGGGGAAGCCGATGAGAACGACGATGGCCAGATAAATGAGGATGTAGGCGCCTCCGCCTCCCTCAAAGGCCTTGCCGGGGAACTTCCAGATGTTGCCGAGGCCGACGGCGCTGCCCGCCGCCGCCAGGATGAAGCCGATCTTGCTTCCCCATTGGGCACGATTGTTTTCCATGTGATTTTCTCCTTTAACTACGTTTCTCTCTCCGTTTTCCGTCAAATTCGTCCTCATATATTTTAATGAGATGTATAAATTTAACAGAAATTAGTCAAATGATACCGTCTTTCTTGCCAAAAGTAAAGCGACGTATTATAATAAAAATATGAGCGATCCTAATAGAAAGGAAATACTTCTATGGAAAGCAAGAAATTAGAGGCCCTGCTCATGGCAGTCGATCTCGGCAGCTTTACCAAGGCGGCAGAGGTCCTCGGCTACACGCAGTCGGGCCTGACACACATGATGAACTCGCTGGAAAAAGAGGTCGGCTTCACGCTGCTCGAGCGCGGACGCAGCGGCGTGCGCCTCACGGAGGAGGGCGAACGCATCGCGCCCGCCGTGCGCGAATTTCTGCAAGCCAACGCCCGGCTCGACAGCGTGATCGAGCAGGTCGCCTCCTCGCGTACGGAGATCATCCGCGTCAGCGCCTACGCCAGCATCGCCATGCATTGGCTGCCGGGCATCATCCAGCGCTTCCGCGAGGAGTGCCCCGACGTGGACGTGGACATCCGCATGGCCGACCACGTCGACGTCCCCTACGAGCTGCTCGCGCAGGGCAAGATGGACGCCATCCTCGTCTCTCCGCAGGACGAGGGCCAGTACGAGTGGGTGCATCTCGCCGACGATCCCATGTTCGCCGTTCTGCCGAAGGATTTCGACACGCAGGGCATGACCGCCTTCCCGCTTGCCGCCTTCGAGGCGCGCGACTTCATCATGCCCTCGCAGGGCTTCGATAAGGACATCATGCGTATCTTCAACCGCATCGGCGTCAAGCCGCACATCCTGCCGACCTGGGTGGACGATCCCACCGTCATCAGCATGGTCAGCCACGGCCTCGGCGTGAGCATGATGACCGAGCTGACCGTCCGCGGCCGCACGGACGGCGTGAAGCTCCTGCCGGTCGAGCCGGCGTCCTCGCGTGAGCTTGGCCTTGCCGTCCGCTCGCTCGACGCTGCGAGCGACGGCCTGCGCCACTTCATCGACTGCACGAAGCGCGTCGTCGCGGAAATGCAGCCCTGAGCCGCTGCAAAAGCCACTTGTAATCACCGCCGAAGCGGTTATAATAAGGAAGCCCGTCGACCCGCGGGCGCAGAGAAAACAACGCGAAAGAAAAGGAACACCCTATGCTCACCTTTACTCCTGTCACGCAGCGGGACATTGCCCGCCTGCGCCGCTACTATAAAAGCTGCGAATACCAGCTCTGCGAATACTCTGCCCTCGTCAAGCTCATGTGGCGCAGCCACCTGCACCCCTCGTGGGCGGAGGGCGCGGGCTGCCTGATCGTCCGCAATTTCATCGACGGTCAGTATTGCTTCGACTACCCCGTTCCCGGCCCCGACGGCGACGAGGACGCGGCGCTCACGCTCATCGAGGACGACTGCCGCGAGCGGGATATTCCCCTCGTCCTCTCCGTCGTCCCGCAGGACAAGGCGGAGCGCCTTGCCGCGCGCTACCCCTACTTCCGCTTTTCCTCCCCGCGCGTCTGGCGCGACTATATCTACGCCGCTGAGGATCTGTGCGACTTTGCCGGACGCCGCTACTCCGGCCAGCGCAACCACATCAACAAGTTCCGCAAGCTCTATCCCGACGCCGCCTTCCGCCCGCTCGGGAAGATCGACCTGCCGCTCATCACGCAGTTCTTCCGCGACTACGAG
>Ga0256404_1008500_pt1 | contig 15383 bp, 11 predicted proteins | sample RumenRJG_01DNA_FD_185990 | JGI IMG/M metagenome (GOLD analysis project Ga0256404, IMG submission 185990) | Bovine rumen microbial communities from Lethbridge, Alberta, Canada - RJG_01 | ecosystem: Host-associated > Mammals > Digestive system > Stomach > Rumen | place: Canada: Alberta | collected...
TTCAGGGTCAAGGTTCATATCTTTTGCAAGAGCCTCGATGGAATCCTCCTTGTATGCCTGTATAACAGATCCCTCTGAGGTTCTCTCCAGATATTCGTCAAGCTTAAGGAACTTGTCAGCGATCTCCTGATCCATAACGACCCAGCCGTAATCGGCTTCACCTTCGTTAATGAAATAGATCATCTGATCGTGTACTCCAAGAGCCTCGGATACAGGACGATTGCCCTTATTATCAAGCAGCAGACATTCAAACGGATAACTGTTATTCGGCTGACCAACAACCGGCATGTCATAAGGATCCGGTGCGAAGCATCCACTCATTGACTCGCCGAAAGCAGACTTAACAGCTCCAACCTCAACAGCCATATTGATACCGTCACCTGTGTTGGAAACAGCGGTTGATGTGAAATTGTGAAGGGCATCCGGAGCGAGCTCTGCTGTAAGTTCGTCGTTCCATGCATAATCACCGCAGGCAAGTACAACAGCCTTTGCGTTGATTGTCTTTGTACCTGTCTTTGACTCACAAATAACACCGGTCACATGATTTTCGGCATCTGTAATAAGCTTGGTTGCCTTTGTGTTGAAGTAAATGGGAACGCCATTTTCAACAAGATTATCTTCAAGCTGATTTACGAGGGCCTGACCACCCTTTACCTTTACCTTGGCTGTTGCAAGCTGAATGTTTTCAGCGTTTTTCTTTGCCTGCTCAGACGCGGTTGGAACCATGGTTCCTTCTTCATTAAGCTTGTAGTCAACATTAGCAGCAGTAAGAAGCTCAAGAACATCAGGAGATACGGCACAAGCTGTGTTGATCTTGTCCATATCAAGAGGATTTCTTTCTGTGATCTTGTTACGCTTTACCCACTTCTCTACGAGCTCAGGTACACCTTCGGCAGTATCGGCTGCGATAAATGAACCTGATGAAAAGATGGATGTTCCGCCGCCGAAGGCAAGCTTCTCAACTACTATGACATTGGCACCCTCACGGCTGGCTTTCTGGGCAGCTGCGAGTCCGGCAATTCCGGCACCTACAACTACTACGTCACAGTCAAGAGTCTCATCCTTAGCCTCTACACTCACTTCACGGTTCTTCCACTCAGAAATATCTCCACCGGCCTGCTCTATAGCATCGCTTACAAGCATACGAACAGCAGAGCTTGAAACTGTTGCTCCGGATATAGCATCAACAGCAAGTGACTGATGTTCGATTATAGACTCAGCCATAAGCTTTATGCCCTTATCACCTACACCTGCAGTTTCATCCTGCTCTGTATAATTGATCTCTGTGATCTTCCCATCCTTTATGACAACTTCAGCGGTAATGTCTCCGTCCATTCCCTTTGCAGTGGCGGTATATGTACCGTCTGTAAGTGAAGCTGATGAATCAGCAGACTCTGTTGCTGCAGTTTCGGTTGCAGCTTCTGAAGCCGCAGTGGTGGCAACCGGTACAGAAGCAGATGCACAACCTGTAATGGACAGTGCTGATGCAACAGCTACTGTACGAAGAATTGACTTTCTCATTTTTAAAATTCCCCCTCAGAAAATGATACCAAAAGTCGGTTTCCCGATAATATGTTAGATTTTTGTCATGACATAAAGGGATTATATTACACGCGGATAGAACCCATTGTATAAATATCCATACAATCCGCCTGCGGCATCGTCGTTTTGCATACAAAAAATCAATATAGGCAATAATATTTGCCTATACTAGACATATATTTATATCTATGTCTGATATGTGACATTGATTGACATGACAATACACTCTCTTATTATGTGCATTATTATCTCACTTGATTTGCTACAGTATACATAAGATATGAAGAACAAATAATATGATAAGGGAATGTTTCGGTATCGCAAGGGATCTAAGGAAGATGAGGTGACGGGGCCATTTCTGTACCGCAATTTTGTTTGAAAATCACTTGAAAATTGCAATAAAAAAAGATAAATCTGAACATTAAAATGCTAATATAGCTACAGTTTAAATAGTTTGCGAAATAAGGAGTTTTCAGCCGGCCGGCGTAAATCTCGTTTATTTTCAGATCGGTAAAACTATGATGATCGACAGGTGAGATTCAGGAGCCTGTCTTTGGAGATAAGGAGAAAAAGCACATGAATAAAGTATTGAAGCGCGTAGGAACGGCATTTACGGTTTGTGCGCTCATATTGGCGGCCGGAACTTTTGTAAGCGTCAAGGCGGCTGATCTCAGCGGAGCAGTACAGCTCAAGCTTGCACATAATCAGCAGGACGGGTCAGAAATTGCGGATACCATAGCAAAGTTCAGTGACTTTGCCATGAAGGATTCCAATGGTGAAATTTCAATCAAAATTTACCCAAGCGGACAGCTTGGTTCTGAGACGGAAGAGGTAGAGATGGTTCAGGCGGGCATCCTGGACATGGCTAAGGTAAGTTCCAATACTTTGGGGCAGTTTGACAACAGATACGCCATATTCGCCCTGCCCTATCTGTTCACCAGTCAGGAACACTATTATGAGGCCATGGAGAAGAGTGAGGCAGTAAAGAAGCTTTTCAGATCCACAGCGGATCAGGGATTTATCGCCATCGGCTACTATGCAAACGGTTCCAGAAACTATTATCTCAAGAAGGATGTGTGCGTTGACGATCCATCGGATCTTACCGGTATGAAGATAAGGTCAATGGTCAGCAGTACCTCTATGGGCATGATCTCAGCCATGGGTGCAACACCGGTTCCCATGTCTTCCAGCGAGACCTATTCGGCTCTCCAACAGGGAATCGTAGACGGTGCGGAGAACACAGAGCTTGCGCTGACCGTTAACGGACATGAGGATCTGGTAAGCTCCTACACCTATACTGAGCATCAGTACTCACCGGACATTTACATCATCAGCACAAAGACCTGGAATTCTCTCACAGAGGCTCAGCAGCAGGCTCTTGAAAAGGCACTTTCCGAGACCAATGACAACTTCAAGTCAGTTTACAATTCCATGATGGATGCAGCTATAGAAGAAGCAAAGCAGCATGGAGTAACAATCTATAAGGATATAGATAAGACAGCATTCATAAATGCGGTTCAGCCGCTTCATCAGGAGTACATGGCTCAGGGTGAAGAATATAAAGCACTTTATGATGATATAGAGCTTTACAGCAATTAAGGAGGGCGAAATGACAAAGAAAGTTAACAGAATCATAGAAACAATCATGGCTGTTCTCATCGTTTGCATGGTAGGAGCAAATTTCTGGCAGATCTTCACCAGATTCGTTCTCAATCATGCAGCAGACTGGACTGAGGAATTTATGAGATATGCCCTTATCTGGCTTACAATGCTGGGAGTTCCTTACGTATACGGAAAGAATCAGCATATCGCTATCGAATTTCTTGTGGACACCTTTTCTGAAAAAGGCAGGAAGATCAATGCTATCTTCATCGAAGTTCTCATCCTCCTTCTCAGTGTTTCGGTGTTTATCGTGGGCGGAATCATGGTAACCCTGAACGCAGCCGGTCAGGTTTCAGCAGCGCTTCAGATGCCTATGCAGTTCTACTACATGGGAGTTCCTGTGGCAGGCTGTCTCATGGTTTTCTATACAGTTCCAAGGCTTATCTCTCTGGTCAGGCAGGAAAAGACTGAGACCGGAATGACAGAAAAGGAGGCAGCATGATGATGCAGGCACAGGCAGCAATAGTACTTCTCGTGGTATTTTTCTTCCTTCTTTTTATGAAGGTACCCATCTCTTTCAGCATTATCTCTTCGGCACTTGTTACCATAATAATGTTTATGGACCCGCAGTTTGGAATGTTCATTTCCGCACAGAAGATGGCAAGCGGTATAGATTCCTTCTCTCTTCTTGCAGTTCCTTTCTTCATTCTTGCGGGAACACTTATGAGTAACGGAGGTATCGCCCAGAGGATCATCGATCTGGCACTTCTTGTGCTCGGCAGGGTTCCGGGCTCACTGGCCCTCACAAACATAGCCGGCAATACCATTTTTGGTTCACTTTCAGGCTCGGGAATTGCAGCGGCAACAGCAATCGGCGGTGTTATGAATCCTCTCGAGAAGGATCAGGGCTATGATGAGGCATTTGCGGCGGCAACAAACATTGCAACAGCACCTGTAGGACAGCTGATTCCTCCTACCAATGCTTTCATCGTATATTCTGCGGCAGCAGGCGGAACCTCTGTTGCGGCACTGCTCATGGCCGGATGGATTCCGGGACTTTTGTGGGCAGGCCTTTGCGGAGCGGTAGCATTTGCCTATGCGGCACAGCATGGTTATGTTGTAAAGAGAGCAGAAAAGATCAGCATGAAGGAAGCCTGGGAGACCTTTATACGTGCTGTCCCTTCACTTCTCATGATAGTCATCATCATCGGCGGCATACTTTCCGGACTTTTCTCACCTACAGAGGCAGCCGGCGTTGCGGTTATCTATGCATTTTTACTTGCATTTTTCGTATACAGGAGCATAGAACTTAAGGATATCTACAAGGTGCTTGTGGATGCGGGAACCATGACTACAATCGTTATGCTCATCATCGGTGCATCCCAGGTCCTCAGCTTCGTTCTTTCCTTCACAGGACTTCCTCAGGCCATCAGTTCACTTCTTCTTTCTGTTTCAGACAACAGGGTGGTCATACTTCTTATCATAAATATCATCCTGCTTATCGTGGGAACCTTCATGGATATGGCACCTGCGCTTATGATCTTTACTCCGATATTCCTCCCTGTGGCAAAGAGCGTAGGCATGGACGAAATTCAGTTCGGTGTCATGATGGTAATGAATCTGGCTATCGGAACAGTGACTCCGCCTGTAGGAAGTGTACTTTTTGTGGGTTGTTCGGTTGCAAAGCTTAAGGTAGAGACAGTTATAAAGCGTCTTGTGCCCTACTTTGCAGTCATAGTTACAGCACTTTTGTTCGTAACCTTTGTACCCGCCATATCAGAATGGCTTCCGAAGACTCTCGGACTTATCTGATGATTTGAAATCATCGGACCGTAACAGAACCCATGAACCCATAGTGCCGGAGACAGTAAAACTAAAAATGTCTCAGTGCGGCAAACTCCGGCACTGAGACAGCGGATGATGGTTTAGGGGATATCATCCGCTGTCAGCTCAGGTGATTTACAACGGGTATCATGCTGACGTAGACATTACGCTGCTTTCGGTATTTGAGCGGCGAGACATTCATATAGGATTTAAAAATCTTTTCAAAATGAGTCACTGAATGGTATCCGACTTTTCCGGCTACTGTGTCAATGCTTTCGTCGGACTCTTCCAAAAGCTGCTTTGCGGACCTGATACGGTAGATGTTAATGTATTCACGGATGTTGTAGCCTGTAACTTCCCGGAATGTACGGCAGAGATAGTATTTGCTGAGATAGAATTTTCTGGCCAGAAAATCAAGGTCTATATCATCGCTGAAGTGCTCTGATAGATAATCAGCTATCTCGTAGGCATGCCGGAAGTTTTTGTTTTCACACTTCTCATCGGCAGTTACGTCCGAGCGGTGCAGATCTCTTGTCATATGAATGAGAAGTTCTATGGTACAGAGCTCCATGGAAAGAAGATAATTGCTTTTCTTCTCCTGATACTCCTTTTTGAAGTTGTAGTAGAAGTCCATGAAGCGTTCCTGCTGTTCAGATGTCAGATGATAGACACCGTAATTCATCCTGAAAAAACGTGTAAGACTCAGAGATGGAAACTTAGCTTCCATGCTTTTCATTTTGTCGGGAGTGATATAAAGGATGATCCGGTTGTGACCGAGATCGTCAACTCCCGTTGACTGGGTCATGTGAATGAGATTTGAATCGATGAGTATAAGGTCACCTTTTCTGGCATGATAGATTCTGTTATCAAAAAAGAAGTCACGCTGTCCGTCAAGTATGTAGAAGATCTCATATTCCGGATGGAAATGTTTTATCTTCATGTCGTACTGTCCGTAGCGTACCTTATGCTCGACGGCAAGACCGTCAATGGAGCAGAAAAGAGTCAGTTTTTCGTTTGTTTCAATAACAGGTTCTACCATGATGACCTCACAATGCGGAAAGTATATATAAGTATAAATGTACCAGGTAAACCTGTAAACCAAAATGTATTTAGGAGATATTTGTTTAAATGGAGATCAACAAAAAAGAATTAAAAACAAAACTTGAACTGGTGATACAGAAGCTTATGAATCTTGATGGCCCGGAAAACGAGTCGGAGCTTAAGGAGAAGGGCGAGGCTGTAGGATACTTCAAAAGAGATTTCGGCATAAGCGAATGGGACTGGCCTCAGGGAATAGGACTGTATGGCCTGATGAAGAAGATGGACATAGATGGCTCAAAAGAGCAGCTCGGCTTCCTCAGGAGCTGGTTCGACAAAAATATAGAGCAGGGACTTCCGTCCAGAAACATTAACACAACTACCCCCCTGCTTACACTTACAGAACTCAATGAAAAGGTTCATGATAAGAACTATGAAGAGCTGTGTTTAAGCTGGGCCGACTGGCTCATGAACTGTCTTCCGAGAACGAAGGAAGGGGGCTTTCAGCATGTGACCAGTGCCAATGGTGACAGGCTTGGCGTAAGGCTCAACGAGAATGAGATGTGGATCGATACCATCTTCATGACTGTTCTGTTCCTGAATCGTATGGGACAGAAGTATCATAATGTCGAGTGGATCAATGAAGGAATCCATCAGGTACTGATGCACATAAAGTACCTTTACGACAAGGAGACAGGACTTTTCTATCATGGCTGGAGCTTCAACAGACAGGATAATTTCGGAGCTGTCTTCTGGTGCCGTGGAAACAGCTGGTTCACCCTGGGAATCCTTGATTATCTCAGTGATTTCAAAGAGCCTCTTAATCCGGGAGTAAAAAGCATAATTGTAGATTGCTTTAAGGCACAGGTCTCAGCATTAAAGAAGCTGCAGGCTGAAAGCGGGCTCTGGCATACGGTGCTTGATGATCATTCAAGCTATGAAGAGGTTTCCGGTTCTGCCGCAATCGCAGCGGGTATCATAAAGGGACTGGAGCTTGGAATACTTGATGACTCCTATAAGCAGTGTGCATTGAGAGCCATCCGTGGAATCCTGTCCAACATCGATAAGGATGGTACGGTGCTCAATGTTTCCGGCGGAACAGGTATGGGCATGGACAGAGAGCATTATAAAAACATCCTAATCGCCCCCATGGCCTACGGACAGTCCCTGACTATACTTGCACTGGTTGAGGCCCTCAGATATTTTGGATGTAACGGAATGCTTGCGATGGCTTCGTAAGGCTAAACATAAAGCGATAAAGACAGCACTTTTATGATATCTATGATGCTTGAGGGCATTGATGAGTATTTTGAAAACGAGTATACTTTTGAAAAATTGAGGATAGAGTTCCCAACAAGTGATATCATAAGATAACAATAAAAATGATGATAGCGGTGTAATGCTATCATCATTTTTGTTGATCATATTGCTTGAATAACATCGATACTATGCCTGAGTTTAGAACAAACATATATTTGAGTATTATGCCTCATAAGGTTCGGCTTTTTACAGAAATAGTTTTAATTTCACCCTTCCTTTTTGCGTCAATTCCTTAAATATATGTTTTTGTTGTTTTCTGCATACTCCAATAGCTCGTCAGAGAAACCATTTTTTGAATAGATTACGAAATGTTCGTTTCTGTCTGTTTTATTCCACTTCACATCTTTGGATTTATCCTTAAGCGCACTAAGAACAGATAATCCCTTCTTGCTTTTTGAATACTTGCACTCTCCAAACAATATATCTTTACCATATGAATCATAGGCAACGATATCTATTTCAACATCCTTTGAGCCCCACCATCTTCCAAGTCTGTTAAACATAAGAGAATCAGATAATAGTTCCCATGTCTTTTCTCTGCATATATCTTCATAAACATAAGAAACATGGTTATCTATCAGATTCTTTCGGATCTTCTCTTCAACAAACTCAGTTCTACCTGACTCAAGAAGACTTTTGTTTGGATAAACAAATTTAAACCAAAATGAAATAAAGTTATCTTTGATGTTATATAGGCCCATCTTGCTTTTTTCTGGGGTTTCCTCTGTGATAGGTACTTCTCTTTCGATAATATCAAGATCTATAAGAATTTTTAAATAGGATGTAAGTTTTGTCTGAGGTACTTCCAGTGCGGTTGCAATTTTACCTAATTTATGATTGCCAGATGCAATAGTCTTTAGTATCGAAAAATAACTTCCTATCTCAGAGACTTCCTTTTGAAGCAGAAATTCCGGTTCTGCGTATAGAAATGTATTGGTAGAAAGTATATTTTTCTTTATGGCGGTATATACATTATCTTCATCCTGGAAGATATTTATATACTTAGGAACTCCTCCGGTCACAGCATATCTCATAATCTGCTCGTCCATATCAAGTTTCTCATTAAATTCATGATAGTAAGAAAATTCTATCTGCGTTAGTTTTATTTGTGCTGTCCGTCTACCATATAATGGAGAATTGTAATTAAGAACCTGCGATGTCATCATGTTAATGAGAGATCCGCAAAGAATTAACATGATGTTTGATTTGCTCAGAACGGTATCCCATATCTTCTGCATGATGGATGGAAATGAAGAATTAGCTTTACCAAGATATTGAAATTCATCAATTACTAGTACTATCCGTTCACGTTTGCTTTCCGATGCGATTATTTTGAATATAGGTTCCCAGGAGTTAATGCTGGATTCAGCCAGTAATTCATTGTCAAAGGCATCAGCCACCAGTTTTTTGAAGGAATTTCTGTTTTCTGATTCATTTTCTTCGGTTGCAAGATAATAGATAGCTTTTTTATCTTCACAGAAATGATTTATCAGAGTGGTCTTTCCAACTCGTCTTCTTCCGTATAACACAACAAAAGCGGCATCGGTTTTACGATATTCATTTTCTAATGTTTCTATTTCATTTATTCTGTCAACGAATTTCATATAGAATCCCCTATCTGAGAATAGATATAACTACAATTATTATAATTCGGATTATAATAATTGCAAATATTATAGAGATTTTTTAAGGATATAAAAAAGAAAGCTCGGATTTCCAAGCTTTCTCAGTTAATGTCGAAGTGTTCACACGAGATACCCACGCAAAAAGGGGGGGGCTGTCGCACTAAATGGTGCGGCACCCCTTTTTTGTGTTCGCCCACCCCGCTCGACTTTTTTGGCCACCGTTAGGTTACGGCCCCGCCCCAGCTCACACAAAAAAGTAGTTTTTTATAATCCGAACAACACAAAAGCCAGGCTTCGAAAAGCCCGGCTTTTGCTGTAAAATATGTTTATGCAACTAACCAAAATTTTACAAGGAGATTATAGCGCATCTAACTTGTATCATCAAATCAAACTTTCGCTCGACATAGAAATTTCTATCCCATCAGACGATCCGGTGCGCCTTTTAAGTGCATTTATGGAGGGAATGAATCTTTCTGATCTCTATGCTACCTACGACAGGATCAGAAAAAATCAGGCTTCACCGCGTCAGATGCTTAAGATTGCAACCTATGCAGCAATGAACAGAATCTATTCCAGTCGTGACATTGAATCCTCATGCAAAAGGGATATCAATTTCATGTATCTTCTCGATGGTGCACCCGCACCTGATCATTCCACCATAGCAAGATTTATTTCTTTACATCTCTCACAGTGTGCAAAGCCTGTAATGGCGCAGGTAGGAACCATCCTTCTTGAGCTCGGTGAAATTTCCGGTGAGAACATATTTATTGACGGAACAAAGATTGAGTCTGTTGCCAACAAATATACTTTTGTTTGGAAGAAGGCTGTTTCAAAAAACATGTATAAACTTGCCGAGAGAATCTGTCTGTTCTGTGCTGAATGTGAAGAACTCTATGGGATTAAAGTTGTTTATGAAGATCAGATTTCTCTTCATACCTTGAAACGCCTAAGAAAGAAACTGCACAAGATAAAAGAGGATGAAAACATCGAGTTTGTACATGGCATAGGCAAGAGAAAAACAGTGCTTCAGCGCTCGATTGAAACACTTGAGGAATACATAGAAAAGCTGAAAGAATACATTAACAAGCTTTATAAATGTGGCAGTCGAAATAGTTATTCCAAAACGGATACCGATGCTACTTTTATGAGAATGAAAGAAGATGCGATGCTTAACGGTCAGCTAAAGCCTGGTTATAATCTTCAGCATGGCGTCGATTCGGAGTATGTGACCTGGCTTGGAATCTTTCCTAACCCAACTGATACTCTTACTCTTATACCTTTTCTCAAAGACATGGAAGAGTATCTGCCATTCAAGTATAAAAACATCGTTGCAGATGCCGGATATGAAAGCGAAGAGAATTATGTTTTCATAGAATCTAACGGTCAGACAGGCTACATAAAACCGCAGAATTATGAGTTATCAAAAACCAGAAAGTTCAGAAATGACATAAGCAAACGTGAAAACATGGACTATAATTCGGAAACAGATAGTTATACATGCAGAAACGGAAAAAAGCTTTTAGCTGTGAACAAAAGGAGCGAAAAAACAGCGAGCGGATACAAACGAGAGGTAACAACCTATGAGTGTGGAAGTTGCAATGGATGTCCGTTCAAAAAAGAATGCATAAAAGGTAATAACTGCAAAACTCCTTTTGAGGATAGGAACAAGCGTCTTTCTGTATCAAGAAAGATGGAAGAAAAGCGGATTGAGTGTCTTGAAAGAATAACCAGCGAGTTTGGCACTCAGCTCAGAATGAACCGAAGCATACAAGCTGAAGGTTCTTTCGCAAACGTGAAAGAAGACATGAACTTTAGGCGGTATCTTTACAGAGGCAGCGAAAACGTTCTGGCACAGAGTACACTTCTGGCAATGGCTTTTGACATCAGCAAGCTTCATCACAAGATAATGTCCGACCGAACAGGAACACACCTTTTTGAACTGAAAAAAGCGTCATAAATTTAGAGTTTTAAAATCGTGAAAAATAAAAGCAAGCCGACCATCCACTCGGCTTATTAAAGTGCGCCTAAAACAGACGCTGACCAAAAATAAACTGTAAAACAGGCTTATTTTGTGGCATAAGAAGAGGGCTATCGCCCAGATGATAATCATCTAAAGCGACAGCCCCTTCGATTTTAATGGTTTCCTATTTCGTAGGAGGACCACTCAGTCTCATCGGGAACAGAAGGACCGTCGTCCTGGGTGGTTTCTTCTTGGCCTTCTCCATCTTGAGAGAATTCCTCCCGGGTTTCATCAGCCAAGGTGATCACCTCTGCTTCTATGGCACCTTCTGACATAAGATTGCTTATGCTTTCAGATACAGCGGCGGCATTTCCGTATGCGGTTTGATCATTTCCGAAGGTTGCCGCTGTGGTTTCTATAGTATTTTCTGAGGAGGTATCAGATGTATCAATGGCTTTTGAAGCCTCATTCCGTCCTGAAGCCTCATTCTGCCTTGAGCCCTCATCGTTTTTTGTGGCAGAAGTTCCCTTGATGCCGGATTCTCCCAAAGGCTTACCATCCGTATCAGGGGAAACAGGTTTGTCGTCGCCTTCTCCCAAAGGCTTACCATCTTTATCAAGGTCGACAGGCTTTCCATCGGAATCTGTAAGTCCTATATAAGGCACTCGTTGATAGCCGTCAAAGTAGGAAGGAAGAGCGAAGTCACCGCCGATTATGACACCACGAAGAGTGTCAGCCTGTTCCTTTGTGGAGAATGCAAGGAGGATATTTCCGTCACTGTCAACGGAGTAGCCATCATTAAGAGGCTGTATAAAGCGCTCCTTGCCGTCTCCATCATAATGCTGAGTTATTCTTCCGAAGCCTACAGTTCCGTCACCCGTTGCTGCATACAGATCATTATCACCTGGAACCAGGTCATAATCGACACCGACGATACTGCCTATAGTGCCTGTAAACGGCTTCTTATTTTCAGAGGTATTTACAGGCATTTCGACATTATTGGCATTTCCGGCGGCACTCAAAGCGCCTGTCGCATTACTAACCTGATTTTCCGCCAGTACATATGTAAAGTCATCGAGACGAACAAGTTTTGAAACGGGAAAGTAGTGATACTGATCTAACGTCCTGACTTCCTTCCTGAGAGGTGCAGGCTCATCAGCCTTATAGGCTGCACTCTTGCTGACTTTTTTCTCTATAAAATGAACGATCCGGTCTGACAGGAACTTCTGCCCCTCATTATTAAGGTAAAGACCGCCGATGGTATATTTCTCTATGGCTTTCTCCGCAGCAGCTGTCCTGTCCTTTAAATCTTTGGCGGAGATTTCATTGACTTTCTTCTCAGAAATCCCATCGGAACGCATATCAGCCGCAAGAATCTGTGAAGTGGCAGATCCATAGGGGAGCTGTGACATCGTGGCCCCCTTTGCTGCAGCATCCGGATCAGTCATTTCCAACCCAACATTTATCACGGATGCACCGTAGCGTTTCGATATCCTGTACAGCGCATCATAGTTATCATCCGCATACCCTAGCTCCGGAGCTGTCAGCGCCTGATTGGACAGAAGCGAAATGATACTGCATTTCTCATACTTCCTATGCACTTCCCGGAGAACACCCTCATAGTACAGCTCAAACATTCCGGGCTCGTCCGTCATACCGAGACTCACGATGCAAAGGTCATACTCATTCTGTCTGGAGGCCGTCACAGTCTTCGCGTCCACATCCTCGCTGGTATCGGAACCATTATTATTTTTTACATCATCTGCGGAGCTGAGCAACTCACCGGTATAGGCACCCTCTTTATTCTTCACAGCCCCGGCGGCGGAAAGCACTTCCCCGGCAGTTCCGTCAGGCAGCGCCATGAGCCTGGCCCAGGTACTGTATCCCCCATTCGTACCCGACAGGGTAATGTTCTCGATCTCAACCTTCACCCCAAACTTTTTCTTCAGCCCCGCCTGAAGAAGCCTGCTCCAGACCGCTGATTTGTTGCTGGCCCCAAAACCATTTCCGTAGGCATCCCCTACAATCAAAACACGGACAGACAAATCATGCTCCAGACGCTGGTAGAAGCTGTCATTAAGTTCACGTTTCAACTTCAGAAGCTGCCTTTCTGTAATACGTGTCTGTTGGGAATCATCAAAAACCTTCTGATTTTCCTCCCTTGCCCACAGTTGATACTCCTTATCACTTTGACTGTCGAGAAGAGCAGAAATTCCGACAGAAATCAGAATCAAGACACAGACGACCCCTATTATTATCCTTATAAAAAGCGGATTCATCTCACCGCGTTTATCACGTAGACGTTTACACATAATCCCTCCAAGGCATATATGTAAAAGTTTAAAAGTGGGAGATTAATCTTTAAACACCGCATATGTCAAATTTATCTCACTTGGTTCGCAAACTCCTTCCTTTGGGGTTCTCCATATCAGTTGAGCCGAAAATTCCGTCTTTCGGGTTTGATCCTCAGATTCCTCAGTCTGTCATGTTATCCAGTGCGTATTCAACAGCCTGGATGACAAAGCTGGAAAAGGATACATCTTTTCCTTTGATGGCGTCATTTATTCTATCTATCACTTCGATTGGAAAACGTATAGTTTTATTTTCGCTCTCTTTACGATTGGGTTTAATCTGAAATGCCATATTTTATACCTCCTAAAACACTAAATGTATTGCAGTAAACACTAAATTTCAGCACCGACAAGAGCAAATAAATAACTAATGAAATTAAAATGCAAAATAAAGATACGTAATAAATTGCAAAAAGTATTGCAATGTGCATTGCATTATATTGCCTAATGGAGTATGGTTATAACCGAAAGCTATAGAAAAAAGATTAGCATAGAGTATGGGCAATGGAGTCCGGCATAAGAGATCAGATGATTACTTTGCGATAATTATTCATGACCCAGGGATTAAAAGTGGAAGGATATATAGCACGGTGTATATCAGTATTAAAGAATATTCATCAGAGTGGGGGCTCTCGATTAAGTATGTCCAGTTACTGTGCAGACAGGGAAAGATCGAGGGAGCGATAAAAGAAAAAGGAAAATGGCTGATCCCGGAGGATGCGGATAAGCCCGAGGATCATCGTGTGATCAGTGGTAAATATAAAGGCTGGCGAAAAAAATACAATGTAGATTGCAAGATAGACAAGGACCTTCAAAAGATAATCGATGATACAAATGAGAATGCCATTCTTTCACAGAGCAGTAAGGAAATAAAGAAGAAGCTGGTATTTATTACAAACAAATAATTAAAAGCGTAACAGTTCAGCCAATGGCCCCTGGGGACCATTGAGGCAGGTTCGGGATGGTTGTTCAGGAAAAACTGAAAGGTGAAGGGGAATGGATAGCAGACACCGAAATGACAGAAAGAGAGGCCGGCGGCGAACCGGTAAACCCATATACATCTTCGCTGGAATCATAGCGAGTTTAGCGGTAGTGGTCTCTGTATGGCTTATAAATGAATACAAACTTAGAAAATCCATAGAAGCTGCCAATGAGAGGAATGCGCTTTACAGTACCGGGGAAGCAGTGACCATCACTCCGGAGGAGATGAATGAGCAGCTGATGGCAGCAGGCATGACCGTGGACGAAAACGGAAACGTAGGACTTCAGGGCGTAGACATGGAAAGCCTTATAAAAATGATGCAGTCTGCAGCTGAAGAAAGCGCAGGTGCGCTTCCTGAAGGAGGTGTACCCGAGATAGAGTGCAGAAAGTCGGAGGACGGAACACTTCTGTATGCGGTAAATGGAAAGGAGATGACAGACAGACCTCATTTCTTTGGAGAGAAGGAGCTTTACTACAACGGAGTCCATTACAAGAGAAACTCATCCATCAAAGCCTGGCTGATACTGGGCGTAGATAACAAGGGGTCACTTCAGATAGACAGGGATATAAGCGAAATAGGCCTCTCTGACGGAATCTTCCTTGTAGCTGAGAATACGGCAAAGAACAGGGTGCATATCATTCAGATACCCCGAGATACCATGACTGAAATCACTGTCACTGACGAAAATTCAGACCCCATAGGAACATCGGTGGATCATCTTACGAGAGCATGGATGTACGGCGACAACCACGAAAAGTCCGGAAAATACGCAATGGATGCGGTATCGGGAGTCTTGGGAGGCTTGAAGATAAACGGCTATATGGCAGGCTCCATAGATATCATCAATGAGCTCAATGACTACGTAGGCGGCGTGGAGGTCACCATAGAGGAGGATGGCCTCGAAGTGGCTGACCCTGCATTTGTTAAAGGAGCCACAGTGCTTCTTGAGGGAGATCAGGCAGAGAAATATGTCAGAAGAAGAGATACCAAAGTGGATTTCACAGCCATGTCCCGAATGTCCAGACACCGTCAATACGCTATAGCCTTTGAAAACAAGGTGATAAAGCTTGCGAAAAGAGATTCGGATGTTATTCCGGGCATGTTTTCTCTCATAGAGGATAATATCGTAACGAATATG
>Ga0256404_1008502_pt1 | contig 15380 bp, 10 predicted proteins | sample RumenRJG_01DNA_FD_185990 | JGI IMG/M metagenome (GOLD analysis project Ga0256404, IMG submission 185990) | Bovine rumen microbial communities from Lethbridge, Alberta, Canada - RJG_01 | ecosystem: Host-associated > Mammals > Digestive system > Stomach > Rumen | place: Canada: Alberta | collected...
ACTACCGCTACAGATGCGAATGGCAACTACAACTTCTCCGATCCTTCCAATAACGGCTATAATACAGAGTTCGTTGGTCAACCTGATTCGCTGGTGTTCTGGGCAAAATATATCCCTGGCGGAGGAAGCGTTACGGATAATTCCAATAAAGCTCGTGCAAATGCGGTCATTACGCAGAATGCACGCTACCAAGATCCGGAGACCGGTTCATATGGATCGGTCAAGGTGGGTAACGCAGAGATTAACTATTCCGCCACCAGTTCGAAGGGTTGGCAGCGCCTCTCTACACCGTTCGTTTATACTTCGTTAGATCCTAAGACAGCGGCCTATATCTTGGTTACTTTCTCTTCCAATGCCACTCCGGGCGGCGGTAATGCATCCAAAAATAGCCAGGATGTCGTTTATCTGGACGACGTGGAGATTATCTATAACCACGCATTGTCGACGTTCAAGATGGGTAATCAGCAGATTTCGTTTTCGAATGGTCACGCCAATACAACTGCAGAGTTCAGCGATAGCGATTATACTTTTGCGGCTACGACGAACGGCAAGGCGGCGAAGTCTTTCATCGGCTTTGATGCGGAGCACAATCAGGTACTTGTCTATGTAGTAGCAGATAGTTATTCGCAGGCAAAAGCATACTCCGTTTATACGCTTCAGATGGCAGAGCCGGTTCGGGATACCGAGTATGCTTATTCGGCTACGACTTGCGACAACGAGCCGTATTCAGATAACCTCTTTACGGACTTGAGTGAAGCAGGTGCTTATACCACGCGGATCCCGAACACGAAAGGCGGCGACTCGATTATCACGCTGACGCTGAGTGTGCTGCCAACCTATACTATCCCTGCTGAAGCAACGATCAATATGGGCGAGACCTATACATGGCAGGGAACGGAATATAAAGACTTGCTGCCGGGTGAATATAATTATTCAGAGACGAAAAAGACGCTTGCCGGTTGCGACTCTGTCCTTACGCTGAAACTGACGGTCAAGCCGATTCCGTATTTCTTTTCGGAAGCGCAAGATGCTTGTCAAAACGAGGACTTCGTATGGCACGGCAAGACCTTGCCGACTGCGCAAACGGGCACGTTTATGGTGTATGATTCGTTAAGTTCGGTATATGGCAAGGATTCAGTTTTTCAGCTTACCTACTCAGTGTATCCAACCTACCGCTTTGAGCAGACCAAGTACGTCAATAATGTGGATCTCGTATGGCGCGGCCAGATCATAAAAGACCTCCCGCAGGCTATGGAACCTTATTATTATTATGATAACTTGCATACCATCCATGGTTGCGACTCGGTGTTTGTGTTGAAACTCTTTGTGTCTGATATCCCGGTGACTTACGGTGCGTATGAAGCTTTCGTATGCGAGGGTGAGCAGGTGAAGTTTGAGGGAGTGAAATATGTTGAGCCCTTTGACGGTGAGGTGCGGGTGTCTGAACCGAATATCTATGGCGGTGACTCGATTGTGCATCTGACGGTGACTGTGCTGCCGTCCTATATCGTCGATGAGTACATGACCATGACAGTAGGCGAAGCACAATACTGGGAAGGATGGAACCTGAGTTCGATGCCTGTAGGCCTGTATGAGATGGAGGCGACGTATTATACGGTCGATGATTGTGACTCTACAGTTGTGCTGCATTTGACGGTACAAGAAGAAACCGTTCCGACCGGTCTGCCGAATCTCCCGAAATCTGCGGGAAAGGTGCAGAAAGTGCTATACAACGGAAAAATCTATATCATCCGCAAGGACGAACATATATATGATATTTTAGGTAAAAAAATTAAATAAATTATTACAACAATGAAAAAAATCTTTACAACTCTTTTTGCCGGGTTGATGATCTCGGCACAAGTAATGGCAGTATCTATCATGGATGTCTGCGGTCAGTATGAAGGTGATCTGTTGCTGGGCTCAGAAGACAAATATCCTGAGAGTCAAGTGTATCTTCTTCCGGGTGTAACGGATAATACGCTTACTTTTGTCCTGCCGGACTTCAAGTATATGGGCGTAAGTCTCGGTAGTATCGTTCTGCCGAATATCACGATGTCGGAGGATGGCAAGTTCTCGATTGAGGAGACTACTCTCTATCTGCAAGTTTTGCTGGAACTTCGCGCGACGATCAACATCTTGCCATCTTATGAGATAGAAGGTCATACGTACACTTCGCAGGCTACGGAGAGTGAAGCAGGTATTGTATTGGAGATAGCAGAGCCTAAAACCCTTCCGGAGCCGATTATCGTTTGTTTCAAAGGAGATGCTGTACGCAACAACAATTATGCACTGCCGAACGGCGGTTTCGAGGGTGCATGGACCAATAACGAGCCTGCCGGGTGGCATTCGTTCGGTACGGCTACCGGAAAGTTTGCCAACCTTGTAAAAGGAAATACAGAGCAGTTTGTTCAGTCAAACGAAGTGCGTCCTGGTTCCAATGGCCAGCATAGTGCTGTGTTGTCTTCTAAATATATATTCGGTGTGAATGCTAACGGCAACTGCACCAATGGTCAAATCTATGCAGGTTCTTATGATGCTTCTTTAGCAAGCGCCAACTACAATTTCTCCGACCCGGATAGCGCATTCAATACGCCGTTCCATGGACGTCCGGACTCCATCGTTTTCTGGGCTAAGTATATCCCCGCTGATCGCAATGCATCTAATGCGGCTAACCAGGCTCGTCTGAATGCCGTCATCACTACGGACGCCCGTTATCAGGATCCGGAGGACGATCCTGCCAAATACAACGATGTACATCTCGCTGCCGGTTTTGTGAATTACTCGGCAACTGCCGATTTCGGATGGCAACGTATCTCTGTGCCTTTCGTATATGATCCGGCAAACTTGGACAAAGAGCCGGCATATATCCTCACCACTTTCACTACGAACAAGGTTCCCGGTGGTGGTGCCGGAACGAGTAATCAACGGGACGTGGTATATCTGGACGATGCTGAGTTGATCTATAACAATCATCTTCTCTCTCTTACCCTCGGCAGTGATGAGATCGCTTTTGAAGGCGAGTCCTATAAGATTAATGACACCTATTGCGATTCCTGCGGTATTTTTGAAGGCGTAGTAGATGGCGTTTCGGCTCAGTCGTTCTTCGCTTATGATGCACTCCATAAATGTGTATTCGTATATGTAATCGCCGATGACTATGCTCAGTCCGGCAAATACACGGTATATCGTATAGATTATACGGACACGAATGCTGATGGAACCTCGCTGGATCCCAAAGTACCGGAAGAGCAAGGTATCGAAGAAATTATTACTCACGAAGCGCGCTTCGAGAAGGTGCTGATCAACGGTCAGTTCTTGATCCGCTCCAACGACGCATGGTACAATGCTTCCGGCGTGCGCGTTAAATAAAAATCAATAGAATAGTGAAACGTTTAATTCTTTCAATACTGCCGTTATTGGTAGGCTGCGCACTCTCTGCGCAGACCTACCACGACGGCGTTTGGTATTCGCTCTATGACGAAGAAGGTTTTGAGCTGAACACCATCTCCCACAAAGAGTTGACGCTCTTTGCCCCTACTAACGGATCGTTCACGTTCGTCTCAACCTACAACAAACTGGCCGTGAATGTGTTCCCAAAATGTAAAACGTATGTTTATGAGTCGGCGAATGGAGGATCATCCTCGTCTCAGATTGGACAAGCTTTGCCTGACGTGGAGATTGCATGGACTTACGGGCATTTCGGTGAGTCCCATAATAATACGCTTACATGTTCTCGGAATATCAATTGGCTAAAATTTGATCGCAGCGCAGGAAATACCCATGTGCATAAGATTCAGTATCTACGGATATCCTTGGCGCAACATATTCTCCTGGCTTCCGGAGATTACGGTACTACTTCGGCTTCTTATGACTTCGGCGAGCAGAACGTGCTCTCTACCTCTGAGTCTTATCAGGTAAATCTCCGTTCGTTCCTTTCTGCGGGCGATATTACGGTTAGTTCGGCTGATCCGGAAATCTTTCATATAGGTTCGCCGGAGAGTACGGAGCCGATAGTCTATGCGGTTGGCGCTAATGCCTGCGCCTCGGCTAACGGAACGGCTGACGCTGCTTCCTCTGCTTCCTTGGGCAAGATTGACAACTATGCTTTCCCGGTTTATTTTACTCCGAAGGAAGGAGTTGCATATTCGAGCGTCATCACGATCACCGATGGCGTATCTACGGCTACTATTACCCTTTCCGGTACCGGACGTAAGTTGGATCAGACAATTACCTGGGATCCGGAGACAACTCTCCTCTCCAGTGAATCTATCGCTCCTGCAACGGCTTCTTCTGAACTGGAGGTGACCTATACTTTTGCTCCGGAAGGCATCGTAGATTTTGCAGACGGAGTCTTCTCTATTCTCAAGGATGGCGAGGTGACTATCTCCGCAGCGCAAAGTGGTAATGAGATCTATAACGCAGCTGAATCCGTAGCTAAGACCTTTACAATCTTCCCTGCGGTGACATACAACACGTACGAGGCATCAATCTGCGAGGGTGAGGCATATATCGATGCGCATTTCGGCGTCCTGACCGAGGAGGGGCTTTACACGGATACGATTCCTAATGCTTTTGGCGGTGATTCGATCATCAGTCTGAGCCTGTATATACATCCGCTCTTTGCTTCGGAGGAGACGTCCTCCCATTATCTTGGTTTGGCCAGCGAATGGCAAGGTGTGGACCTGAGTCTCCTTCCGCTGGGCGACACTACACTCGTAGCGGCTTATAGCTCTGCTTACGGATGTGACTCTACCTACACGCTTCACATGTCGGTGCTGCCGAATCCGACTGTTTTTGGCGCTGATACCTTGGATGTCTGTGATGGCGATTCGGTATTCTTCCATGGGCGCAAATATACGACTGATGCAGTAGATACCATTCTCTTGGAAGAGAAGAATATCTTCGGCGGAGATTCGATCGTTGTGCTCGTAGTGAATACTCATCCATTGTATCTTGACGAGGCGGAGCAGACGATCATGGTAGGCGATACTACGCCATGGCAAGGAATAGACCTCAGTTTCCTTCCGCTTGGCGATACCACTCTCGTGGCGGCTTATAGCTCTGCTTATGGATGTGACTCCGTTTATACGCTCCATTTGTCGGTTATACCGAGACCTACCACTTACGGCAATGACACTTTGTTGGTATGCGCCGGAGAGAAGGTTGAGTATAACGGTAAGACGTACAAGCGTTCGACTCAGGAAGAAGTCGTGCTCCCGGGGGCGAATATCTATAGTGGCGATTCTATCGTCTCGCTTGTGGTGACTGTACTTCCGGCAATGCGCGTGAAGAGTTCGCTGACCATCACGGAGGGAACCGAAGAAGTATGGCAGGATATAGACCTCAGTCTCTTCCCCGCGGGTGACACGACGCTGACGGTTACCTATCCTACGATCCATGGTTGTGACTCGACCTTCATCCTCAACCTGACGGTGATTGTCGCAACGCCGACCGGCATCCATGATGTACAAGAAAAGGCTCGCGCGGCGGAGAAATTCTTCCTTAACGGGCAACTCTATATCCGCAAGGACGAGCGGTTATACACCCCGCAAGGCGCCTTGATTGAGACGAAGAAAGAGGACTAACGAAAAAGAAGCGGCCGTTGAGGTCGCTTCTTCTTTTATGCTTTGTGCAAAGCCTTCTTTTTAATTTTCTACTTCAATCGCCGCACATTTTTTCGCCAAGTACGCGCGCTCTTCTTCGTTCAGCAGCGGAGAGATTTCTTTATATACCCGTACATGGTACGCGTTGAGCCAATCGATCTCGTCTTCGGTCATCAGACTCATCTCGATTAGACTCGTGTTGTAGAAACACAGTGTCAGGGTCTCGAAAGTCAACCACTCATCTTCGGTGGTAGTCGCTTTCGTCTGCTTAGCCGGAATCACCGTGATCAGGTTCTCCGTGCGGATACCCCATTTATCGGTACGATAAATTCCCGGTTCATCGGAGATGATATGGCCTACCTCCAAGGCCGTCGGGTTATTGTCCGTACGTACGTTCTGCGGCCCTTCGTGGCAACCTAAAAAATGTCCTACACCATGCCCCGTTCCGTGACCGTAGGTGATACCCGCTGCCCACATATACTGCTTGGCCAAAGCATCCAATTGGTTACCTCTCGTTCCTCTCGGGAAACGAGCTGTTGCTAAAGCAATATGACCTTTCAGCACATAAGTATAGTCCAATTTTGCCTGCTGCGGAATGCGTCCGCCTAACCATACAGTCCGTGTGATATCCGTCGTACCATCGAGGTACTGACCACCCGAATCCAACAGCAGCATACCTTCGGGTTTTACCACCGCACAATGCTCCGGGGTTGCCGCATAGTGCACAATCGCACCATTGCCTTGATAACCGGCAATCGTACCAAAAGACTCATCGGTAAAGTTCTCTCCCATCGCACGGAATTCGTGCAATTTATCTGCCAGCGTGCACTCCGTCTGGGTCTTACCATCCGCAAATGCTTCCTCTTCGAGCCATTTGAAGAACCGCGTCAAAGCGACAGCATCTTGCCGCATGGCAATCCGTTCGCCTTCCAACTCAACGGCATTCTTCTTGGCCTTGTCAATCAAAATCGGAGACTTGGCTTCGATCTTTTTGCATCCCTCCGGAATGGCTTCATACAAGGCTTCATTCACCCGTGCTCCATCATATAGGATCGTACCGCTCAGGCCCTTGATATAGTCAAACACGGCCTCGTATGGATTTATGTCTATATTGTTGAAATCCAAGTAGTTCTGCGCGGGAGAATCAATCTTATTGGCGTCCACAAACAGCGTACATTTATCCGCTTCGAGCACCGCATATGCGATCACTACCGGGTTGTACTCCACATCTTTTCCGCGGATGTTCAGCAGCCATGCTATCTCATCCAATGCACTGATGATCATAGCATCTGCTTTCTTCTTGGCCAACTGTTCCCGCATGCGTGCCAATTTGCTCTCTACGCTCTCACCGGCAAAATCGGCAGAGTAGGGGTATAACTTGTTTTGTGGTATTGCCGGACGACCTTCGGTCCAGATCGGCTTGATAAGGTCGATACTCTTTAGCGCGATCTTCTCTTTCCATTCCGCGAAATCATTCACGCTGAACATCTCAGGATTCACACCCACTGCACCTTGCACGTTGTCGGCCAACCAATCCACGATCTTCGGACAGTCCACATCGCTCTCGCGCATTAGTTCAATGGTAGAACCCTCCAACTCAATGCCGGCTTGAAGATAGTATCGGCTGTCAGTCCAAAGCAAAGCTTTTTCCATCGTTACAACCATGGTTCCGCTCTCGCCGTTAAAACCACTCAACCATTGCATCTCGTACCAGTGCGAGGCCATATATTCACTCGCATGGGGGTCATTCCCCGGCACTACATAGGCCGCCAAACCTGCTTTTCCCATCTGTCCGCGTAATGCGGCTAAACGTTCTAAAACTGTCATAAAAATCGAATTTTGCGCTGCAAAGGTACAACTTTTTTTTGAAATCTGCAAGAAAAATTTGCATATGTGCGATTTTTTTTGTACCTTTGCACGATTTTTTGATAGTATGGACGAGAATGGGCTCATATTTCGGTGTTTTGCCAGCGGTAGTAGTGGTAACTGCTACTACCTCGGCACGCGTCGTCAGGGTATCCTGATCGATGCCGGCATCTCCGCGCGCCAGATACAGAAATGTCTGCGCGAGATGGGGCTCGATTTTCAAAATATCATGGGCGTGCTGATCACGCACGATCATGCGGATCATATCCGCGCGGTAGGCACGTTGGGCGAACGCGTCAAGCTGCCCATCTATACCACTGCGGAGATCCACGAAGGTATCGATCGGAACTACGGTGTGCGGGAGAAACTGCGTACGAGCCGTCGTTATTTTGAGCGGGGAGTGGAGTGGGAGCTCTTCGGTATGAAGATCAACACTTTCCATATCGAGCATGACTCTACTGACTGTCTCGGCTATTGCATCGATTTTCAAGGGCAGCGCTTTGTGCTCATGACCGACTGTGGATCGGTGAACGAAGAGATGGAAGCGTATATCCGTACGGCGAACCATCTGGTGATCGAAGCGAACCATGATGAGCATATGCTCCTCAATGGTCCATATCCCACTTATCTCAAAGAGCGTATCCTCTCGCCGCGCGGACATCAGTCCAACGATGTGTGTGGAGAGCTGCTGGAGCGCAATTGGCATCCTGACTTGCGTAACGTCTGGCTCTGTCACCTCTCGCTGGAGAATAATGATCCCGAGGTAGCATACCATACAGTTGCTTCGTATCTCGAAGAGATAGACATCATCCCCGGACAGGAGATATTCCTCAAAGCGCTCGAGCGAACCACCCCGAGTCCGGTTTATGAATTGAATAATCAAATGATTGCTGAGTAATGGAACGTCTTGTCATTATTCCTACTTACAACGAAAAAGAGAATATCGAGGCCATCATCACCGCGGTGATGGAGTTGCCCATCGAGTTCAACGTGCTCGTCATCGATGACGGTTCGCCCGACGGCACAGCTGCTATCGTCAAGTCCCTCATGGCGGGTAAATTTAAAAACCGCCTCTTCCTCGTCGAGCGTTCCGGCAAACTGGGGCTCGGCACCGCCTATATATGCGGTTTCAAATGGGCCATCGAGCATAAAGCCGATTATATCTTCGAGATGGATGCTGACTTCAGCCATAATCCGCAGGACTTGCTCAAACTCTATGACGCCTGTGCGAACCAAGGCGCGGATCTGGCCATCGGTAGCCGTTATGTGACGGGCGTGAATGTGGTTAACTGGCCTATGGGACGCGTACTCATGTCTTATTTCGCTTCGAAATACGTACGCACTGTCCTATGCGTCAACATTCATGACACCACTGCCGGTTTTGTGGCCTACAAGCGCCATACGCTCGAGACGATGGAGCTCGATAAGATCCGTTTCAAAGGTTATGCCTTCCAGATCGAGATGAAGTTCACCGCGCATAAATGCGGGGCAAAGATCATCGAAGTGCCCATTGTTTTTGTCAACCGTGTCCTCGGTACATCCAAGATGTCCGGCGGTATCTTCTCCGAAGCCCTCTTTGGCGTGATCAAACTCAAAATGTCCTCTTGGTTTAGAAAATATCCTAAGTTATGACTTTAGAACAACATATCTCTTTATTGGCCAAAGCAGCTGTCAAGGCGCTATATAACGTCGATGCTGATGATGAGCAAATCTCCTTGCAAAAAACCCGCCCGGAGTTCGAAGGAAACATCACCCTCGTGGTCTTTCCTTTTGTCAAACTTGCCCGCAAAGCGCCGGCTCAAGTGGCGGCTGAGATAGGCGAGGAACTTCTCAAGAATGAACTCGTTGCTAAATATAATGCGGTACAAGGATTCCTCAATCTTGTCATCGATGATGCCTTCTGGATCAAGCAACTTGAAGCTATCGATGCAGAGGCTAATTATGGTCAGCAGCCGAATCGTGACAAACTCATGATGGTGGAGTATTCTTCGCCGAACACTAACAAACCCCTTCACCTTGGGCATGTTCGCAATAATTTACTCGGTTATTCCATTGCACGTATCCAAGAGGCGAACGGATGGAAAGTGGTCAAGACCAACATCGTCAATGACCGCGGAATTCATATCTGCAAGTCCATGCTCGCATGGCTCAAATACGGTAACGGCGAGACCCCTGAGACTAGCGGTAAGAAAGGTGATCACCTGATCGGTGACTACTACGTTCGTTTCGACAAAGAGTACAAAGCACAGATTGCCGAACTCATGGCCAAAGGCCTTGATGAAGAGACTGCGAAACGCGAAGCACCGCTCATGCTCGAGGCACAAGACATGCTCCGCAAATGGGAAGCCAATGACCCCGAAGTACGGGCACTATGGGCTCGTATGAACGAATGGGTCTATGCCGGTTTTGACGAGACCTACCGTCGCATGGGCGTGTCGTTCGATAAGATCTACTACGAGTCCAACACTTACCTCGAGGGTAAATCCGAAGTGGAGAAAGGACTTGCTTCCGGTGCGTTCTATCGCCGCGAAGACGGTTCCGTATGGGCGGACCTCACCAAGGACGGTTTGGACGAGAAACTGCTGCTTCGTTCCGATGGCACTTCCGTCTATATGACCCAGGATATCGGCACCGCAAAACTGCGTTTTCAGGATTATCCCATCGACAAAATGGTCTACGTCGTAGGTAACGAACAGGAGTACCACTTCAAGGTGCTGTCTATCTTACTCGATCGTCTCGGTTTCCCATTCGGAAAGGAATTAGTGCACTTCAGTTACGGTATGGTCGAACTGCCTAACGGTAAGATGAAATCCCGTGAAGGAACGGTAGTCGATGCCGATGATTTGATGGATAAGATGGTCGAAGATGCTCGCGAGATCTCCAAAGACAAGGTAAATACCTTGCAGGGTATCACAGAAGACGAAGCCAACGAGATTGCCCGTAAGGTTGGTCTCGGTGCACTCAAATACTTCATTCTCAAGGTTGATCCGCGTAAGAACATGCTCTTCAACCCTGCAGAATCCATAGACTTCAACGGAAATACAGGACCCTTCATCCAATACACTTACGCGCGTATTCAGTCCGTCCTCCGCAAAGCGGATCCTCGAGATCTCGACATCTCGACATCTCGACATCTCGAAGAAAAAGAGCTCGCGCTCATCCAGCGCCTTTGCGAGTATCCGGCTGTTGTTCGTAATGCCGGAGATAACTTCTCCCCCGCGGTCATCTGCAACTACGCATATGACTTGGCGTGCGACTTCAACTCGTTCTATCACGATCTTAGTATCTTGAATGAACCCGATGCTGCCAAACGAGCGCTCCGTTTACTGCTCGCTAAGAACGTGGCTAAAGTGCTGGCTTCTGCGATGTCACTCCTTGGGATTGAGATGCCGGAACGCATGTGATCATGCTCAAAAAACTGCTGATACCAATTGCCGCGCTGACGCTCGTCGGGTGTGCAAATAGAGGATCCGGACCGCAAGGCGGGCCCAAAGACTCTATTCCTCCCGTTGCCGTCAGATCGCTTCCTGAGAACGGTTCGGTTGCCTTCCATGACGACCGGATCGAGATTTATTTCAATGAGTATCTGCAGTTGGATAATATCAGCCAGAATCTACTCATGTCGCCCCCTCAGCAACATCCGCCTGAGGTTAAAGCACGCGGAAAAAGAGTGCTTGTCCAGTTTGTGGACTCCCTCCGAGATAGCACAACTTACACCATCGATTTTGGAAATGCGATATGCGACTTCACGGAGAAAAATCCCTTCGTGCATTATACCTTCTCCTTCTCTACCGGCGATATTATTGATACGCTGGAGGCTTTCGGACGTGTTTATGATGCAGAGAACCTTAATCCGGTAGAGAATATCCTCGTCGGAATCCAAGACGATCTGTCCGACTCGGCCTTCACGTCTGCTCCTCTTTTACGTATTGCAAAAACCAATGCCGACGGACTCTATTACATCGGTAATATGCGGCAGGGAACATACCGTCTCTATGCGCTGGAGGATATCAGTCACGATTATCGCCTCACGCTCGGAGAAGCGTTTGCTTTTGCAGATTCTACTATCGTTCCGGATACCGTCGAGCAGAATCCCCTCCTCTTGTTCAAAGAGCAGCAACAGCGCCTTTATATGGCTAAATCCCAGCGGGATAAGCAGCATTGGGTGCATGTCCTCTTCTCGGCAGCACCGGATAGTCTGCCCCGATTCCGTCCCCTTTCCGATAGCGTTCGTATCCATACCGCCTATTCACCGCATGGCGATACTGTCACGGTCTGGTTGTTGGATAGTACCTCTATCGCGCAAGACTCCATCTATCTCGAGGTATGCTATCGGGCTACCGACAGCCTCTATCACCTCGAATGGGTCACCGATACCATCCGTGCTATCTGGCGTGCCCCCAAATTGTCCGCCAAGGCACTCAAGGCGCTTCAGAAAAAGAACCGCAACCGTCGATTGGAACTCAAATCCAATGCCCGGAATAACTTCGAACTCTTTGATACCCTTCGGGTTACCTGCACTACACCGCTCGTGTCCGTCGAACGGGACTCAATCCATCTTTTTGAACGCGTGGATTCCATCCTCAAACCCTTGCCGTTTACCCTTGCGCCCTTTGATTCTCTTACGCAACAACTGACCATCCATGCATCTTTCCAGCCCGGCAAGATCTACGAACTGCATCTCGATAGTGCTGCTCTGCATGATGTCTACGGCATCTCGCATAAGGCGCAGAAAATGAACCTCACCGTCAAAAAACTTGAGGATTATTCCACACTGCGCGTCACGCTCAATCCATACCTCCCTGATGCTCGGATCCAGGTGCTTAATGCGCAAGATAAAGTAGTACGCGAGCTGCCTGCAGACCCTGCCGGAACATTCTTCCGCTATCTCAAGCCAGAGACTTATTACCTTCGCCTCTATCGTGATACCAACTTAGACGGACAATGGACCACCGGCGAGTGGAAATCCAAACGCCAACCCGAACCTGTCTATTACTATCCCGAGAAGATACAAACCAAGTCCAACTGGGATTTTGAGGAGGAATGGAATTACCTTGTCGTGCCGCAGATGGAAGCCAAACCGGCTGAACTCATCAAGGCTGCCGCTAAAAAGAAATAATGCGCACCAAACTCTTTGATTATAGTTTTCTCGCTTTCGGCTTACTCATCCAAGTCGTCACGTATCTGATTACCATTCTCCATTCGCCACTCGCCCTTTCACCATTAAGCCTGATCTCAGGCTGTTTCGGCGTCTGCTCTGTCTGTTTGGCTGCCCAAGGCAAGATCCTCACGTATCTCTTCGGCTTTGCACAAGTGATCACCTATACCTACCTCTGCTATACCCAGCGTTTTTATGCAGAGATCAGCATCAATGCCTATTATTTCCTCACGATGATATATGGCGTTTATGCTTGGAAAAATCGCTTGCAGTCCGATACCCAAACCGTCATCACCCGCCGTCTCTCACTGCGCGTCGCCTTGCTTTTAGGCATCGCTACGCTGATCGGATCGGCACTCGTAGGGTGGGGACTCGCTGCCTTCACAGATGATACCCAACCTTACCTCGATGCCTATACGACAGTACCTGCACTTGTGGCGCAGGTACTCATGATTCTTGTCTTTCGCGAGCATTGGTTCATATGGCTCGCGGTGGATGTCCTCAGTGTCATCCTCTGGCTCCGTGCCGGGGACTATTGTATGGCCGCACAATATGCTTTCTGGTGCGCAAACTGCCTCTACGGTCTTCACCGCTGGCGTTCATTAGGCATTTCTAAGGTATAAAGAATAGCTTCCAACTGCCGCATGGCATTCCGCTTCTTCTGTCCGGCTGCATACAGAAAAACTTCCGCGGTCACTACACGACTGTTCACCTGATCCAGACGGGTCAAACTCACAAACGGACCACCCATCGCTTCGCCGTCCAGGATCTTCCAAAGGCCCCTCGTCTCCATTCCGTAGAAACCGCCTACCGTATCCCGCAAAGCCGATACACTGCGCGTCACGGGCGGAAAATGCTTGTACTCCGTCCCCATATGACTACCTTCAACCTGCGCTGTTACTAGCTGACCCAATACTGCATTGCGCATACCTATAATTGCCTCATTACCAAACTGTTCCTGCGCATTAAACGGATAACTATACACCACGATGTCTTTTCGCATCGGCCCCTTGTTATTGCAGCACCATACCACGTCCACAGAATCACTTTCCACTTTCCATTTTCCACTTTCCACTAAGACGAAGTCTTCAGGTATCAGCATATCATACCCCTGCTTGTTCAGCTTCGCGCGCGCGTCTTTATTCGTATTCGCACGATAGAAACGAATCTGACGAGCTAACTCTTCACGTACAAACCATTCCCGTATCGTTTCGCCATTCTCCTTCCAATAATTCAAAAAAGCTTCCTCACTCGGTGATTGAACACGAAGCATCGCCTGCGGTTTCGACCATACGTCGCGTGACTTGTTAGCCTTGGTCTGCGTGTACTTATGCTCGTTGATATCTACAATCAGGATATTACGACTCGACTTGAATAAGTCATCGAATTGACCCGGCGTCACATGCGTCGTCGTGAAGATCGCTTCCATCTGTGGCAAACCGTACATGTCCGCGCCCATAGTCTCGCATACTGCATTCTTCACATGCTCATTGCTCACTACCAGACATTCGTAAATACTGCCCGTCGCTGAAGTTAATAAACGCTCGTTGCCCTTTCCGCAACCCATCAATACAAGCGCATAAAATGCGTAAAACAGAACTTTTTTCATAGATATTCTTGATTTTGCGTGCAAAATTACTAAAAAAAATTGAATTGTACAAAAAATCTATCTGAAAATTTGTGTATTTCACATTTTTTTACTAATTTTGCAACCGATTAACTAAAGAACCACATAGATTACTATGACACTTTCAACCGAATTTGTTTTTTTAACCAACGAAATTGAGGGCTTTAAACTCTGTCGCGAGACACGTGCACAGTATATGACTACAGCCCTCCTGTGCTTGGCCGGACATATTGATGTCTTCTATCAGGGTAAGATGATCCGAATTGCCAAAGATGATATCTTCATCCGCGTTCCGCATGCTACGGAACTCGGACCTTATGAGATATCCAAGGATTTTAAGTTCATGCAGATCTCCATCCCGGTTGACCTGTTTGATGAGCTCATGTTCGATCATATGCGTGTGGAGCCTAACTGGTGGCAGAAGCTTGAGTACCTCAAAGCAAACCCGATCTTCCACCTCAGTAAGGTGTCTATCGATTTCTGTATCACCTATTTCCACCTCCTGACCCTCCAACTGCAAGATCATCAGTCCGATTATAGACGGCAGATAATGATGCTCATCGCTCGGGCTACGACGATGGAGATGCTCAATTATCTGGATAAGATGGTTACTTTTAGCGATGCAGAGCAGAGAAAATCAGTCAACTCCAGCGATTATATCTTCCGTACCTTTACCCAGATGCTGCGCGAACATCCGCACCAGCGTGAAGTACAGTGGTATGCACAAGAACTCAGCATTACGCCCAAATATCTTTCCGAGATCTGTAAGGAGCGAAGCGGCAAGTCCGCCAGCGAGTGGATCGCAGAGGTTACCATTACGGAACTCAAACATTATCTGCGTAATACTACGCTCCCTATTCATGAAGTGGCAAAAATAATGGAGTTCCCCAATGCTTCTTTCTTCTGCCAATATACCAAGAAACATACGGGACTTACCCCCAATCATTTCCGCAAAGAGAAAGAGCAATAAACAAAAAATCCTCCGCGTTACATGATGTGACCCCAAAAAGTTGGACGGATTATTAAATCTATTTGACTTGATTTTGAAAGTGAGTTCGGTATTGCACCGGGCTCATTTTCAGTTTTAGTTTGATACGTTCGTTGTTGTAGTACCGGATATACT
>Ga0256404_1008504_pt1 | contig 15372 bp, 26 predicted proteins | sample RumenRJG_01DNA_FD_185990 | JGI IMG/M metagenome (GOLD analysis project Ga0256404, IMG submission 185990) | Bovine rumen microbial communities from Lethbridge, Alberta, Canada - RJG_01 | ecosystem: Host-associated > Mammals > Digestive system > Stomach > Rumen | place: Canada: Alberta | collected...
ATGTTACAAAAATGTTACAGAATTATTACAAAATTGTAATATAAAAATTTCAAAATACTATTGACATGACCATAACTTAGGTGTATAATGACCATAGTTAAGGGAAAGGGTTGATAATATGAAATCTAAAAATGATTATATAAGTAATTTCAGATGTTATTATTTTGATGATACATTTCAAGATATTTTTGATGAATTTGTTTATGAATTAAGTCAATTAGATTTAAGTGATAAATCATTAAATAATATATTTGATATATTTATAAAAGATACTAGAATATATTTTGATAAAGTATCAGAAAAAAGATTTTCAATACAAGATATTGAGAATGTAATAGAACATAGTGTTTGTGATTATGATTGTTTAGTAGAAAAATTAAACATAATGATGTATCCTGAAGAATTTGAAAAGATGAAATTGGAGAGTGATAAAAAAATGTGTAACAAAGCAGATAACAGTTGTAGAGAAGAAAAAAAGAGGTTGTAAAGGTTGTTATTATGATTTTAATTGTAAAGAATTACTTAATAAATATTTTATATTTTATACATTGTCACCAAGTGATTTAAGAAAAATTGGTGATATAATAAAGAAAATTATTATAAGTAAATATTATTGTAAAATTGATTGTATTTTATTTAGAAATGAAGAAATCGTATTAGAAGTTAGCGTTTCAGGTTTATGTTTAAATATAAGTTTTAATATAAAATGTTTATTAGAATTAGAACTGAATAAAGATTATATATTAAATTGTGTAGATTATGCAATATTAAATTATTACAGAAAGGACTAAAATAATGAAGGATGTTGAACTTGCAATATTACTAGATGTAATATTTTCAAATAGTACAAAAGAAAATTTATCAAATATACATAATAATCTAATAACAATTATAAATGAAAGATATAAGAATAGATTGAAAGAATTATCTCACACTATTTGAGGGGTGAGAAAATGGAACAAATAGAAATGACATTCATAGTAATTGAAGCTATATCAATTATTGTAGAAATAGGATTGCAAATATATCAAATTAAATCATCAAATAAAATGGAACAAAATATTTTAAATAAAATTCAAAAATAAATATTGTCAAATTTTGTCGCTTATGTTAGTATTAAATAAAGAACATACTAAAGAATGGAGGTGATAAAATATGCAAGAACTTATTACAATGATACTAAATAATGGAATTGGTGTAGTATGTGTAGCTTATTTAATATACTTTCAAAGCACAACCATGAAAAAGATTTCTGAAAATCAAGAGAAAAACAACGAACTTTTACAAATGATGACTAACCGACTTGAAAATTTAGAAAGAAAATTTGACAAGTAGAAAGGGGTAGCAAATGAAAAAAGGTATTGATGTTAGCCACTATCAAAAAAAGATAGACTGGGCAAAAGCAAAAAAGGTTGTAGAATTTAGTATTTTGAAAATTGGTGAGGGTAGATACTCAAATCAAAAAGATGAATATTTTGAAAGAAATTACTCAGAGTGTAAAAGGTTAGGTATTCCTGTAGGTGTATATTCTTATGCGTATGCACAAAGTGTAGCAGAAGCAAAAGAAGAGGCTAAAAGAGTTATTGAATGGTTAAATGGTAGGGATTTAGATTTACCTGTATATTATGATATGGAAAACGCAAACATGCAAAAATTAGGTAAAAATCAACTAACAGAAATAGCAATAGCATTTTGTCATGAGATAGAAAAAGTTGGTTATTGGGCAGGAATATATGCTAATTTATATTGGTATTCAAATTTATTAGATACTGAAAAATTAAGAAAAATGTTTACTTTATGGATTGCACATGTGGATAATACCTATAATCAAAATAAGTATGATGGTTTATATGATATGTTTCAATATTCCTGGAAAGGTCAAGTTGATGGAATTATAGCAAGTGTTGATATGAATGTTATGTATAGAGATTTAGTGACAGATGTTAGGAATAGCAAAAATGCTACAAATAATATTGTTAGAAAATCTGAAGATGAAATAGTACAAGAAATTATGAAAGGATTATGGGGAAATGGTGAAGAAAGAAAGCAAAAATTACAAAATGCTGGGTATGAATATAACAGTATTCAGTCAAAGGTTAATGAATTTATTAGACAGAATAGCAATAGAAAGAGCAACGAAGAAATTGCAAAAGAGATTGTCGAAAAAGGTAATTGGGGTGTAGGACAAGAAAGAATTGACAATTTAACAAAGGCAGGTTATAATGCTGAGGAAATTCAAAAAATAGTAAACTCTTTAATGAGTAAATAGAAAGGTTGTGTTGTTATGTTAGCAGGTCAAACAATGGTAGATAGTAATAATGTACAAGTTGCATTATTTCCTACAATACGGTTTTTCAATAAGTCAGGGTTGGTATGAAAATTTTTCGCATGATAGTTCAAGATATTATGCTACTGATTTTTTACCATTAAATAGTCAAGGAATTAGAGAATTCAGAGCACCATGTTATGCACCTGTTGACATTCAATTATTATGGAAAGACCCTGTTGAATGTTGTGCATTATGGCAATCAGTAAATCAAGTACATTTTGCTGATGGTTCAATAGATTATTTAGGTATTATTGTTTATCATGATAATAATATTACCAATGGTACATATGCAAATGTTGGTGATGTTATATCTCAAGGTCAAATATTCAATCATTCAGGAACTGGTGGAAATGTAACAGGTGACCATGTGCATATAGAAACAGGTAAAGGTCAAGTAAATTTATCACAGTATAGATATCATTTTTTAGATACTACAGATTGTAAAAGAATAGTACCTGATAAAGCATTATTTGTAAATGATACAATAGTTACACCATACCCTAGATATGATTGGACTGAATATGATGGAGGAATAACACCACCAACACCGCCTACACCAATAGTATTAAAAAAGTCAAAATTTCCATGGGTATTATATGCTAGAAAATTAAGAAATAAAAAATTTTAAAAAATATTTGACATAATTAAAATGTTATGGTAATAATATAAGTATAGAATATTTTAAAAGGAGGGTTCAAAATGAAATTATCAAAGCAAGAACTAAAACAAAGAATATCTGATAGTATTAAAGATAACGATGAATTGGTTATTTCACTATTAGAAGATGTTGAAGACAGTATGTCAGAGGGTTCAAACGATGATGTACAAATGGAAACACTTAAGAAAGAAAAAGAAGAACTTGAGTGGAAATATAACGACATTAAAACAAGATACAAAGAAAGATTTTTAGCAGGAGTTGATGAAATAAAAGAAAACCCTGAGGAAAAAATCGATGAAGTAGAAGAAAAAGAAGTTGTTGATATTAAAGATATTTAAAAGAGGGGGAATGAAAAATGGGAACAAGAACATTAAAAGTAACTAATAATGAAGAATTATTAAGTTTTATAATCAATCAAACACCTGAGTTGCAAGAGTTAGACTTGCCAGTTCAAGGTGAAGGTACTAAAAAGTACGGTGAAATAATCATGAATAATGATAGATATAAAAACGCATTTATTAATACAATGAATTTAATAGGTTTAACACTTATTAAAAGAAACGAATGGGAGAATCCATGGGAAAGTTTTGCTAATCGTGGAACTTTAAAATATGGTCAACAAATTAGAGAAATGATACAAGATTTAGCTAAAGTGTTTGATTATAATAAAGAGTATAATAACAAAACAAAATTTTTAGAAAGTTTTGTACCTGATGTATTAACATATGTACACGAAGTAAATTTCCAAAAAGTTTATGCTACATCTATCAATGAAGCTGAACTAACTATGGCTTTTGACAGTGAAGATGGTTTATTAGATTTTATGACAGATACTACTGGAAATCTTTACGAAACATTTAAATATGATAAATATCAAGTAGATAAATACATGTTAGCAAGAAGATTTTTACAAGGTACTGTTACAGCTGTTCAAATTGAAAATTTTGAAGATTTAACACCTAGACAAATTTTAACAAAAATGAAATCATATTCAAATAAAATGACATTTAGAAAACCATTTTACAATCCAGCTGGAATAAGAAAAGCTACATCACATGCAAAACAAATTACAATGTTAGATACAGATGGAGAGGCAGAATATACTACAGATGTAATAGCACAATCTTATTTTAGAAATGAAGCTGAACTAAAAACAAATTTAGCTTTAATAGATGGTTATAATGAATTTGATGAAGCAAGATTAGCTGAACTTCTAGAAGATGATTTTGTACCATTTACTGAAGCAGAAAAAGAACAACTTTCAAACGTTGTAGGTAATATTATATCTGATAAATGGTTTATGGACTTTTATAAATCATTAGATACTGGAAATTCAGACGGTAAAAAACAAATTGAATTTATAAATCCAACAACACTTGAAAGAAATGTATTTTTACATGTACACATGGTATTATCAACAAGTCCATTTGAAAATGCTATAGTATTCGTAAAAAATACACCATCTATCACATCAGTAACAGTTAGTCCATCTGAGCTAACAACATCAGCAGGTCAAACTGTAAAATTAAACGCTACAGTAGTAGCTACAGGTATGGCAAATAAAGCGGTTCAATGGTCAGTTGAAGATAGTGATGGAGATACTGAAACTGCTAAAGTTACAGTTGACCAAAGAGGAAATGTAACAATACCTGCGGGTTATGAAAGCGAAAACCCTGTAGTAATTAGAGCTACAAGTATATATGATGATACAAAATACGGTGAGGCTTCAATAACTGTATTATAAGACTAAACGGAGAGGCTTAGACCTCTCTTTTTTAGTAGAAAGGAGTAACGAATGAAAACTAAATTGATAAATTCTCAGATGACTAATTTTAAAACTTATTTGATGTATAAACAACAATGTGAAATGACTGCTGAAAACGTTTTTCAAATTGATGACTTGCCTGAAGATTGTGTAATAGATATGTCATATGTTAATAGTCAATTATTGACTAATGGTAGTATTGCATGGTTTGTAGATGAAGAAATGGGATTGTTAGCACTTCCTTATATTTCAATGAGTGGGTTTGATGTATATGGTCGACCTGTTAGAATTCAAGTTATAGGTCAAAATGGTTATAGTAGAATTTTAAAGCGTGGCGAATTTGTAATAATGTATGATAATAGTAAAAGAATACCATTAAAAACACACATAGTACAATATGCTGAAAGATTAGCTTTAGCACAAAGAACTATTGATATAAATATAGCACAACAAAAAACACCTAGAATATGGAAAACATCAACTAATAAAGTAGCTTCTATAAAAGCATTAATAAATAATATAGACGGTTGTGAAAATGAGGTTTTAGGTTTTGATGATTTAGAAACAGATGAAGGAATTGAGTGTATATTACAACCAGCTCCATTTGTAGCTGATAGTGTTAGCGAACAAAAAGAAAAATTATGGAATGAATTTTTACGATTAGTTGGTGTAGCTAATTTAACAGTACAGAAAAAAGAAAGAAATATCAGAGATGAAGTTGTTGCTAGTCAAGGTGGAACAATAGCAGGTAGATTTAACAGATATACACCTAGAGCACAAGCTATAAAAGAAATAAAAGAAAAATTTGGAATAGAACTTACATTAAAATATTATGATGGTATGCCATCATCAAATGAGAAAGAGGGTGAAGAAGATGTTTATACCAATGATAATGCCAATGATACCAACATGGAATGAAAAACCACCAACACTATATAGTATATTAGAAAGTATAGTAAATTTTGACAAAGAAGATAAAACAAAGATAAAAGACTTAGCAAAAGTAGGTAGAAGCACAATTTTCAATTTCACCTACCCACTTTCAAATAAAGTTGTCAAAGAAGATTTTGAATGTATGATATTAAATCATTTTATAATGCGTAGAATAGGGTTTGAAACTGTAACAGCTTTTAGAATACAATTAAATGTAAAACTAAACGAAATAATGCCAATGTACAATAAAATGTTTGATATGCTAGATGGTTGGGACATTTTCAACGATGGTGAAGTTGTTACAAGAGATGTAGAAGATGAAAGAAATATAACAAGTACAAGTGAAAGTTCAAATGATACAATAAATTCATCAACTAACACCATAACAAACGAAGCTGAAACATCAGGTACTAATATCTCAGATAACAGAAATTCAGATACACCACAAAATAGACTTTCAGAAGTTCGTAGTGGTGAGTATGTAGATAACTACGGTTATAAACAAGATACATCAAGTTCTGAAGATAGTTCAACTAATGTAGGAACATCAGACAGTACTAATAATAGTACATCAAGTTCTGAAGATAATACCGAAAATAAAGGAAAAATAAAAGAGAAAACAGTTCGTACACCTAGTGACAAATTAAAAATATATCAAGATTTTATTGAAAATAGACAAAATATATATACTATGATATTTAAGGACTTAGAAGACTTATTTTATCAATTAGTATAAGAAAGAGAGGTAATTAATATATGAATGAATACAAATATACTCCAATTAAAATGACACCATTTAAATGGTTTGTTTTGGAAAATTTTCCATTTATTGAGGAAGATTTTGACAGTTTAACACCTTATGGTTTATGGTGTAAATTAAAAGAAGATTTTGACAAAGTAGCAAATAAAACAAATGAAATGGGAACACAAGTTGAAAGTTTTACAAATGCTTTTATACAATTAAAAGATTATGTTGATAATTATTTTAAAAATTTAGATGTACAAGAAGAGATCAATAACAAATTAGATGATATGGCACAAGATGGAACTTTACAAGAAATTATAAATGCTTATTTACAATCAAATTGTATATGGGGATTTAATACAATAAATGATATGTTACAAGCTACTAATTTAATAAATGGTAGTAAATGTAGAACATTAGGCTATTATGAAAAAAATGATGGTGGTAGTGGTTTATATTTAATTAGAAATAGAACTTTCGAAGATGTAATTGATAATGGTTATTTACATTTAGTTAGAGAAAATTTAGTTGCAGAATTAATAATTCAAAATGATACTGTAAATGTCAAACAATTTGGTTCAAAAGGAGACGCAGAAACAGACGACACCCAAAAAATACAAAATGCTATAAATTCTAAAGCTAATATAATTATAATAAATAATGGAAATTTCTTAATAACTGATGAAATTTTTATTCCTGATAATAAAGTTATTATTGGAGAAAATTCTATAATATTAAAAGGAACTACAAAAGCTACATTTAAAAATAAAGATTATGACACAAATGTAATAAATAAAAATATTACTTTAAAAAACATTAATATGAAAAATAATGATAATGTTCAAGGTAGTTTTATAAGATTTTATGGTGTTAATAATATTATTTTGGAAAATATTAAATTAAAAAATGACACAGAATTGACACAAGCAAATGATGGTGCTTGGGCAATTTATATTGAAGGAGAAAATGTTAATATAAATAATATTGAAATTGATACGTATAATTTAGGTCTTTGGGGTGATGGTATTCACTTTGGTCATATTTCTAATTTAGAATTGCATAACTTTAATATACAAAGTGGCGACGATTGTATCGCTTTACATTTTCCAAAATCAAGAGAAAATGAAAAATATCAAACATCATCATCAAATATTAATATATCAAATGGTTTTTGTAAAACAAAATCTGCTAGTATTATAAGAGTAGGTGCAAATGACGGAATAAATACAACTGGTACTTCTAACTTATATAACGTTTACAAAAATGTAAAAATTAGTGATATTGTATATTCAAATGGTACTAATAATTCAAAATTAATTAGTTTTGAAGACCAAAGAAGTAATTTAACTGAAAAGCACGATAACATTATTATTACTAATTTAATTTCAAATGATAAACTTACAGGAAATAATAATTTAATACGTTCAAAAGGTTCTGCAGATAACACTAATAATAACTATTTAATTATGATAATATAATTTTTGAAAATATAACTTTAAAAAGTGAACTTAGTCCTTTAATAAATATTTTTGGTGTTAATAATTTAAAAATTAAAGACTGTAATTTTGTTAGAAATAATAATTTATATAACAATACTTCGATAAATATAATTACTGCTAATATTTTAGAATTTAATAACAATAACTTTGATTTTAATAATTCGGGTACAAATATTTCGTTAACTTCTAAAATAATAAAATTATTAAATAATATAATAAAATCAATAACATCAAGTTATACTGCATACAATGTTGAATTCAATTCAGAAAATAGTGACAATGAAATTATAGCTCAAAATAATATAATTATAAATACAACTAGATTTTTAAATTCTAGTACTAATAATTCTTTATCAACTGCATTTATAAAAAATAACTCTTTCAGTAATGTTGATTCTATGTTATCACAAACTTTATTTAATGCTTGTTTAGATAAATCAAATGTTGATAAATATTTTAATGAATTTAATTCTCAAAATGGCGTAACTGCAGATACAACACCTGTTGGAGCTTTAACAACTAAGGTAGGTGGAAAATTATATCATTTGTTATATTCTTATAGTGAAGATATTTAAAGAGAGGTTAAAACCTCTCTTTTATTGTACTATTGTATTATTCAAACTATAATCACCAATATTTGTGTGATTGTGCCATATTGTGACACCATTTATACATATATTATTTATTGTATCTAATGATTTTGATGGTATTTCACCATAACCAATATTTTCACCATCTACTATTTTTATATAATTCCAATAAGTTCTACTATTAAATTCTGGTATTTTTAAAGAATTTACCTTATACCCAAATCTACTGAAATAGTCATCTATGATTTTTAGTTCTTCATCTCTTAATATCATATTATAAAAATCAAATCTTAATGAATATGTTGAAAAACCTACATCACCAACATTAGAACCTGCTGATGTTGATGGTAATAAACTAGCTGAGTAAAAATCACCTATTATACTAGCTACATTTGAAACAACACCAACACCACCACTTGCTATATTCATATTTGTCGCTTTTTTTCCACTTGCACTATTATATGATGATTGCATACCTAACAAATTATTTAATATTTTAGTTGGTTCATTTATAGCATTTTGTGTCAACCAATTTATATATTGGTCATTTGACCAACCGGCAAGTAGGGAATTTACCTAAAGGTATACTTTCATCGTAATTATAAGAACTACCTTTATAATTAAGTGGTGCTATTCTTCCTGATACACCGTGGTGACATAACTAATTGATTAGAGAATTCTATATTATTTCTATCACTAAATAGTTCACCTTTATATATATTACCATTTCCACAATTATTAGTTACAAATAAATAATGATATGGGTAGCATAAGCACTTATTATTTTTAGGTTGATATGATAAATCTTGATATAAATTGTGTATTTCAGTTGTAAAAGTTTTAGGATTGAATGTAAAACCATCTAACTTGTAATATTGTGTAGTCATTTGACCTGTTGCTTCTGTAATTGTAGCAGTATGAGGTTGTAATAAATTACCATCAGGTGGTTCTAAACCTAGAACTGCACTAGGAACTACATAAATACCTTGTACTGCGTCTAATTTACTTTTAGCATTAAGCATAAGTAAAAATCTTTCAAAATCCATAACACCTCTAACATTTTGACTTATTTTAAATCTAAAAATATATGCTTCAGCACCAGTTACTACACCATTCCAAATACTAGCACCACTCATATTAGTATCAGTTTCTAAATCATAAGTACTCATTACTACTATATACGGGTCTTGTAAATATAAACTATCAACAGTAACATTTCTAACTTGATAATTATTACATGCTAAACTTTCATCTATTGTATGCAAACCTATTGTATCATCTGCTACATGTTCTCTTTCAACCCAACATGGTTTTTTTACTAATTTTTCATACCATGTTGACCATTCATCTATTGTAAATGATATTTCACCACAACCATCACTTTTATACTCAACGCTATCAATCCATGCAAAAAACCACTTATTAGAATAATCAGTATTTTGAAAAGCTATATAATTAGATTGTAAACATTGATTATATGGAAAGTGTGTTTTTATTGTACCTTTTTCTCTAATAAATGAATACTTACTATTGGAAGCTACTTGATTAGCTCTACATAATGAAAGCATTTGTGCTTCAGTATAATTTAAAACATTATTATAATTTCTATCTAATTTTATATTTTTACACATTATTATTTGACTGTTTCTCTCTGCCATCTTTCAACCTCTCTTTCATATATTTTATATCTTTCTTCATATCTTCAATCATAACTACTATATTTATTATAGCAAATATACTAAATATTGTAATTACAATTATATCTCTTAAATTCATTATATCACTTCCTTATTGAAAAATCTATAACTTGTTTGAAATCTGTACCACATAAATCATCACTATAAAAAATATTTGTTTCCCTGAATGTATCAATAAATAATTTTTGTAATTTTTTATTTTTGAATGTTGGATTATATATATCTCTTTGCCAATATTTACTAATATTTACAACATCTGAAAATACAATAGTTTTTTCTTTTATATCTGTATATTTAGGGTATATAAACCAACAACTTTTAGGTTCTATTTTATCTTTTAAAAATTCACATATAAATCTAAAACCTTGATATTGAAAAACAAAACGAAATGTCGCCTTGTATTCTTTATAACTTTTTGGTAGATGAGGTTGGGGGGTTGTTTGCCAACCACCCTTATCAATCATTTTTGAAGCATTACCTATTGCCATAGTTTTTCCACCTGAAGCTTGACAATATTCTATTGCTATTTTTACATCGTTTGCTTCATTGTGTATTATTTTAGTCGCAATTTCACCTTGTTTCAATTTTCTAAAAATACTATCTAAGCCCCATGCTTTAAAATACGGACATACTTGAGATATAGAGTTACCTACAAGCCACATTTTAGTTGTACCTCTTTTTCTGTCTATTGTTGAATATAATATCATTAATTTATCAGGTTCATGTGCTATATACGAACCTCTTTCCATAAATTCCTCAAATATAATACTATCAACATCTAAGAATGAAGCACCTGAATAATGTTGTTCAGTAGATAGTGCTAAAACATAACCAATCTTTTCATGTCTTTTTACTTTTCCTGTTGTTTCATCATATATTGCAAAATATACAACTTTTTTCCAAACAGATATACAGTTATATTTTCCATTTGTTAACCTTACTACATCTACATCTGAAAAGTATTGTTCAATCCACAAATTAGTAATATCAGCAACCCATCTACGCAGTAATATAAATCTTTTACCTGTTTCTAAGTAATGTAATATAGCTTCTTCATGCTTCAAACTGTATGATTTACCATTTGATTTTTCACCATATATAAGATTGAAATTAGCATTCTCTTTTTTTATTCTTTTATTTGTATAATATACTTGAGTTGACATTATTCATCACCACTTTCTAAATTATAGCAATCATTTAATATTTTTGTATATTGTTTTTCTATTTCATGTTTTACTATTTTTGCACTTTGCTTATTATCTCTTTTATACATATTAGACATATCTATTTTTTTATCTTTACAAATTCCTGATGTTGTTATTTTATTAAAATTTTTTATGAATTCTAATTCTTTTGACATTTAATCACCCCTTTTTTATTCTTGATATATAGCTCTTGCCGAACTTTCTTCGTCTATACTTTCAGCATAGAATTCTGATTTTCCTAATACATAAGTACATGGTATAATACAACAACCTGATTTATCAGTAACTTCAAATTCAACACCATCTTCATCAACTAATGTAAAAGGTTTTTGTTCTTCACAATACATCAATAAATTTTTATTTGTATCTTTATGTTGAAATACAAAATTGTCTTTAAAATCATCTATACTCTTTAAGGCTTTAGCACCGAATTTTTGGTACACCTGCTACTGTTATTTCTAATACTAATGCTTTTTCATCATCTTTACTAATAACATTATCTGTATCTTTTAGTTTAGATAATTTTTTATATTTATAATAAGCATACTTTTTTGCACCGTAAAGTTTTAAAAACTTCATAATGTGCGTCTAAATCAAATAAACCTAGCATGTGTTCAATTCCATCAACATCTTTAGGTTTATATTTATCTATATCTATTTGTAACTGTTCTGAAACATATTTAATTTTTCCTTGTACAAATTTATTATAATCTTCTATAACTGTTTTATCATAACCCTCAGCTAATTTCATACTATCTGTATCACAATATATTACATAATCATCTAATTTTATTACATTTCTTAGTAAATTATTTCTTGCATAAGCAGTAACCCATACACCATAAGCGAAAGATAAAAAACTTGCTTTCTTTTCATCGTTTAATTTATCAATAATTTCTTCATTTGTCAATTTTACTTCGTCCCATGTTTTATTATCATGATTTATTTTTTCTTCATCATTATAAAATACTACTTCATCTCTAATATTATTTGTAACACTCATTCCATATAATGCATTGAATAAAGCTTTTGCTATTGCATATTCTACCTCTTTACCTTCAACATTTTTATATTTTGTTTTATCAATATATTTTTGTAATACAAATTCTATAAATTGTTTTGGGAGATAATTATAACTTGAATAGTAGCACTCTAATATTTCATATTCTACAGGTTTATCTTCGTATATATCTTTATGTGTATCTAATATAAATCTAAAATCAATATCAGTTAATGTGATTGTTAGTTCTTCAGCTTGCATTACTCTACCATTATCATCTACTGAATTTTTTATAGATGTGCATTTACTACGAGATATGAAAGTATTAAAATATTTACATTTTATATTTTTAAATTTAACAACTAAAAGATAAGCAAAACGAGTTGACATTCTTTCAGCCCTTGTTATATTGCATTTTTTAAATTCTGTTGATGGGTATTTATGAGTAACTAAAACATAAGGATAACTACTTGTAAAATCCCAACTATCAACATTTTCCATTACAGTATCACAATAAATCCAATTACCATGCGTATAACCACCTGCAAATGCCTGTACTAATAAATTATATACATGGGGGTCTGTATTTACTGCGTTTCTAACTTTTCGCTTATAAGCATAATCTTTTAATACTAATTCTTTTAATTCTCTTCTAACATGACCAGTTGATGTTAATGGTATCTTATCTACTCTTTCATATTTTTCCAATTCTTGTTTTATGTAATAATATATTACTAAGCAGTCATTTTCACAATAACCGTAATTCTTTTTCTGTTAATTTTGTTAATGAGTGTCTTATTTTAGTATAATCTAAGTCACCAACCATTTTTTCAACTGGTAAATTATAAGTTTTTGGTATATATTTCAATGCACAATTAGTCAAAAATAAACTACACCTAAATTCAAAATTATAAGTACTACAAATTGCTTTCATAACTTTATGTGCTTTTCTTGCCATTACTGTATCAAATTTCAAAACACTTTTTAAATATTGAAATTCAAACGCTAAATTGTGAATAAAGCAAATTTTTCTTTCAGGTATATAAGAATATATAGTATCAATAAAAAGTTTAAAATCAGCCCAATTTCGTCCGTAATAAACCCTATCATTTATTGAAAACATCCATATATACATGCAAGAACGAAATTCGCATTGTTCTTTATCTTCTTCAGATAAATTTTCATATTGCCACGCATGATAAAACTTATTATTCAAAATAAAATAAGATGTTGTTTCAATGTCAAATGTATATATTGTATTATCAACTTTTTTTCGTATTCCCTGAATATCACCACAATGACCGTGTATAATCAGTCCAATATAACATTTAACACCACCTCTAATTAAAATATTTTTCTAGTATTCTTTTTGCTTCCTCTTTTAATTCTCCATCACTATCAGGACTATTTATATATTCATTCATTGATTGTATGAATTCATCTTGCCTTGCTTGTTCTACTCTTTTTTTATAATCTTCATCTGTTTCATCTTCATATTGATATATTTGTTGTTTTACTTCTCTATCTCTATCAACTGCTGTACCAATAAAATTTATAAAATCAGAACCTTTAATATATTTAGGTAATTTAGTAATTGCTTTATCTTCCCATATTCTTTGAATAACATCAGCAGTTGAATAAGAAATATCAGCTGATGTACTCATAGAGTTTTTTACCTTTTCTCTTGTTTCTTTTATTCCCTCAACTGTACTTGTTTTAGAATTCAAAAATTGTTTTGTTGCATTTATTGTAGCCCTCATTTTAGGTATTGACATATTTCCACTCATGCTAACTCTACCTGATTTTGTAAAGGCTTGGACTTTTTCAGCCTCAAGCCTTTGTCTTAAATTTCTTGATGCCCATGTATCTTTACCGAAATTGACTTTCAACTTTTTGCAATCTTTTATTAGCCTCTCTTGCAAGTTGCCTCATTTCTAACATTAATTCTATTTCTTTATCACTTTTCTTTTTAGCCATTTTGACATCATTCCTTTATAATTTATTCTAATACTAATTCAAAACCTAAAGCCCTATTACTTGAATTTGGTAATGGTTTTTTAACTATTTTTATATCTAAACCATTTTCAAAATCTACTAAGCCCCATTTTTGTATATAATTGAATAATTGATATGTGAATGTTTTTGAACCTGTTGCGTATGTTTTACCATTTACATCAACTAATATACAACTAATTGTCTTTACAATGTCGCCAACTTCTTTTATAATTTCACCTGTTTTTTCATTTACTAATGGTTCTTTTAATGTTTTTTCATATATGTTAACATATACACCTTTGACTTTTATTACTTGATTTTCACAATCATTTAACATTACATCAGGTTTTGCATTGTCTAAGTTAAATAGTCTTTTTCTATCTGTAATATTTGTATATGTTTTTATTTGTGTTTGTGAATTTTGTCTAAGGTCTTCAAATGACATGATATTATTTGTTGTGTTTTGTGTTGCTAGTGATGTTTCTTGTTTTTCTTCAGTTTGTTCATATTGTTCATATTCTTTTTGTTTTTCTTCTAAGTGTGAAAGGTATTCATCTATTGATACATATAAATCATTTTCTTGTAAACCACTTAATGTTGCGTCATCTTTCATCATTCCTAAAAATGTTTCATATTCAGCAAATCCTAATTTGTGCATTCTCTCAGCTTCTTCTGTTGTCATTCTCTTTTCTAATCCTTGTACTGTCATTTCTTCGATTTCTCCAATTGTTAATTTTTTCATAATTTTACCTCATTTCTCCTATTTAACGCATAGGTGCAAAATATTTTACTATTTCACGCATAGTTACGGCTAGTTACTTTTAAGGTAGGTGTAACATTTACCTTCCCTTAACTATGGTCATTATACACCTAAGTTATGGTCATGTCAATAGTATTTTGAAATTTTTATATTACAATTTTGTAATAATTCTGTAACATTTTTGTAACATTTTGTC